>Ga0310695_10009430_pt1 | contig 14660 bp, 8 predicted proteins | sample RumenRJG_04DNA_FD_203882 | JGI IMG/M metagenome (GOLD analysis project Ga0310695, IMG submission 203882) | Bovine rumen microbial communities from Lethbridge, Alberta, Canada - RJG_04 (v2) (version 2) | ecosystem: Host-associated > Mammals > Digestive system > Stomach > Rumen | place: Canada... | reverse complement strand
AGATCCTGACATACTCCCTCGCCCTTATGTTGCTCTGGGGCGTTCTCCGGATTGACGAACAGACGTACTCGGATCATGTTCCAGCCCTGCTTCTTAAGCCAAGGCAGCAGTGATACTTGCCGTCCGTCATAATCCTTATATATTGTGCCTTGTTCCTCGTACGAAGGTAGAAGCGATACATCACCACCTAAGTAACGCTGAGCGTTGCCTGTCAGCCACAGACAACAGAAAATGACTGTAACAAATAGCCCTCTCATCCGATTACTTAAGTATTACCTTCTTCTTATTAACGATATAAATACCCTTAGGCAGATTCTCCAGCTTGCCATCCGTGCGAACCAAGCGACCATCGAGGCTGTATATATTTCCAGAGTATTCCGGTGTGATAATCCGATTTTCGTTTATACCAGTTATGGTACCTGTGAGGTCATTTACAGTAAACTTACCATTGTAATCTTCTCCAATTTCATAATATTTGTTTTCACTGAGAGGACCGATATCAACAGTCTGCTTCTTATCCTTACCCTGGTTGAATATAATATTAAATGAGTAATCCTTTGTGTTTACATCAAATTCCTGATAGTAATATGTCACCCCATTGACTTCTTTTGTGGCAGTAATCTTGGTACCAGGCCATCCTCCCAGCAACTGGGTGTTCTTACCGTCATTAGCCCAACTGTAGAAATATACATCACTCCAGTTCGGATTCTTTAGATATACGGTTGCCTTATGGGCGACAAACGGCTTAATAACATATTGTCGGCTGATGATATTCTTTACTGTGCTACCAATAAGAAGACCAACTTTCAGTGTGCAGGATTCACTGATCGTAATCTCGCTGCCAGAATTAACTTTCTGACTGCTTGATGTGGGATCGCTGCCATCAAGTGTGTATACTAATTGTGCATCGATAGTTGCCGATACAGCTGTCAGCTTAGCTTTCGTGGCTTCTGTGTATGTGCCAGCAGCAAGACTTACCCATGGCGTTTCTGTCGACTTGCTGAGATAATAAGCATAATTATTGCCACTCAGAATCTTTACGTAGTTATTGTCGCTAAACGTTGCATTGCCGAATGTTGCGTAAAGCTTACCTTTAGTGCCTGTTGTCTCCAATTGATAATTAGAAGAGGAACTGCTTTTCTGGCTCCATTCACTCTCGTTGGTGATGCCAGCGGCCTTTCGTGCCAGGATCATCTGCTTTATCTCGTCTTTGTAGCTCTTCCAATGCAGCAGGAAAACGCATGGGGTGCCAGGCATGGCCATAAGCCAAGCGTTTGCTGCTGTAATATTATTGTTTATTGGGTCTTTCGTGTAGTTTGATACGTTACCACGATCCTGCATATCATGATTCTCTACAAATGTAACTGCATAACGTGAATAACCACTCTCTGTTGCCAGTCCTCCATCAGCCAGTTTGCTCCAATTATAGCCATTACATGCATCACGGGCAGAATAGCGGAATGCAAAGTCGAAGGTGGCACATTGAACCTCATCATTCTTCTTTTGCTCGTCGATGACTTTTTTCAGTGTTGCCTTATTGCCGTCCCAATACTCGCCTACAGCAAATTTTGGCTTTGAATCATAGTTGTATTCTGCCAAAGTGCTGCGAAGGAATCCTTTTGTCATGTCATAGCGGAATCCTGTATAACCGAGATCATTGAGAAGGAACTTCAGATATACTTTGATAATGTCTTGGACGTTCTGGCTGGTGTGGTCAAGATCACGGCATCCATCCCAGTCCTCACAGGTTGAATGGTTTTCATCGTTTCCAAGGGTATAACCATTTTTATCTGCCCAAGTCTTGGTCTTGCCATTATCATCGTTACCGCAGATATCTTTTGAGGTCATTTGATATTTTACTCCCTTGTAAATTTCTTCAGGGTAATCCACCCATGAATTGTTTACACCAAGATTATTGCGATGATTGATGACAACATCAGCAATGATACCAACCTTCTTGTTTTTGAATGTTTCAATCATCTTTCTAAGCTGGGATTCTGTACCAAATGAACTGTTTTGGTCGAAATAATATACTGGCGTGTATCCCATCTGGTTGTAACTCGAGTTACAGTTTCCACTTTGTGGTACCCATATAAGGTCGAAGTATGTTGAGAGTTCGTCTGCCTGACTCTCAAGGTTGGTCCATTGGGTATCTACGAATGAGTCCCATGAAAATCCCTGAAGCATTACTCCGTCATAATTTGATGGCCAGCCTTGTGCTGAGAGTGAGATGGCGGTGATAAGGGCGATAAAAGTTGCGTAAAGTCTTTGCATAAGCTATATAATTTTGATTGTTGATACTGGTGCAAAAGTACATAAAAAGATGATTCGTTGTATTCCAAAGGGCTATATTAGTGCAAGTTACGTTGTGCAAACGATTGTCTTTTGCAAGAATTAACATGAAATTACACTCCAAATATCAGATTGTTTTGTAACTTTGCACCATAAAAATGAAAATCTTTATGAAGAAACTATTGTGGACATTGGTAATTGTGGTGGCTGTTTTTGTGATAGCGCTAGTTGGTGGTAGCTTTTATATGCTCGACTATTCGTTGGCACCTGATCCTAACAGAATGGATACTGATTCCTGTTATCAGCAGCAGTTCGAAGCCTATCCTGAGAGCAAGGAGTGGGTTGACAGCTTAAGGGGTATTGATGCCTTGCGAGATACATTCCTCACGATGCCTACGGGTGAGAGACATCATGCTTTCTATGTTGATAGAGGCAGCAGTCGGACGGCTATCGTTGTTCATGGTTGGCGTGACTGCGCCATCAAGTTCTTCTGGCTTGCCCGTATCTATGAGCATGAACTTGGCTATAATGTCGTCATGCCCGAGCTGCATGGCTGTGGTGAGAGTGATGGGGAGGCTATCCAGATGGGCTGGAAAGACAGACTTGATGTGATGCAATGGTTGAAGACTTTCCAAGCTGATACGATGGTGGTTCATGGTGTGTCGATGGGAGCTGCCACAACGATGATGCTGTCTGGCGAACAGATGCCTGAGGGTATCAAGGACCTGCGTTTTGTTGAGGATTGCGGCTATACCTGTGTATGGGATGAGTTTGCAGGACAGCTGAAAGAGCAGTTCGGATTGCCTGAGTTTCCTCTGATGCATTCCACCAGTCTGCTTTGCCGCCTCCGTTATGGCTGGAGTTTTGATGAGGCATCGGCCTTAAAGCAAGTAAGCAAGTGCCATTATCCTATGCTGTTCATTCATGGTGATGCCGACACTTTCGTGCCCTCGCAAATGGTCTATCCACTTTATGAGGCTAAGCCAGAGCCAAAACAGCTCTGGGTAGCCTCAGGTGCTGAGCATGCCTTGTCCTATAAGGAACACAAGGCTGAATATATCAGCCGGATAAGAGCCTTTGTAGGCCTTACACACAGAGACATTCCTTTGTGAGGTCAGCGGCGAGTGTCATCTTTGAGATGTTCCGACGTCATCTTGCGCTTGTTCCAATGGCTTCTTCGAGTCATTCAAACGTCACCTTATAGGTTGTAGGTGCGTCATGAACAGGTGTAAAGCCTTATCTAAGAAGGTGCTAGATGCCTATCTAACAACCTTACGCCTTGGCGCAAAATGCTTTACGGGCATACGCGAAAAGCTTTACGGGCATACGCAAAATAGAAACTTTGTCCGACCTGGTGCACCATAAGTAGCACCATAGTAGCACCATTTTTAGGCATCCTGCACCGAGCAAACGGCTGAATATAAATAAGTTATGCGCCTCGGTAGCACGAGTAGCTCGATATTTTTGTTTTTTTCACATGGAAATCACATGGGGTCAGGCACACAGTGATACTGAATTCTATCGTTAAAGCCATTTGGCAAACATTGTTTTGAATTCGGCCATTGATACTGTTTCACCACGATCCACTTCGGCTATCTCGTCCTCTATGTCGGGAGTTACCTGCAATATGCCGTTCACGATATGGGCAAAGTCTACGTCGTCTGGCATAACTGTTTCCTCGTAGGCTATTGCGGCATCGGCCAGGTCTGTCATGCAACTGCCATCCTCTTCTTCAATTCATCTGTGTTTTCTGCTCATACTTTTTGTTTATTACAAAAATAATTCGTACTTTTGTGCCCAAATCAAAGCTCACAGAATGTTATTATGATGAAATCCTGGAAATATAGTTTGCTGACATTAGTATTTCTGTCATTGTGCGTCAGTACAAAGGCACTTAGTTTAGCCAAATTCTGGAGAATAGAGTCTCCTGATAAAAAGACTCAGGTTGAGATATATACTAGACCCTACAGAGGGGTATTTTGGAGTATCAGGCACAACAATGTTACAGTATTGGAGAACTCGAATATCAACATTCTGATAGACGATGTCTTCGATGTATTCAGGAAAGGCGATTTAGGAAAAGTTACTAATCGCAGTCAGGTCAGGACGCAGTTTGCTACACCATTTTATAAGAAATCTGTGGTCAAGGACGAGTATAACTGCATTACCATATCCTTCAAAAACGGTATAGGTGTCGAGTTCAGAGTCTATAATGACGGGGCAGCTTACCGTTTTCTGATTAATAGGAACATTGTGTCGGAGATAACGAGTGAGACGGCAGAATTTTGTTTTGCAGGCGACTATCCTGCCTTTGTTCCATACGTAAACGACAATCGTGGTGGAGAGCGTTATTGCTACAGTTTCGAGTCGTATTACGACGAGCAGCCTCTGTCGGAGATGTTCAAGGATTCACTGGCCATCACCCCACTTGCTGTCTGTCTGCCTGATGGCATGAAGGCTATCATCATGGATGCCGGCGTAGAGGATTATCCTGGCATGATGCTTGTGAAAGGTAATGGGAATATGTTGAAGGCAACGTTTGCACCATATCCTTTGGGACAGGAAGTAGGAGGATACGACCGTCTGAACCTTGTTCCGACGAAGAGGGCTGGTTTCATTGCAAAAGTGGATAGCAAACGCACACTCCCCTGGCGTGCTATTGTAATAACAGAAAGAGATGCCGACATCCTAAATTGTGATATGGCCCTGCGCCTGGCTCCAGAATGCCGTATCAAGGATATCTCCTGGATTAGGCCTGGCAAGGTGGCTTGGGACTGGTGGAACAACACGAACGTCTCTGGTGTCGACTTCCTCTCTGGCATGAATACAGACACCTATCTTTATTATATAGACTTTGCATCACAAAATAATATCGAGTATATTATCATAGACGAGGGTTGGAGCGGCAAGGAGTCGCTGATGGAAGCGCTGAACCAAGAAATCGATCTGCAGCGTTTGATTGCCTATGGTCAGAAGAAAGGAGTGGGCATCATCCTATGGTCAAGCTGGCGAAACCTGATTGGAAGCAATTCCCTGAACGACATCTCTGTTACTGATGCCGTCATGAAATACTATGCTGACATGGGCATCAAGGGGTTTAAGGTCGACTTCTTCGATCGCGACGACCAGCAAGCCATAGCCTCAGCGTATCAAATAGCCGCTAGAGCTGCCCGCTATCACCTCGTGTTAGATTATCATGGCCTGAAGCCATTCGGCATCCAGCGTGCTTATCCTAACATTTTCAACTTTGAGGGCGTGAAGGGTCTGGAAAACTCGAAGTGGGAACCACGTTTAGGCGACGGGCCTTTGCACAACCAGCCTCGCTATGACGTGACCATACCATATCTCCGCATGCTAGCTGGTCCGATGGACTATACTCCAGGTGCCATGATGAACGCCATGAAGGACAGTTTTTTCGGCAATAATAACCACCCAATGAGTCAAGGCACTCGAGTGCATCAGATGGCAATGTACACCGTCTTTGAGGCACCTCTGCAGATGCTGGCTGATAGTCCAACGAAGTATATGCAGAACCAGGAATGTACCGATTTCATCGCACAGATTCCAACCACATTCGATGAGACCATAGCCCTCGATGGACGGTTAGGCGATTACATCGTTATTGCCCGTCGTAAGGGAACCACATGGTATATAGCCGCAATGACCGACTGGACACCTCGTGACTTTACCATCACTCTTCCTTTCCTAAGTGCCGGTGAGCATAAGGCCGAAGTCTTTGCTGACGGTAAAAATGCAATGAAGGAAGCCACAGACTACCGTCATTACTCGGAGATAGTCACCAATAATGATAGCCTTCAACTCCATCTAAGCAGTGGAGGTGGTTGGACAGCAATAATAAGATAGTTCAAAGTAACTAAAAAACTTAAAGAGACTGAATATGATAGAACTTAAAAACGACCTGCTGACGGTCATTGTATCAGAGAAGGGAGCTGAGCTCCAGAGTATTAAGGATGCTGAGGGTAAAGAATATCTTTGGCAGGCAGATCCGAGGTATTGGGGACGTCGCTCACCGATATTGTTTCCAATCGTTTGCAGTGTGAATAACGAGACTTATCGCGTAGATGGCAAGGAATATCATCTTCCACGTCATGGATTCGCTCGCGATGCTGAGTTTACGCTTATCTCCAAGAGCGACCGCAAGGTGACACTGGCCCTGGAGTCGTCAGAGAAGACAAAGGAGGTATATCCATACGACTTTACGCTTTCGGTAAGCTATGTGCTCGACGATAACAAGATAGGAGTGATTTGGCACGTTCACAACACAGACACTCGAGAGATACACTTCCAGATAGGAGGTCATCCGGCTTTCAACGTGCCCGACATGAAGCCAGGAGCTGATCAGCAAGGCCGTATCCGACTGGATAATGCCGACCCTATGGATGCTCTTCACAGCTATCCTGACAGCTCGCACGAGATGGACGAGGTGCCTTTCGTTGAGGCAGAGGACGGAATGATGGAGTTTTCAAACAATACATGGCGTAATGACTCTATCAAGGTGCATAAGTGCCAGTTGCATCGTGCTGAGCTGCTCAACAAGGCAGGCGTGGCTGAGGTGACAGTAGAGTTCCGTACGCCTGTTGTGGCTTTCTGGAGTCCTTACGGCAAGCAGGCGCCCTTCGTATGCATCGAACCTTGGTACGGCATCGGCGACCCTCGTGGATTCGATGGTGAGTTCAAGGACAAGCCCCTGATGAATCATCTCCTGCCAGGAGCATCATTCATGTCGAAATATACGATTACTATAGGATAGATTTCAGTTAACAAAAAATTGGGTCAGGATCAATGTGTAATTACACAACAGTCCTGACCCCATGTGTACAAAAGCGGGCAGCTCGTAAAGGGCCGCCCGCTGATGATTATTCGATTGTCTGATTACTCTACTGTGCAGTAGATGTTGTCAGAGGTCTTACGAGTAGGATAGAGCTTGATAGTAGAACCTGCAACGGTGATGTTGTCACCGTTAGCAACCAGGTTATCAAGTGTCTTACCACCGAGGTTAATGTCCCAAGAGTTATTAGCAGTGAACTTCCAACCATTTGTATTAACCGTTGCACCTGTGATCTCCCAACAATAGTCTGTAGCATTCCAGGTCATCTGCTGAGCATTGTCTGCCTGATTCCATCCATTAAAGTCGCCAACGAGATTCATGTTAGTAATGAATGTAGCTTTCAGTGTGCAGGCAATCAGATCCATCTCAACGTAATATACACCTTCACCGGCAGTTGCATTAATGTTGTCTCCGCCATCGGCAAAGTCACCAGTGATACCTCCTGTGAATGAGCCGCTATTTAACTGAGATCCCCAGTCGCCAGCAATTTTCTGGAACTTGAATGCATTACCCCATCCATTTGGATCAGCGCAGTATAAGTAACCCGTATACTTGCCATCAAAGTTTTCACCAACCAGTTTCTGTTCAGCATTAGCCCAACCATCAGTAGCACCAATGAAGAATATGTACTTGTCAAAATTCAAAGGAGTAACTTCATAAGTCTGATCAAGCATGTTGAATGAAAGCTTGTAAGCTACAGCACCATCAGATGCAGGGAAGTTCCAAGCGCCACCATCGATGGCGAATCTGCCACTAAGGTCACCATTACCATCTTCTACAGCACATACAAAGCCCTTTGATCCCCAGAAATCATCACTAGCAAATGCTGATGCAGGAGCAATCTTCATCCAGTTGTCAGCACGACTACCATCAGCATTCTTTGGAGCCGGAACAATACATGTGAATACAGGATCATCATAAACGTCGCCACCACCATTAGTGAGCTTGTATGTCATATTAGATGGATCCCAATTGGTGGTAGCACCAATATAATAGTATGCTTCCTCAATGTTTGGAGCTACAGGAGTAGCACTGATCTTGAATGGCTCAGAAACAAAGCGGTAGTTGTTGCTATTATCTTCATCTATAGGAGCACTGATGTTTGCTGTGATAACAGCCTCAATAGTTCTTTCTACAGGACGACGACCATAGGTAACCTCAATGTAGTTCTTAAGATCCTGAAAGGCCATTGTGCCGTCAGCATTCATATCGAATGATACCTGCTCGTCGAATGTTACCTTATATGTAGCTTCCTTGGCTTTTGGATCTGTTGAGGAAATAGGAGTAAGATTAGCAATCTTGATACGCTCCGTTCCTTCTGCAACATTTGCAAAATTGATATTCTCAACGGCTGTTGCTACAACGCTATTGTTACCAGCTGTGTATACAGCTTCCTGCTCATTCACCTTCTGGGCTGTCCAGTCGCCGAAGTCTTCGTTGCAGGAGGCCATTGCGAAAATGGCCATTCCTGCTAATAAATATGATTTAAACTTCATAGTTTCTTGACATTTAAATTATTCTTCTGTGATTTCGCTAAAGAAGTAAGCACCGGTGATATCATTGAAGAATACCTTATACTTACCTGCCAGAGCCTTGATGTTTGCACCATTCTGAGTTCCGATTCCGAATGGGAATGCGGCATTACCCCAGTTGTCATCCCATGCACCATCGGCAGCAAATTTAACTTCACTGTCAGCGCTGAGTGTAATCTCGGTTACCCAGTCGTGATTCTCACCACCAGCAATTGTCGTTACAGGAGTCATCTCATTACCGTCAACCTGGTTCCAACCATTATGGCTACCTGGGATGGTGATCTTTGAGAATACCTTAACATCCTTCTCATATGGAGTAATCTTCAGGGTATGCAACTCTGTATTTAACGTCAGAGTGTAGTGGCCGGCTGTAGTAATCTTGATATTGCCAGGATCATCACCGCCATCGCGATATACATGACCACCATCAACCTCATTACCTCCACACATTCCATAGTTCCAGTTACCGAATCCTGCAGGAGCGATAATCTTGAATTCACCAGCTGGGAAGTAACCAACGTACTCGATTATACCTAAACCTGTAGACTTGCTATATACTTCATCAGCCTTTACATACATGGTCATCATACCCTTACCAACCTGGTCTCTAGAGTTGCTCCAAGAGCCGTCAGCAATAATACCTCCAGTAAGTGCCCACAGTTCTGGTAATACCTCCTTAGTCTCAACGAAGAATGGTAGTACGTTGATAGCGACACTATTTGATGTAGTAAAAGTACGATTGTCGTCACTCTGAGCATTTACAAGCTTTGCTGTCATTCTGATATATAAAGGCATGCCCTTAGAACGCTCCTGGTCTGTAAATGCATCCAAGAAACCATCCATGTTCTCAACGCCTCTTAGAGTAAGCAGACCTTTATTTACATCGCTTGTCAAAACCTCATAGTTGAGAGATGTACTTGTTCCGTTGAGAGTGTATGTAGCATTCTCTGGGAAATTTGAATCTAATGATATCTGTGCACCATACTTAACGGCAGTTGGGAAACCGTAGTTAGGTGAAGACTTAGCCTTGATCTCAAACGATTTACTATTCTGCAAATCGATGGTCTGCTGTCCAATAACAGGAATCAGCATTTCAAGCTGCTGTGCCCCATTGTAGTCAATTGTCGGATTGTCATCGCGATCACTCTCACAGGAAGAGAAAGCAAAGACTCCAATCAACAGAGAGGCCAATATACTTAATTTCTTCATAATTGTTTTCGTTTAAACGTTAATCAACTTTGTTATTAGTCAGCATATCCAGGATTCTGCTTCATATTGCCGTTAGTGTTGAGCACGTTGACAGGAATTGGGAAGATGTTGAAGTTCTCACTGAAGCGAGCACCTTCCTTGTCGCCTCCCATCCATTCCCACTTGTAACCAATCTGGCCTCCGAACTTACCGAAGCGAATCAGAGTAGGACGGCGGATTGCCTCAAATGCGAACTCACGAGCCCACTCGTCACAAAGATCTTCGAGGTCGAATGCTGTTACTGCTGCTGCATTTGCGCGAGCACGGAGAGCATTGATCTTAGAAACACCGTCAGAAGTACAAGCACCATTGTTCATACGAGCATCAGCTTCTGCAGAAGTGAGGTATGCCTCAGCAACGCGAAGCATTGGGAAGTCTGTATCCATGAAACGGTCATCACTAGGAGAACCCGTCTTTGCATGAACGTTTAAGAACTTGATATATCCAAAGCCCTTTTCAAAGTCACCCTCATCACTCATAGACATCTTACGCTCTAAGGTGTAGAACAATGCGCGATCGTCTTTTGCATACTTTGCCACAACGAAAGGATTACCCTCGGGCACTTTTTCCTTCTCATCAAAGAACTTCATGGCAAATTGCTTTGTTGTACGGTTACCACCCCAAGCCTGAGTTGTTCCTACAGGATAGTTACCCTTAGCTGGGTCTGTCACCTTACTATTGATAGTTGAAGCCAAGATGAAGAGTGTACCGCCCCAAGACTGTGTCTGCTGACCATCGTAAAGAGCTGGAAGCAGAATTTCATCTTGTGCACCATTTGTATCATTATCACCCATGAACAAGAGCTGGAATGCACTATAGGTGCTTGTGCCAGTAGTGTTAAGATGATATGAAGATGCGATAACCTTATCAGCGTAAGTCTTTGCCTCCTGCCAACGAGCTGTGCCAGTGTAAACTGCAGAGTTAAGATAGAGGCGAGCCAAGAGCATATAACCAGCAACCTTGTCAGCACGTCCGTATTTTGCACGCTTATCGGCTAATACTTCGTTTGAACCGCCCTCGCCAACAATAGCTTTCAGTTCCTTCTCAATGAATTCGAAAACCTGTGAACGAGTAGATTGTGAAGACAAATCCTTAGAAATCTTCTCAACAATACTTACGTTTCCATAAAGGTCGAGCAGATAATAATAATGTAATGCACGCATGAAACGAGCCTCTGCACGCTGAGTCAGAACATTTGTGTCAGAAGAACCTTCAGTCTCTTCAAGATAGTGGTTGGCAAGTGTAATGCCGAAATACAGACGATAGTAGAGTGCCTGTGAAAGAGGATGAGCATCACTCCATGAGTTGTGGTTCAGCTCAGGAATACCAGGGTCACCCCATATACATTTTGCCTCATCGGTAGATAATTCGTTAAGGTTCCAGAGGTTACGAATCAATCCAGATGTTCCTTCGTCGATATCATCGAGGTCACCATTGCCGTCAGGTCCTTTCTGGCCTGTTACCGAAAGGTTGGCGTACATCTTGTTGAACAGAGCGTCAAGATTTAGAGCCTGTTCCTGCTGTGGATTGATGCTGTCCACGTGAAGATCACCTACACATGAAGTAAGGCCTAACGTAAACAGTGACAAAGCTGCAGCAGATAAAATATTTCTTAGTTTCATATTGTTATTTCCTTTTTAATCTAACGTTACTTCAGCTTTACTATTTAGAAGTTCAGGTTCAGACCCAAAACAGTAGTAAATGGACGGGGATAGAGGTTGTTATCAATACCTCCGTTAACCTCTGGGTCGAGGCCGTCGTATTTTGTTATAGTAAATATGTTCTGAGCTGTAACATAAGCACGTCCGCTAACACCATCAAGGTTGAATGAGTAGCCGAGAGTTACGTTGTCAAGCTTCAAGAATGATGCATTGCATACGAAGAAGTCGCTCATGAACATTTCGTTCAGATAGTTGCTCAAACCAAGCTCGTAACCAGCAACAGTTCTGTTTTCAAGATATTCATTACGGTTAAGTACCGCACGTCCGAAGTCAGAACGTGTGCTAAGAGCATTGTTGTAAACGTAGTTACCGAGGTTTGCACGCATGGTGAAACCAAGGTCCCACTTCTTGTATTGCAACTTGCTGCCGAAGCCCATTGTAACATCTGGTGCAGGCTTATAATAATAGTAACGGTCACCAGAATCAAGAACACCATTTCCGTTGCGGTCAACGAAGGTGTTTGTTAGAGGTTTACCATTAGTATCGTACACTTGCTGATAAACAAGGAAAGAATTAGCAGCCTTACCTACGGTGTGAGCCTGAATAGTATTACCTGTGCCACCAGAGATTCCTCCTACAGGGATGTAATAACCATCTGTACCACCACTGGTTACAAGTTCATCAATTCTGTTCTTATTGTAAGTGAGGTTATAATTAACTTCCCAATTCCAGTTCTTTGTTTGAACAGGACGAACAATTGTTGAGAATTCGAAACCTGTGTTGTGAAGTGAACCTACGTTACTAGTTACTTTATTACGGAACTCACTACCTGGATCTGTATAAACAGAGTTGATCAGATCCTTGGTCTTACGATAGTAGTAATCGAAGTTAAGTTCCCAACGGTTATTGAAGAATGCGAGATCAATACCTGCGTTATATGTTGTGGTCTGCTCCCATGTCAAATCTGTATTACGAGAGTCTGGGCGGTAGGTTGAACCATCACCGAGAATTGGATAGAACGCATGATCGAGGTTTGGAGTATAGAGACGAATATAATATGTATCGCCAATACCCTCTTGCTGACCTGTAACACCCCATCCGAGGCGGATCTTAGCATCGCTGAGGAAGTTAACGTTCTTCAGGAAAGGCTCATCCTTGATCTTCCATGCGAAGGCTGCTGATGGGAAAATACCCCACTGCTGGTTTTTGCCTTGAGACTTATCCCAGTTGAATCGTGAAGAACCGTCAGCACGGAGTGTGAATGTGAGCAGATAACGGTCCATTAAACCATAGTTCAGACGTCCGAAGAATGAAACGAGGTAGTTTTCACTCTTGTACTTTGTTTCTGTTTCAGGAGCATTATATGTCGCACCTGGAGTATTTGGGTTTGTCATGGGATAATAGCCACAGCCATACCAATCTGTTGCAATGTGATAGTGCTGCCACTCATAACCAACCATTGCATCAAAATGGTGAATCTCCTTTAAGTCCTTCATATACTGGGCATACATAGAGAGCTGCATGTTATATGTGTCCTGAGTAGACCAGCCCTGATATCCATAGTAGTGCCATGCATTATTGTAGTTTGCAATGTGTGGATCGTAGTCCTGCTCAGACTTACCGGTAGAATAATCGATACCAGCGTTTACATGGAGATGAAGATCCTCAAATCCATGAACAGCATAGTCAGCTTCAATATTACCAATGAAAGTCTTTGAACGACCAGTGTCATTGTAGAGATTCAGCAGAGCTACAGGGTTAGGGGTACCGTTGTCATTAGGTTTATAAGGCCATGCAGAATCACCATACTCTGCTGTCTTGTACCACTGCGTATATCCTGCAAAACTCTTATCGTAAAGATCTAAACCACCCCAAACAGGTTTTGTTGGATCCATAGAAACAGCAGCACCAACAACACCACCATTATTATAACGAGTCTTAGCATACATACCCTTTCCGTTAATGTTGAACTTCAAGTGATCCTGAAGGAATGAAGGAGAAAGGCTTATGCTGGCTGTATAACGGTTGAACTTTGATGTCTTGATGATACCATTATTCTCTGTAACGCCTAAAGAAACACGATAAGGCATGTTCTTCATGGAGCCTGTAAGAGTGATGTTGTGGTCTGTAGAGATAGCTGTGCGATATATTTGGTCTTGCCAGTCTGTGTTTGCAAACTGCTGAACGCCATCGGCATCAATATATCCAAGACGCTTGAATTCATCACTGTCCTCTCCATACATATCTGTAATAATCTTCTTGTAGGTTGGACCATCAAGGGCTTCCATCTTATTTCTTCTCATAGAAATAGAAACGTTACCATTGTAGCTTACCTTTACGCCTTGTCCCTTTGCACCCTTCTTGGTTGTGATGATGATCACACCATTAGAAGCACGGCTACCATAAATTGCTGTAGCAGAAGCATCCTTTAGGACAGTAAACGACTCAATATCGTTAGGGTTAACCATAGACAGAGGGTTAGAAAGACCTTTAACACCATAATTGTCCATTGCCAGACCATCGATAACGATAAGAGGGTCGTTAGTAGCATTTAGTGAAGAACCTCCACGGATACGGATTGTAGCACCACCACCAGGAGCACCGTCGTTAGATGTAACATTAACACCTGCAATCTTACCTTGGATCATGTCCTGGGCATTAACCTGAAGACCGTGATTCTTTTCATCAGGCTTAATAGCTGTTACAGAACCAGTGAGGTCAGATTTCTTTGCTCGACCATAACCGATGACAACGATGTTCTCAAGAACTTGAGTGTCATCCTTTAAAGTCACTTCGAGATTAGGGGCAGCTTTCACAGTGGTGTTCTGATAACCCACGTATGAAATTGTGATGTCTGCACCTTGGTTTGCTTTCAGTACGAAATTACCGTCGAAATCAGTAATAGTGGCTGTTTGTGTTCCAACCACACGTACTGTCGCACCGATAATGGGTTCGCCTGTAGCATCTTTCACATGGCCTTTGACATCAATCTGAGCAAAGGCACCTACCGATAGGAACAAGCCTAACAAAAGGCCTAGCATCCTAAGCGGAAACTGAATGTTTACCTGCTTCATCATT
>Ga0310695_10009429_pt1 | contig 14660 bp, 17 predicted proteins | sample RumenRJG_04DNA_FD_203882 | JGI IMG/M metagenome (GOLD analysis project Ga0310695, IMG submission 203882) | Bovine rumen microbial communities from Lethbridge, Alberta, Canada - RJG_04 (v2) (version 2) | ecosystem: Host-associated > Mammals > Digestive system > Stomach > Rumen | place: Canada... | reverse complement strand
TATGACATCTTTCAATGGAATATAATCCATTGGAGATCTCATTTCCTTTATAACATTTTTAGGAATACCTGACTTCTCGGAGTATTTTTCGAGTAGAAAAGTCTCTGCCATTTTAACAGAATCCATAGATAAACAGTCTATGCCGTGCTCTTTCTCTATAAAGAGTCTAAGCTCAACTTGATCTGCAAGTCTATTTAACAACTCTGTAGTAGAGTCAACATCGTTGACATTGTATGCAATCATATCGTCAATCTTATCGACTGAGATAGGTGCACTAAAATCACCATCGTATTCTTGCACGTTTCTATAGTGCATAGTGCATTGCATGGTTTTAAGACCTACGCGCAATTTACGACTGAATTGCATCGTCAGTAAATCCATTGAATAGAAGTACTTCGCATACTTCCACTTTTTGAAGCTGTCAATATTGCCATCTTCTGAATTTACAATAGTTGTTGAAAGGTTATACAGCGATCTACATATCTTCCAATACGGTAATTGGTCGAGTTTGTAAAACAAATCAATCATATAGTTGATAATAACATCATCATAATGATGGTTATTATACCCACAAAACATTTTGTTGTCAAGACTATAAAAGAAGAAATCAACTAGCTCTGCCAGCTGATTCCTTCTCTCGCTTATCTCGAATTTAATGACTTGATTAGTCTCTGTATTCTTGCAACAACAGTGGAAGCAGTTTGGAAATACCTCTATGTCGAAAGTATAAACTACAAGATTTTTAATTATCATAGTTTAAGTGACTATAAATTTTCCGTATTTGAGTCTTAAACGCTTCCAAAGAATAATTATTCTTCATTCTATTGCACATTGCGCAGCATGGTACTACATTTTCAGTTATATAACCTTTAGACGAATCTATTCTGTCTATACCATTACTATTATTACAACCGCAATAATTACATGGACTTGTTAATAAATTATACATTTCTTCTTCTGTTAAGTCAAAATATATATTTCTCTTTTTTGCTCCACTTTTTATATTTGCAAAACGTAATCTGTATTTACTTTCAAATCCAGTTTTATCCTTAAACATCTCTTCCATGTAAGATCCTTTACAATTTGCACAAGATTTACACTTAGATTTTGTTTTAGATATGAATGAATGCCAAGTTGTTTGTCTTGTCTTTCCGCATCTTAAACATTTTACTGTAACAATATAGGTATAATGTTTGTATGGTTTTTCATAGTAATGCATTTCATCTAATGAGATACACTACATACAACCATTAATACGGCCAACCATATCCTTTTCATTTAAACTTCTTTTTCTCATGGACAATAAGGTCTTTAATTATCATGCTTCTACTTTTTTAGTTAGCACATACTGTGGAATCGAACCACTCTCCGTTTATAGAGAACCATCCTAACGTCTATATGACTCTGGTAGTACGCCCCACACTACACATCTACCGTTGCGAAGAGTGTGTGTAATGTGTATTTATGCAGCTTCAGGTAAGATTATCCTACCTTTCTGTCGCTTATGGTCTTTCAGATTAGTAGCAACGAGATTACTGCGTTTTGCTTTCGTCTCGTTGGTAATCTTCTGAGCTTTCTGTATCAGTTTAGAATCTTTGGTGACTTCGTTTACACGATGCCCGTCACCATTGATATCCTTTATCTCTGCAACCTTTTCTTCGGTGTATTTTGCAGAGCCTTCCTCGGCTATGACAAATCGTCCAGTCAAGGGTAGAGGGTCGTAGATAGAGACGACGAAGTCTCTAAATCGTTCTTTCATTGTTTCTCGCAGTTGTTTCCACTTCTCTACATCCTCTGTGAACATATCAGCTGGAGCTGGGTTCTTGTGTTCCCACTTCTTGAGTTTGTGTTCAACAAGTTTCTCACAGTACTCTATCTTGTTCATCTTATGAGGAGTATAGTCTGGATACTCAGACTTATGTGATACATAATGTTTCACACCATCTTTTGTAGTATACCAGTGCGACACCTTCTTACGAAGGTTCTTCGGCTGTGGATGCTTTTCATTTGGCCATAACAAACCGTTGTTAGACTTATACTCATCTATAGGAATCCAGTCATAACCTGTTATGGTTACTCCATAATTACCAGTTATAGTATGAGGATTGGTCATCACAAACTGATTACCAGTCAAAGGGTTTGTTATCAGTTTATCCTTAGGAATACTACCACCAATACACTTGTGTTCTACTACAGGAGAAATATTCTTCTTTGTATTCTTAACGGTGAATTGACGACTGTAGGATGCAAGTGCGGCTACTTTTCTTTGACGCACTTTAATACGAACTCTGCTATGTCCCATATTATCTTAGTTATTAAGTTTAACATAGGTTAAGCAGCCTGTTTGAGGCCCGTAGAGGCCTTTTTCGAGGCCGTAGAGCGCTTTTTACAAGCTATCTGGACAGTTGTAGCCTTACGTGCTAACTTGCGCTCCATGAGCGTGTTTTGCTTTCGTATCTTAGCAGCTTTCTTTCCCTTAATTACAGGGTTAGAATGACGGTTCTTACGAGAACTCTGTGTACGGTTCTCTATTTCTCCAGTCTTCTTGTTTCGATGGATACGCTTTTTCTCCTTGCGCTCCTTCTTAGCTGCTGCTGCGAGATTCTTCTTCTCAGCCTTCGTACGAGTCTTCTTACCTCGTCCGGAAGGCTGCTGTGAGGGCAAGATTGGCGGCTTGCGCTTCACATACGGATAGATTTTTGCAGACGGCGGAAGTAGTTTTCGTAAGTCTGCTAGCAGCTCATCGTCGCCATCGATGAATCCATATGATGTCACAAGCAGTTTCCATGCTATGTCATCATTCATCAAGGCTTGTTTTACCAGGTTGAAGTCGTTAGGATTAAACATAATAAGTATGTTATAATCGTTAGAAGCAGCCATCTGTTTCTTCAACTCTTCTACCTTCGCTGCTGTTTGCTCATCATTCAGGCCCATGCGTTTAGCACGACGCTTGAGAGCATTAATGCGGAAGTTTTTATACTGTTCCTCACGGGCTTTCTGAAGCTCTTCCTTTTTCTTCATTGTCTTTACTTTACCTGTGGGAGTCTTATCTATCTTTGTCAGTGTGGTCTTACCGTCTTCGGTCGTTGCCACTGTAAAATTCTTTCTACTCATTTTGATAATGATTTAAATTGTTAATTACTTGTTACTTATCCTGTACATTTTCCAGCATAATGTAACGGTTTATTATTCTTGTCATAGTACTGAGGACGATGTTTATAATCGTCTATACGTACTATTCCACAACGTTCACATTGATAAACGTCGTTTCCTAAATATTTGTATTTATGCATCATGTGATTAGTAGCAGCATCGAACTGCACAGACGCCAAGCGTTTCTTTACACGCCGTCGTTCTAATCGGACCATTTAGATTATGCTGTAATATACTCCTTCAAGTCATCAGACTTATCGCCACTGATTTCAATAGTAGCATCAGTATTAAACTTCTCGAGCATTGCATCGAATTTATTAGCCTCAAGCTGCTGGTCATGAATCAGCTGAGCAATCTTCTCCTTAGAGAACGTCTCAGTAGAACCGATATTCTTCTTACCCTTCTGAGCCTTAAGCTGCGGGTTCAGAGTTTTAATCATCTTCAGCAGGGTGATATCCTCCTTAGCCTCACAGGCAGAGAATATGGCATAATAATTGGTCTTCTTAAAATCTTCGTAATTAAATGTTGTCATGCCCATATTGAGGTACTGAATCATACCCTTCAACATAATTCGTTTAGCACGAAGCTGCTGAATAGTATTATACAGAGACTTAAGGTCGAGACCAGAACCCTGACCTGCTGCCTTAGCCTTCTTTGACATCACATTCTCATCACGGATGATATGACTAAACTTAGTAATATCATTGTCAATCTTCTTCTTGATACTAAGAGTGTTAGCTGCATTCAACTTAATTGATTTCGTCATAGGCAAATTGATTTAAATTGTTAGACATGTTAATTAGTTGAATTCGAGCATCATTTACCTTGTAATCCGTGGCGGAGCGAACCCCCACAGACTTAATAGATGGAGGGAGAATACGTGCTTAACTGTCCCCCGCAGAGTACACACACCCATTCTCTCTCCAATAAGTCTTTATGAGATCTTCTGATATAAGTATATTAGAATGATTAGAATCTCTAACTTAGTTACCATTGTAGATTATCCCGCAGGCATCTACTATCCCCCGCAGAGGATTGACGTAACCAATTAGCGATGTCCTCCCATCCAACGTATACCTACGATTTCGAAAGGATCTCCAACAGAGTCTACTACTCGATAGTTGAGCGTAGGCCCATGTGGTTTTTCAACCTTTATTTCTATACCATCGTGGTTATCGTTTATCCCAGCATTAGACAAAGTTGCCTTAGTGCCTTCTGGATTCCAATAGCCAGATTTGGTTAAGTGACGACATACGTCGAAGAATCGATCACATATCCAGTCGTACTCCTTATTCTTAATGCCGCGCAGAAGCGTCTCCCGCGAAAGTCCTTCTATAACGGCGACATTAGAATCGGTTCCGGCTGTCATGTCAACAAGTGCATCCCATACTTTAATGAAGAAATCAACGAAACTGATCTCTTCGTAGCACTTAATCAAGTTATTCCAGAAACCGCCAAATCCGTTCCAGTCGTATTTACCAAAACGAATCTTAGCTGTATCTACAATAACGAGAACATTGAGATGATTTCGCTTATGTTCAGCGAAACCCTCAATAACTTTCTCGCGAATCTTTGGCTCCTCTAAGAGAAGATTAATCAAGTGCCCAACAGTACGTTTTTCGTTATTCTGGGCCTGTTTCATGATTATGCCTTCTCAACAACAATCTGTACAGAGCCTCCGCCGTTATCGGCGCCAGCCACCTTCAGTGCGGCCATAGACTTGGCTACGTTAGCCTCGTAGTCATTGACCTTCTTCTCATTGGCCTTCATCGTAGAGATGATAGAGTCAGCCTGAGCCTGCAAGCCCTTAATGAGAGCCTTCAGACGATCCAGCTCATGCTGGTTATAGCTGTTGATCTTAGCCAACAGTTTCGGGCCATTCGCAAAGATGCGATTCTCACCACGGAGAGCCTCTGTAAGAGCCTCATCAGTAGCCTGACCAAAACCTGTCTCGCCAGCTACAATGGTAGCCTCAGCTTCTGACTCTGTACCAGGGTTAAACACTACGACAGTTGTATTGTCGGGAGTAGTACGAATTGCCTGAGCAATTACGTCGAAATCGCGAACCTCGAACTTGCGAGGTGAACGGTTGAGGATAAAGCCTAATCCAGCTGCATCCAGCTCGATCTGTCGCTTCTGATTGTCGAAGTCTGTCCAAGTCTCCTTGGCAGCTGTCTTAAAATACTTACCACCCAGGTGTGAACCAAGGGCTGAAATTTTACCGATATTCTCGGTGACGATGTTCATGTTTACTTCACTCATGATTTTGTGTCCTTTTTGATATCGTGGTTGATCCACCAACGACACCAGGTGAATATAATATGTCCTCTCGGCTCGGACGTTGCCATAAAAAGTTTGATACGTAAGCATCCCCGTTTGAAAAGGTGCTGGCGTTATCTAAAAGTATGTCGTGTTTCTAATTTGTTTCTTCTTCTGGTTGTGCTATGCTCATGGGAAGCGCGTTTTCTTTACTATATAGTTATACCTTTATATTCCTTAAAGAAGCTCAATCAGTATAACGGGAGTCCAACGGTAGGACATATATACCCATTTATAATAAAGGTTCAAAAGCGCTAAATGCCAGTTACGCATTCAAGCATCAAATATGAAACACAATATTGAGTTTTGTACAATATCTCTCGGGCTCGTTGGCAGAGTAGCTACCTCTTACGAGGGTCACGGCCTAGTGCTCTTGGATCCAAGAAATTTTAAACCAATAAAGTGTAGTATATCTTCCGTATTTTCCAAATAATAAAAGACAACTACGTTGCTGTTGTATCTCGGTCTTGCGATACCAAGTTAGGCACAGCTGCCCCAGTTCTATTTGTTTTGCCAGTCAGAACAATCAATATTATCTGGCCGTTTAGTTTATCAGCTTGTGGCATCTCAGGCTAAATCTAACCTGTTTATTATCGAATCGGTCTAAGAGCTCCAAAACTCTATCATGGACCAACGGCTTTTTGTTGTACATTCAGCTTTGCTGCTGTCTTCTGTTTATAGTGCGCGAATACTGGAGGAATTCCACCTCATACACCTAGATTTGTCACCCACATAAAGCGCTGCTTTGCCGGTTTCCCACAGTACTACCTACACTACATAGGGTTCATGTGAGTCGCTTTACCCAACCCGAGACAGGGGAGTGGTTTTGCTTTGCAATATGCTGCCTTATATCTGGATTTCTCCATTTGTCGTGTATATCGACTTCATAGACAGGACGCACCACTTAGACTTGCTGGTCTAAGCTTCTGGCCTTCTATCTTGTCCTAAATTTGCTTCTCAGGAACGGTTGGCACTCAGTTCTCTATCATACGTCTAAAATGGTCATGTTTCTTCAATACGACAGAAGTACACTTTTCTAAGGCGTTGAACATAACGTAATAGATTTCATAGAGGGACACTAATTTTTGTTAAACATGTTAATTACATTTCAACTACTTTCGTATATTTTCCGTGCATAGTCAAGTTATACCGCACACGAGTTTACTACTCTCGCTGATATAGTATAACAGTGCTATTTTATTGCATATACTATCCTAATCAAAATGCCGAGCGATCTCCTTCTGTACTGGATTGCACAGTCTTCGAATCGACCCATCTCACTCTAAAAAAGATTTTGTTTTGACTGTCAGGTTGTCATCCTTCGACTCCAGCATTTCCTCTGGTACATCTCATATCTATACTACTTAACTATCGCTTACCATAGTCTTTCATAACTTTAGAATAGTCTTACTCGCGGACTTCACTCGCGTGGCCTTCAAGCCTCTAGGCCCTACTTCGCCATAGGTTCCGCCATCAACCTAGCGGTCATTTTCTCTTTTATATACCGAATAAACGACCAAAAGCTCATCGGTTGTCTTCATCACATTTTCCTCAGTACCCCATCCCCGGTGACCCAGTGGGACCGTAGCCTCAAAGGTGGTCATCTAGTAATCGAAACTAGAAGGATTTCTTCAAGGACCGTAGTTACGGTACGGCACAGATTGTCAAGCCATCTGTTTGGCTCATATGCTCAGACTCGTCCCTTCAGACACGCCCTGGATTGCGTGGAACACTGGACTACAGCTATTGTGAATTGATACATCATGTAGGGTTTGGCATCTTGTCTACATGTTCAACTCGTGTAACGTGATTCTACTACTATGTATCACTTGTAATAGATCTATCGATACGGTTCAGTTTAGAGCTACTTTAGGATTGCTCCTATTTCGGTTTACTCATGCGTCTTCCTTACATATACCCCACACTTCATGAGTCTGGATCAGGCATAAAAAACCTGTCTGGTTTATATATGTGTTGGGGTCTGATACATACGCTCTCCCCACTTACTATGAACTTTTCTGTTGTATAGTACGTACAACATCATAGCATTTCATCCTACCTTTTGGGTTTCTCACCTGTTGAGCAGGCTAACATATTCTCGGATCAAGTAGTACTATTTTGCGCCGGCTAATGAGACCGTTTACATGCGCTGACGGGTTGCCAAAACTGGCTGGAAAGCCAGTGAATCCTCACTGGCCCTCCACCCCGGAGTGATTGTCGTTTTTGGAATATACAACTTTACCGTCGACAGTAAGCTGTATAGATGAAACTTTAGAAGTTTCAACATTATCCTTGGGATTCTCCTCACGACCCAACATATCAGTATTCACAGGTTTTGCTGACAAACTGTCTGGAGTGACAGCCGCCATTTCATTTCCTGTACCGCAATGTGTGATATGAGCATCATCACGATAACGAGTCTTCCATCGGGTTTTAGTTACCCAACGGACACTATCTATAATGTTGATAGAGTCTTTTGAAGTTGCTCGTGACTCAGAGTCCTTCTTGTTCAGATCTCTCTGAATATCAAGAGGTAAAGTATTACCTACTATCACCGGAGTCGGACGATAATAGGGCGTAGCAGCTGCGATTGTGTTTTGTGGCAATGATTTTAGGTTGCTGATAGCAAGACCTGCACCTGCAATCATTAACATAACGCAGCACAAGATGGTAGTAAAACGCTTCATAACATTGATTGTTAGATTATGCGAAAATATAATCTCGCATTCGGCTTACTAAGTTTCTAACAGTCTCCTTAGCAGCCGTTATGCGTTTTTTGACTCACCTTCAGATTTCTCAGCAGGCTTCTCAGCTTTGAACACAATGAGATTCTTCTCATCAAACTCATCGCGCTTCAACATATCCTCGTTGAAGAGGTTGATGTCGATACCTACATGCTGCTGAACATTCAATAACATCGTCTCAAACTCCAACTCAGGAACATCGACGTCCTTATAATAAGTTTCAACGATGCTCTTATAAACCTCAACAGCAGAGTTGTGCATCTCATTCTCCTTATTGTTATAAGCAGCAATGAAATTGTCTGCGAGATCGAAAGATGGATTTGTGACATAGGTCATCAGCTCCTGCTCTACCTTGATGTCGGCATTAGCCTTATCGATAGCAGCGGCATTCTTCTTAGCGTCTTTAGACAAGCGCTTGATGTTTGAACCAAGCTCTGCTATAGCCGCAGAAGCCTTCCAAACCACGAGAACACGAACCAGAGCTGCAATCTCTTCATCAGAGAACTTAAACTCCTTATCGTTGCGCTTTTTACCACAGCGCTTGAGCATCTCGAAGGCTGGTACCACGCTCTTAGTATCGGCAATGCGCTTGCAGAGTAAGCGGCCGAATCCTTCAGCGGTGAAGGAGGGGGGCACCATAGTGCTAATCTCCTGAAGGAGATCAGAGAGAGTGAGCTCGTGCACCTTAGCAAGTTCAGTCTGCGGATCGTCTGACTTCTCGGCGAGAGCCTCACGATAGGAACGGTAGAACTGAGCTGCTGTGATAATACGATCAAGCGGGCTAGCGATTTTGTTGTTAACCAACTGAAACCCAAGCGCTTCCTTAAGCTGCTCATCCGTCTCAATCTTAGTGTGGTCCGTCAGATACTCCTTTTTGCCGGTTTCAGCTTCTGCATTAGCATCAGCTTCTGCCTTTTTCTTGTCCTTTGCTTCCTTAGAAACGTTCTTGTCTTCGATCTTCAGGACAACCTGTCCTGGTGCTGCCTCAAGGCCAGCTGCTTTAAGCTGTTCCTTTGTAGGCTTTGGAAGACTCTTGAACTCAGGGATGGTTACACCCATCTCTTTTCCAAGTTCTTGGAGCATCATCCAGTTCTTCTCATTAGTAGAGAAGATAAGACCCATTGGATTCTTACGAACTACTGCCTCAGTTACTGCAATGTCGAGGATTGTGGCATCCTCAAGCAGTGTGAGTGCTACATACTTATTGGCATTCTCACCTCCGCCCTTCAGCATTTCGTCTTTACGATGCTGGAGTACAGCTGCATACTGTACTTTGGCGTCCTGTGATAAGCCACTAGGCATACCGGTATTAGGCATCTGCACCTTTGCAGGTATCTTCTTCTCGGTTGCCTCTTCTGCAGCAGGCTTGTCTACTACTGGAGCCTCTACTGCAGGCTTTTTGTTTTTCTTATCTGCCATTTTTGATAAATGTCTAATTGTTAATACTGTGAGCTGACTAGGCTCGTTCTAAGTCAATCTTTTTGGGTATTGTTTTCGGATAATATGACATCAGTCAGCTATCACTAAAATACATACACCACTGTGGTTGTCCACGCGCCTTGCGATGGACTTCACTCATGATAACATTGTCCTGATTGAAAAGCATATCCTTACCTGCAGGCTTTGGGGATTTCTCCCGCGTGGTTGCAGAAAGAGATATGTCTGCCAAAACTCCACAAAGGAGTGGCATACTCTCCTGCACCTGCATGGGGGACTTTTCAATCATAACAACCTTACCATCTTTCTTGTCATCGTCAAGCAGATTAACTGCGACGTTGACTGCTGCGTACGCACCTATAAAGGATACGAGCAGGCTCCAAAACAGCTTATCACTTTCATTGTAACGTGCAATGGCGGTGATGACACCAATAATGGAGATAAAAGCCAATAAAGTCATCATAATTTTAAGAGTTTTTTAATTAGTTTACGTTTCCTACTAAGATGCGATTTAATCGTACCTGTAGGAATCTTAGTTACTTCACTAATCTCACTTACGCTAAGATGGTCTATGTAATGCAGTTCGAAGATCCTACGAATGTCTTCTGGAAACTGTCTAATAACATCCAATACCTGATTATAGGATACTAAATCGGCGGGTGATTCATCATCACTTATATTCTGATCTTGATTACAACTCAAGTCATCAGGAATACATATTGAAGGTTTTAGTTTACGTAGATAATCTACAGCTGTTCGATTAGTCAATATTCTCAACCATCCACCAAAAGATGAATAGTCTGTGAATTTCGAGAGTTTATTATAAACTTTAAGCCATACTAGATTATTTATATCTCTAGCTTCATCATAATCTTTGATGAACTGATATAATAGATTTGTAGTAAATCCACTATATAGATGATAAAGTTTATTATAAGCAGATATATTACCTGCTTGAGCACTTTTGATAAGAGCTATTTCCTCTTGCGTTATGCGTGGAGTATTAGCTTTCATATCAAACAAAATTAAACCAGTTATTAAGGTGTCACTCCTGTAACAGATGGTGCTGTTTATAAGCGGCCAGACTCATATATAAATCGTGTCTGCATACACTGTCCGTTTTATACAATATTGTCTGGTTGTGGGCTGTTGTCATCAAAGACTACCTCTTTTATGTACCCATATGCAGCGTATAAATACCTGGGATGGGTGGGACAGCCCTAGAAGGGCAAATCCTCATTAACGAGGGCGTTATGCTCTTCCTGAATTGTGTCAACAAGATTCAGATGTAATCGAATTGCAGTCTCTTTATCTACCAGTCCATCATTTACAAGTTTGTTTAGTTTACTAACAAATATCCTTACTCTGACGTTTATAGTCTGATAAGATATATCAGTGAACTCTGGAATAACTTTTGAGTTAAACCAGTGTATCAAGTCTTGTAAATGTTTGTTTGACCAGATAGTATACAAAAGCTGCTCATCATACTCATCTAAATCCTGTCCATCGTAGTGCGGAACAAACAGTCTTGTAGTGTTTTGAACACCAACTGAGCCTTGATTGTATGCGATACTCAGCTGAGCGTACACATTACTAGGCTTTGTTTGATCCACGTCTTGCAAAATACCCGCTTCAATATACGGGCTCAAATAATTGGAAAATACGCTCATATTTTATTTAATACGGTTTTCAAAACAATCGATAAGATAATCAACTAATTCATTTATGAACTTGTTTTTCTTCTTACGCGTCTTTGCGTCATCTTCCTTAGTTGGAAAATACTTACTCAGCCAATTAAGCATAATAATACGCTTTAAATCGACTATGTCGTCAGTTTTCAACTTAGAGATTTTATACTCATCCTCAATTAAGGGGACGGTTTTAGTGAACCAGGATACCCAAGATGCTACATTTTTCCAATAAGCTGTCTCTTCTCGATCGAGATTATCCCAATCAATAGTATCCTCAAATATGAACTTTTTCTTTTTTAAATCAGTAATACCAAGAACGCGTCTCGTCTCCGCAAGCCGTTCTTTCTTACTAACATATATCCAGATAAAGTTCTTATATACATGGTCTAGCCATGCTTCCTTGGCCTTACACCACTTAAGTGCAAAGCTGACAAACTTCGGGACTCTGTCCCTAAGCATCTGTCGATATCCTGTTTGATTTAACATATTCAATTATAGTCCACGTCAACGATTCGAACGTCGGTCTCTACATTTGTAGTGTTCTTCCTATTGAACTAACCTGGTTATTGTTGGACCACGGGGATTCGAACCTCGAATGACAGAACCAAAACCTGTAGTGTTACCATTACACCATGATCCAATATGCAGATCTGGATTGATTTGAACAATCAACTTCACTCGCTACAGGAATTAGTGCGTAATCGACTATTCCATTGGGATGACCTCCTGCTGAGTGTGCTTTAATTAAGCTACAGATCTGATGTGGACCAACCAGGGCTTGAACCTGGGACCTTCAGATTATGAGTCTGCTGCTCTAACCAACTGAGCTATAAGTCCATTTGCAGGCACTTAGGTAGCCTGCACACCGACTTTACGCGGCCTCCTGGAGGTCCGTATAGTCAACAAGATTATACTTGCCGTTTAATTTTTATATCAAAGCGCTTAATGTGTTTACTTCAGTTGCCCGTCTAAAACCAATCAAGCCCATTATGGGTGTTTTGTTTTTTATGTGCTACGAGGTACACCACGTAAAACCTTCCACATTAGTGATTGCGCAATCTACTAAGTGGACCTGGGGGGAGTCGAACCCCCGTCCGAACAACGTACCTCACACACGCTAAGATTTCTTTGTTGTACACAAACAAGATGACATTTTGAATCAATAACAGAGTTAATGATAAACGTTCGTGTACATTAGTTGAACATATCGGGGATCAGCCGAAACGTTCGATTTAAGGCTATTTTCAGGCTCTCTGACGCGTTTTCTTGTGCTTCGTGGTTAATTACTCCTCTCCGTACAATAGACGTCTCAGATTGCCTTATTTTCGACACTTAAATTTTCCTACATTGACTATGCTCTGGCTCAAGGCTCACACATAGTTTATAGTTCACATTTTTGATATATCGTACAGTGTCTATATCTCAACCCCATGAGAATTTCTTCTAGTTGCACAGGCTCAAGGCTCAATACGATAGTGATTTGATCAATGGACCAATATATTTTAACAGCGTTGGTTCGCTGCTCACCTGCCGAACTGGCTCCCGTAACATCTTAAGGCTTTTCTATAATCCATATAGTGTTAGTAGTTAAATGTATGACATTGCGTGCTCAAGGCTATGCAATAAACAAATAACTACTAACACACTTCATATAGTCAGTATCTTAAGCATACTCAGGCTCTTGCCGGGACTGTCAATTCAGTCCTATTGCAGTCTAGTGATCATCTCATGGCTATGCCTCCGATCTTAACATATCTAGACTATGAAATAGGTACTGGCTCAAGGCTCTCGCCTATTGCAGGATTTACTTGTTGTTCTCGATAGCGCGGTTCAAGCGCTGGAACGGATTGTCCCAAGAATAGCTCCAGTGATTCGGGAAGGCGTTACGCAGCTCCTCAAGGTCCTTACGCAGCACCTTGCCAGCCTTCTCAACTTCCTTCACCTGATCATCGATCACCTTCTTCAGCTCCTCGTCATACTCATTTGCACTGAGCTCACCTTTGGTGACGCGCTCAAGCAGAGCCTTTGACTGGTTGCGAGCCTCAGCCAGGATCTCGTTGGTCTTCTTGGAATACTTTGCACGAGCAACAAGAGAAAGGTTCAGGTATACAGCCTTATCCTTGATACCATTGTATTCGCGGATCTTGCGCTCCTTGTTATCGGCCTCTTCTTTCTCAGCAGCAGCCTTGACGATGTCATCGCCAAAGGTGTTAACACTCTTCAGTGAATCACTGAAATTGTCCTCGTTCACATCCATCAATGAGATGGTCTTCTTGTTGTCTTTTGCCATAATTGATTTATGATTTTAATTGTTAATTACTTGCGCACTTCATATTGCGCATTTGCTAATTCTCTTTTTGCATCCCAACGCTCTCTTTTGTAAGGAATTGCGTTAGCATGACGTGCTTTCACACGATTTACCGGAACACAATGTGTCGTCTTTGACATATATTGTGAATTAACTTAATGGTTTCAAACACTTGCGGAGTCATGTAATACTGTCTACGTACCTTTGTAGATACGCGGTTTTCAGCACCTTCTTTAGACAGTATTTCTACTGCGTTAACGACGTTTGTATTACTCTTCTCGGTAAGTGCATTCAACAATATTGTGCCAAACTCGCTAAGATTCTTATTTACAAGAGAATCTTTTGCAATTTCGAATATCACTTCTACCGATGATTCCTCATCTAGTGACTGTTCCGGTTGCTGAGCAGGTATCGTGCGGTTAATGAGTGCTGCTAGAATACTAGCCTCATCCATTGTGTACACTGATACACTTTCGGTGTCGTGTATATAACCATACTCTGCAATAGCTGCAGCAGCAGCTTTCTGTGCTAGTGCTGATGGTATATTTCCATCATACACAATAATAACGGCGCATTTCATACTACTCTACTTTTTTGTACTTTTTGCCGTTGATCACTGTGTCAGCACTGTTGTCTACCCTGGTTGGCGGCGCCTCCGTCACCGTTGTCGTGCCTTCCTTCTCTAGCGATACAGTTGCTATTGGGGTAGAAGTTGTTTCTTGTGCTTGGTCTGATTTCGAATCCGGGGCCGGTAAATTTTCATATACCTCCCTTCCAGCTCTAAACTCGCTTACGATGTCACATTTTCTAATGTTGGTGGCTCCTTTGTTTTGTAGTACACCTATTACATTGTGCATGTCCATCTTTCCCATTGCTAGGAATAATGAGTCGATTTCCCGTTCTGCATTCATTTTTTGCTGAAGTTCGAGAGCATCAGCAATAGACATAATAACGGGGTTGTTAATATCCGCCTGAGTTACTTGTACAGACGAATCATAGTTTTGGGGT
>Ga0310695_10009428_pt1 | contig 14661 bp, 14 predicted proteins | sample RumenRJG_04DNA_FD_203882 | JGI IMG/M metagenome (GOLD analysis project Ga0310695, IMG submission 203882) | Bovine rumen microbial communities from Lethbridge, Alberta, Canada - RJG_04 (v2) (version 2) | ecosystem: Host-associated > Mammals > Digestive system > Stomach > Rumen | place: Canada... | reverse complement strand
ATTTAGTATTAATAAGAAAAATAAGCATTTTTATGCGAAAAATTAAATGGCTTAAAACGGCTCAAATCACCCAATTCAAATTAAGAGCAAATGCATTTCATTCCAATGTCTTGAGATTGAACCATAGTAAATAAGATTATATTAGGCTTGATTAGATTAAATATGATTTAATGAACTTATTTTAAATAAAATATTATAAAATAATACTATTTTAATGAAAATATTAAAAATTTATCGTTTATTAAATGAAAAAAGAATGGAAAATAGAAAAGATTGTAAAAATTCCTAAACTCTAAACAAAGGAAAATCCATGAGTTTTTTTAAAAATAAGTCAATAATAATATAATTTGGAAATGAAAACCTAAACCCAAAATGATTAGTGCCAAAACTTAAGAAAACAAATAAGCTCAATTTAATCCTTTTTAATCCAAAATAACATAAATATGGCTTTTTATCAAGAAATTCAAGCGCAAAATAGAATTTAATTTTCAAGGTAAAATAAGCCAAATGACTTGAATACTGAACCTGATTTTTAAAAATGAACATTTTAAATATGTCAGATTTTAAAAAATAAAGTGAAATCGATGCGAAATATATGTTTAGAGCAATATGATTTAGAATCCAAATACCGTCAATTCAATATTACATAAAATTATTTTACATGCCATTCAGCCCCATTACTGAAAAATGACAAAATATGACGCATGAATTTAAAAAATAAAAGAACTGACACTGATTAAAGGTGATTAAAACTAAAATTAATGCCAAACAAAAGAAATGGACAAATTTAATACAGTTATTAAAGGAGTTTCAAGAAAAACCCTATGACCATAACATCAAAGCAACAATTGAAATTCTCAAGTGCAAGGCTCCCCCATAGGCCCTTGCCAAAACTGCAATTAAAAGGAACAGCACCACTTCAACAATTCTATTTACGCAATATCGCAACATTATGGAAATGACCTCTGAAATAATCAAATATTTAAAGTTTCACTAACCAAAATATACTTGATACAATGAATTATGAAAACAGTGCCAGAATAATCAACGACGATATTTTTGATCTGATAAATGAAACTTTTCGTCAAGAAAAAAGTAGTCGAAATAATGAATGGAGACTCAATTTTTTTGATACTTATAACAATTACTTTGTTTTAACCGATGATGGATCTTATTCTATCAACTCTAAAGAAATAAACCACAAAGTTGAAACCCTACATACATCTACAGGGGCAATAAGTGAGTCATTTGAGAAATTTATCAAACCTATGAAATTCAATTATGATGAAGACATTGCCATTTTGGACATATGTGCAGGATTAGGCTATAATTCATCAGCTGCAATAGCTGATTTCATGAAAAATTCAAAAGCAAATCTGAAAATAGACATGGTTGAAATATCCAAGGCAACACTGGCCTGCGGCCTTTTAGTGCCTTCACCAATTCCGGAACATGACATCACCAAAAAGGCAATTGAAAATGAATTGATAGCACAGGATTACGCCACATTAAGTCTGGAAACAACCGACATTCCTGAAAATATCAACATCAACGTTTTTATTGAAGATGCAAGGCAAACCGTTCAAAGGCTTGACGATGATTCCTACGATGCAATATTTCTAGACCCGTTCAGCCAGAACATGGCCCCCGAGCTATTCTCAGTGGAATTTTTCAGGGAGTTCAGACGCGTAATCAAGGATGACGGAATAATTGCAACCTACACATCATCAGCGCCGGTGAGGGCAGGATTCATTGAAGCTGATTTCTATATTGGATTGGGCCCTATATTTGGAAGAATGCAAGGCGGAACCCTGGCCAGTCCAAATCCGGAAATGCTGGATTGGTCCCTTCCAAAAAATGATGAGATAAGGATAGCGCTGTCAGATGTCGGAATCCCATTTAGAGATCAGGGCTTGAACAACTCCAGCGAAGACATTCTGGATGCAAGAGCTGAAGAAAGGCACGAAGCCCGTCACAACACCAAAATTTCATCAGCCGTCAAAACGCCAATATTTCTAGGCCAGGAAATGGATGACGAAAAGCTGAAAAGACGAGTTGAACGCAACCTCAAAAAAATGAATATCCCATCTACAACTTCCGACGAGGCATACTACATCGTTGGAGTTGAAAATGCGTACAGCGAAAAGCAGGATTTGAAAAACAATTCCACAAACAGAATATTGGATATGAAAAAAAGATTAAAAAAAGTAAAAAAATGAAATTACGCTCTCACGAAATTTCCACTTTTAAGTTGGTATGCTAATTCTTTCGATGCCTTAACCGGACCGTATACTACAGTCAGCTTCTTCGGATTAGAATATATGTGTTCCAAACCGAATATTGAGAAGTCCGCATCACAATGCTTACAGAAAATCATGCCTTCAGTACTGCCGGGTTCCCTTCTTCCTGTAGCTGGGAAAATGCCCACTTCATCATGTTCATTTCCAGCCCAAAAGACATCCCAATACAGTTCATGACTGCCGCAATAGGGACATGTTCTTTCAAATTCAGTCATATACCATGTATAACCATATTTTGATTCTTCACCAGGCGCAGACGGCCTACCGATAGCCAATATAGTTTTACCATCTTCAGAAACACCATACTTATTGAAAGATATTGCCATCCTATCCTGTACAACAGAAATCTGAGAAGTTACCTTATATCCGGTGCTCAAATCTTCACATACAACCTTATATTTTCCGACAGGTAAATTGAAACTTACCTTTGCAAAACCTTTTGAATTTGTTTTGACAATATGGCTTTCACCGTCTATTGTAATTTTCACATTGGTATTTTTAGCGACATTACCGTTTTGCTTGAAAAGTTGTATCTGGAATGCTGAAGTCTCATTCTCTATTGCAGCAATGTTATGTGCATGGATAGAAGCCAATTTAACAGTGACCTTTTTACTTATTGTGTATTTTGTATAAGGGTCAACAGCTTTAAAGACATAAGTTCCCTTATCCAATTTAAATTTAACTGTAGCAACACCATTTTTATTTGTCTTGACTGTTTTTCTGCTTCCATCAACATAAACGGTCATCTTCTTACTTTTTGCAAGTTTTCCGTTAGGTTTGTGAAGGGTCACTTTAAATTTGGAAGTAGTCCCTGTAAATGCTGTCATTGACTTTGCGGTCAATGGTGACAAAACAGTAACAGTCTTGGTTACCTTCTCACCGGTGCTTGGGTTAATTGAAACCATCTTATACTTTCCGGGAGATGAACCGATCTTAATGCTTGCCACACCTTTTGAATTGGTTTTTATTTTGTAAGAAACACCCTTGAATCGGAATTTGATATATTTCTTCTTCAAGACCTTACCATTCTTACCATAAAATTTGGCGCTGAACTTCTTAGAGCCTTTATAATATTTCTTCAAATTGGATGCTGCAACAGATGTCTTGACAGTTATCTTATTGGAAATCTTATATCCGTTTGGATGAACTGCATAAACCACATAATTTCCAACTTTTAAATTTAAACCCAAACTGGCTACACCTTTGGAATCTGTCTTTTTAGTATAGGTTTTACCATTTAAAATAAATTTTACATTTGTATTTTTCAATGGTTTGCCTTTTGAATCTAAAAAGGTCGCAGTGTATTTGGTTGGACTCTTATAAGTTTTAGTAATATCCTTTCCAGTTATCACGGGCAATACTTTAATCTTGTTCTTTAAAGAAACATTGCCATAACTTGCGAACACATCATAGGTATTAGGATATAAATCAATAGGAAGTGAAACCTTACCTGCCACATCAGTGGTCAATACATGGGTAGCTCCATTTAATTGCAAAGTAACATTTGCACCGCTAACTGGAGCATTACCATCAGATAAGGTTACCTGATAACTTGAATCACCCTTATAATACATACTAACGTCACCACCATCCAATGAATAATTCTTTTCATTGTCAGAAATAGTGACATCTTCATTAGCGGATAAAACGCCCACATCACCCGATGGAGGTTCTTCATCCACTTCACCAGCAATTAAATCGTCTGTTGAGTTTGAGTCAGCTGCAGCAACTGCAGACACAGACAACATAAATACCAGCGTCATTAAAACTAAACTAATTTTTTTATTAAACATAAAGTTAACTCCATTTAACATTTGTTCGTAATAATGTATTACAAGTTTTAGGTATAAAAAGCTTTTGATTTTTAAAAAAAGCATAAAGAGTTTTAATTTTAAAAGAATAAGCATAAATATTTTTATAATTGTTATAAAAAGGTTAAAATGATTGAAATTACTATCAAAAGGTTAATTCTATTTAAAATAGGACTATTTAAAAAAAAGATTTATAAAAATTATCATAAAATAACTGATTGTTTTAAAAATCATCAAAACAATAATTTTAAATCTAAATCATCAAATTAAAGATTTAAAATTGAAATATTTAAAAAAAAATAGATTAGAATAGCTTAAATAAGATTTAAGCTATAAATATTAACTATTCAACAGTCACACATTTTGCCAAGTTTTTAGGCTTGTCAGGGTCATGACCTTTCTCTAAAGTAATATAATACGCTATCAGCTGCAATGGAACAATATAAACCAATGGAGCAATAATCTCCTTAACTTCACTGTTTATCGCAATAACCGCATCAGCTTTAGCTTTTAGAGATTCATCATCATCTGATCCAATAGCCAATACATTGGCCCCACGGGATTTGACCTCTTCCAAATTACTCATTGTTTTTCTATAATTGTCACCCGGAGGAATTACAACAACAACAGGAATGCCTTCATCTATCAAAGCCAAAGGACCATGCTTCAGCTCACCTGCGGCATAACCTTCACCATGGATATATGTAATTTCCTTAAGTTTCAATGCGCCTTCAAGTGCTGTAGGATAAGAATAACCCCTTCCCAGATAGAAGAAGTCACGGGCATAATTATATCTCCTGGACAACTCTTCAACCAATTCAACATTTTCCAAAGCCTCATCAATGAAATCGGGAACGTTGTCAAGTTCCTTTAGAAGCTCCACATTTTTAGATATCAGAGCGGCCAACAAATAAATCGCAGTCAATTGGGCAACATATGTTTTGGTTGCCGCAACTCCAATTTCAGGGCCCGCCTGAGTTTGGATAACATATTTGGCACGTCTTGTAATGGATGAACCTGCAACATTAACGATACCCAAAGTTATGGATGTTTGATTGGCCACATCCAAAGCCTTAAGGGAATCTGCAGTTTCACCGGACTGGGATATGAAAATAACTAATGTCTTATCATCTAAAGTGTTGGCGGAATATTTGAATTCAGATGCAAGAATCACATCTGTAGGAATGCCTGCAAGGGATTCTATCAGATATTTTCCTGTCAGGGATGCATGATATGATGTGCCGCATGCCACAAAACAGATTCTCTGAACATCTCCAACCTCATCGATGATTTCCTGAATGTTGTCTTTCTGGGTCAAGGTATTTCTAACGGCGATAGCCTGCTCGTTGATTTCCTTAATCATAAAGTGTTCATAGCCTTCCTTTTCAGCCATTTCAGGTGTCCAATTGATAGTGTCTATCTCCTTGTTGACGACATTGTCGAATTCGTCATGGACAACGACGCCGTCCTTATCCAAGATGACGATTTCGCCCCTTTCGGGATATATTATATCGCGAGCGTATTTCAGGATCGCCGGAGAATCTGAAGCCAAATAATATCCTTCATCACCGATTCCAACAATCAAAGGAGAATCCTTACGTGTCGCAACAATCTTATCGGGTTCGTTAACTGATATTGCGGCAATCGCATAAGCTCCCTCGATGATGTCAATTGTCTTTCTGACGGCATGTTCAAGGTCGAACTTTTCAGCCATAAATTTCTGAATCAAATGTGGAATGACTTCAGTGTCTGTGTCTGACTTGAAGACATGGCCTTCAAGAATCAGCTTTTCCTTTATTTCCAAATAGTTTTCAATGATACCATTGTGAACTACCGCAACGGTATTGTCTTCATCAATATGAGGGTGTGAATTAAGCTTTGACGGGTCTCCGTGTGTTGCCCACCTTACATGAGCTATACCGAAGTTTCCAGGCATGTCTGTAAGGTCCAGTTTCTTATCCACTTCAGCGATCTTTCCCTTATCCTTCTTTATATGAATTTTATTTTCAAAGAAAGTGGCCAGACCTATAGAATCATATCCCCTATACTCCAGCTTTGATATACAGTCAAAAAGAATGGGTGCAACATCCCCCTCATCCTTTAATATACAACCAACAATTCCACACATCTAATCACCTTTGATAATCGTAAATTTCCTTATACATGTTTACAACATCCCCAATAATCAAAATTGCAGGAGTGTTGATTTTTTTATCAGCAATATCCCCAAGAGTTCCGAATACCAAGTTCTGATTCGGCAGAGTTCCGCTTTCAACGGCACAAACTGGAGTGTCTGCTGAACGATATTTCATGATTTCAGCGGTATTTTCCTTAATATTTCCAATACCCATCAATATTATTAAAGTGTCTGCGGTATAATCCCAGTGCACCTGACTTTCCGGTTTTGTCGGGTCCTCATGACCTGTTACAATAGTGACTGAGGTCGCTACCGCCCTGTGAGTTACTGGTAGTCCTAGTGAAGTTGGTGCTCCGATAGCTGAAGTTACACCTGGAATAACTACAAATTTGATATCATGTTCCATCAAAGCCAATATCTCTTCTCCACCACGGCCAAAGACGAAAGGGTCTCCACCTTTGAGCCTTACAACATTTTCATGATTTTGAGCCTGCTCGATTATCAGCTCATTGATTTCATCCTGAGTCTTGTAATGCTCGCCGGCTTTTTTACCAACATATATTCTTTCAGCAGTATCCGGAGCATGAGCCAATATTTCTTCATTGGCCAAATAATCATACAATACAACATCAGCCTTATTTAAAGCCTTTACAGCTTTAAGAGTTATTAAATCAGCATCTCCAGGTCCTGCACCAATTAAATAAACTACCATTTTATCACTTTATAAGAAACCTTTAAAGAAGTTCAAACCGTCATCTGAACCGAACAGCTCTTCGCATGCCCTTTCAGGGTGAGGCATCATTGCACAAACAAGTCCGGACTCATCACAGACGCTTGTAATAGCTTCCATTGAACCGTTAGGATTTTTGCCTTCAAACTGCAATACGATTTGGTCCTGGTCTTTTAACAAATCGATGTCCTCTGTGTAGAACCTTCCTTCGGCATGAGCGATTGGAAGCGCAATGGTCTGGTCCTTTTTGAATGCCTTTGTAAATGGGGTTCTTGAAGTGGCAACCTTTAAGTCAACCCATTCGCAGTTGAACTTAGGAGTTTCGTTTGTAATGAAAACACCCGGAACAAGTCCGATTTCACCCAGGATTTGTGCACCGTTACAGATTCCTAAGACCGGTTTTTCTTCCTTTACCAATTCTTTAATTCCATCAATTACCGGTGTAATGGATGCCATTGCACCAGCTCTCAAGTAATCACCATATGAAAATCCACCAGGAATGACAATGCCGTCATAGTCTGTGAGTTTATCCTCACTCCACCAGACGTATTCCGGTGTGAGACCTGCAAGCTCAACGGCTTTTGCTACATCACGGTCACAATTAGTTCCTGGAAATCTAATTACTCCAATTTTCATCTTATACACCTATTTACCGCAAGCCATGTTTTGTGGAATAACATTAATCTTATAATCATGAATTACAGGATTGCACAGCAACCTTTCACACATGTCTACAACATTTTCTCTGATTGCTTCCCTGTCTTCTCCTTCCATTTGGAATTTGATTGTTTCAACAGTTTTAACGTTTTTAACTTCGTAGCCTAACAAATCAAGTGATCTTTCAACTTGAGTAGCTTCAGGGTTTAACATACCGCTTTTTAAAGAGATTTTAATTTCAATATCAAATAACATCTAAATCACCTTTTCATCATCTGGAATAACTCTATTATAAACTTCAATATAAGCCGCCATTACCTCATTGTCCTTTCCTTCACGGAACAGTTCCTTGTCCAACATTTCCAGGGTTTCACTGTCCCATAGCCTGCAGCCGTCAGGAGATATCTCATCACCCAAAAGAATGTTTCCATCCTTATCCTTACCGAATTCGACTTTATAGTCAACCAGGATGATTCCCGCATCAGCAAAGAACTTGGTGAGGACCTCATTGATTTTCAATGCCTTTTCAATCAGGATATCGACTTCCTCGTCTGTAGCTATGTCAAGTGCCCTTATGAGTGACCTGTTGAGCATAGGGTCGTGATATTCATCGTCCTTGTAATCCATTTGAACTAAAGGAGGGTCCAATTTGGTACCTTCATCAATCGGGTATTTGCGAACCAAACTGCCTGTGGCAATATTTCTTACAATAACCTCTATCGGAATCATTTCAAGCTTTTTTGCGACCATGACATTAGGTTCAGGCAGGTCAACAAATTGGGTTGCAACGCCATTTTCCTCTAAAACCTTGAATATTTTAGCGGAAATCACTGCATTGTAAGCCCCTTTATTGTCCATCACTTCTTTTCTTGCACCGTCACCTGCAGTCATGTCATCCCTAAACTCGATTATGACCTCATCAGGATTATCAGTAGTGAAAACGCTTTTCACTTTTCCAGAATTAATTAACTCTTTTTTGTCCATGATATCAACAAAATATTAAATTATTATATTATTATTTTTGATTGTAATATTATATAAAAATAGTTAAAAATAGAAAAAAATAGCAGTTATAATTTGTTGATTGGAATTCCAACACTTTCATTTTGTGGGAACTTCATGCCATTCAAAAGGCCGCTTGGAAGTTCGGACAAAACAATTACGGGAAATTCCTCGCCAGGCTTGATAAACAAATGATGTGTAACATCCTGGCGTGTTGTAACTGCTATTTCATAAGTGTTTCCTTCTTTTGCAAGTTTTCCATCAAGAAAAACTTTATTGAATGTCTGGTTTAAAAGATACTCCGGCAAATCCTCATCGATACTGAAATGAATCATTAAATCCTTTAAAATCATTCTAATCATTCCATGCTTGGAAGCTTGCCCTGATCTGAATCATATGAGGAACCTATCAGTTCACCTGTTTTGGTATCATATTGCCTGAATCCACCGTCTTCGTAGGTGACTTCCTTATATGAGCCTTCACCATTTTGATAATTCTGCTTAACCTCTTCCTTTACAACATCCAGGACATTGCCTGAATCTGATGAAGAATCTGAACCTGAGGATGAAGTTGAGGATGAACCTGAACTTTCTGAAGAATGAATATTAAATACCTTATCCATCAGAGTCTTTACTGAATCGGGACTGATATCCTCAATGCCCGCTTCATGCATCACGTGCACTGCTGCCACACCACCAACGACAACTATTACGGCGATGATGCCCAATATTAATAGAATAACACCTTTCATATTATCACCTCATTAAGCTTTCAATAGTTATTTAACCTAATATATTAAAATACTTTTCTATTAATTTATATATTACAAAAATAAAATTATTAATATGAACATGAAAAATACTGTAATACTTCTGATATTTTTACTATCAATATTAGGTCTGATAATGGGAGTCCACTTTACAGAGGACACCAATAGTACCGCAACCTCAGATAATAACTCAGATAGTATCAATCATGATTCAAACAGCAGTATGACCTTTACCATTACCAATAATGAAAATAACGTTTTAACAAACCTTTTCAGATGACTTGTTAAATTAAAAAAAAAAAAGATATAAGGTTAAATATGAAATTTAACCTAAATTTAAACTCTTTCTTCAGCATTATCCCAATCGGGATTTTTGGCAGGCAATATGGTGAATATCAAGGTTGCAACCAACAGCACAAGTGCTGAGACGATTGTGAAGTTCAGCTGGTCAAATGAACCGCTGTGAGCCACGTCAAACATTCCTCCAATCCAAATAATTGAAATGAATATCGGAAGAATATATTTGACTATTAACAACCACCATTTTCCAAGCTTAATTGTTTTAGATCTTGAATTAAGGAAATCAACTAATTTATCCGCCTTGAATATCCAAGCAAATATAATGCATTCAACAATTACACCAAACAGCAGCGCAATCTGGTTAATGAAAGTATCGACAAATCCAAGTAGGGATCCTCCGAATGCGGTTGCATAAATCATTGATATGCATGCGCCGACAATGATCAGTATTGTCATTGTCCTGGACCTTGAAAGTCCAAACTTGTTTTGAATGGAAAATGACAGCGGTTCTACTGTAGACAGGATGCTTGTAAGTCCTGCAAGATAAACTGTCAAAAAGAACAGCGGTCCTAAAACATATGCCCATTGACCCAATACATTAAATACTGTCGGATAAACTACAAACACAAGTCCGGTTCCTTGAGTCACAAGCTCTGAAACAGCGGTTCCGGACTGCAATGACATGTAACCTAAAATTGAAAATACTCCCAGTGCAGCAAAGTTTTCAAACAGTGAATTTGCAAGAGCGATTGATATCGTATTTGTGATTAAATCAGCGTCATCCTTAGTATAGCTTGCATAAGTAAATGCAATTGACATTCCCAAACTCAAGGAGAAAACAATCTGTCCAAATGCAGCCATCCATATTTCAAAACGTCCCAAAAGTGACCAGTCCGGATTGAACAGCTCTGCAAGGCCAATTGAAGCGCCAGGCAAAGTCAATGAGAATATCACTATGATAACCATAATGATGAATAATGCAGGCACCAATACTTTTGAAACCTTTCCAAGCCCTGATTCAAGATCCCTGTGTGAAATAAACCAAATAATTACCCAGCCTGCAAGCATAGCCACTGCAATAACCGGGATGAAATTAAGTAAACCAAGGTAAGATTCTGAAGATTGAAGAAGAGTGGTTGCAAAGAAAGCATCCGGATTTGCTCCCCAACCCTTAAAGAAGCTTAAAATAATATATATTCCATCCCAACCGAGAATGGCTGAATAATAAATCATAATCATAAAAACAGCAACCGGTAAAAACCAGCCCAAATACTCACATTTGGAGTTTATCTTTCTTGCAGCCTTTGCAAAAGAAGATTTGAAATTATATCCTACGCCATACTCCAAAATCAGGAAAGGAATTCCCATTAAAAGAATAGCTACAATATAAGGGATGTAAAATGCTCCCCCACCATTAGAATAGAGCACATAAGGATATCTCCAAATGTTTCCAAGTCCGACGGCAGAACCTATCATTGCCAGTATGAATGATAGATTGCTGCCCCATTCATTTTTATCTGCCATAATTTTCATTTCCATTAATAATTTTAATGTAATATATATTTGAAATCAATATATAAAAATGTATAATATATCCGCCATATTAAACATAAATATTAAATTTTTCAAGAATTTTTGGCAAATAATTGTTAATTTAAACCCTAAAAAGCAATATGGACAATTGATATCATCATATAGACCAACCAATTACTAAACATATTATAACTCTCTAAAACTTGAAAAATTTTTCAAAATACTTAAATAATACTTACGAGTTATTACTTTCATGAACAAAAAATACCTAATTGCAATTTTTGCAATAATAATAATTTGTGCAGCAGCATTTGCACTGACAAATTCCAATAATATAGGTAATGGTTCAGTTAGCATTAATGCGAATGCACTGGAAGACAGAGGAAACCTTGTTGTTGACTCTGAAAACTCGGACGAACATGACGGATACTATCACAGTGAGGGTGCAGACACCAATGCCGTTTTAGTCAAAAATGGAGGAAATCTCAAATTAGCAAACTCAGCCGTAAATAAAACTGGCGATACCGCAACCAGCGGTGACGATGCTGATTTTTATGGAGTTAACTCTGCCATTTTAGTCAATACAAATGGCACATCAGACATTTCAAATGTAGAAATCAACACCAATTCTAAAGGATCAAACGGCATTTTTGTAACCAATGCCAATGCATCTTCTTCAAGTGGAGATAACTCCCAACAAGGCTCCGGTGGAGGAGGTCAACCACCTGAAGCAGCAGGCAATGGCGGCGGAGACGGAGGTCAGCCTCCTGAAATGCCTGCGGGAAACGGCAGTGAAGGCGGACAACCTTCACAAGCACCTGGCGGACAGGGCGGTGGAGAACAGCCTGGACAAAGCACCGTTGAAGGCAGCACAGAAGCTAACATAAACAACGTTAAAATTACCACCCATTCAGACAAGTCAAGAGGGCTGGATGCAACCTATAACGGAGTAATCAATGCCGAAAATGTCATCATCAACACTGACGGTCAAAGCTGTGCTGCTCTTGCAACAGACCGTGGAGAAGGTCAGGTACATGTCAAAAACTCTGAAATCAACACAGGAGTCAGCAAAACCAGCGGAAGAGGCTCACCTTTGATTTATTCAACCGGAAACATTACAGCTGAAAATACCAAAGGCACATCCTACGTATCCCAAATCGCCTGCATCGAAGGTAAAAACTCAATTGAACTGGAAAATTGTGAGATGACCGGATTTGCAGAAGGCAACAGACAGGATGGAGATACATATGTTGATTTGGGCGGAATATTCATCTACCAAAGCATGAGCGGAGATGCTGATGTCGGAACATCCACATTCACAGCTAAAAATTCAAAATTGGCAATAGCTGAAGACTCACCAGTGTCCAAAGAGGCTCCAATGTTCCACATTACCAATACTGCCTGTGTAATCAATCTGGAAAAAACAGAATGCAGTTTCGCCAGCGGAGTATTTTTAGAGTCATCAGGCCAAAACCAATGGGGAAGCGAAGGGTCCAACGGAGGAACATGTGAATTGAACACTGAAAATGAGGATATTGCCGGCAATGTCATCGTTGATTCAATCAGTTCCCTAAACTGGAACATGAAAAATACCCAATTCAAAGGGGCAATCAATTCAACCGGAAATACAACCGTTAAAGTTGGTGAAGGTTCTACATGGACTCTGACCGGTGACAGTACAGTTTCATCATTGGAAGTAAACGGAAACATTGAATATGGTGAATACACATTAACTGTTGACGGCAAAGCATACAACAGTTCAAATAATTTTAAATAGGAAAGATTATCCTTTCCTATATTTTTTAATTTTCAGCAGCCATAACCTGCATCATATGCATTTTTCAGTTTGTCCTTTTGGGATTTCACATTGCCGAAGACTTCAAAAACTGCTTTTTCTGTCGGATTTTTAGAAAAACCTATGAAGCTTCTAAGTCCGGTCAATGCATCTCCGCAGCTGCTGCCTGCAGCAAGTATTATGTAATAATCCTTGTTTTCAAGATGCCTGAATATCGGATAGCACCTGTCAAAAAACATCTTTAGGGTTCCACACATCTCGTAATAGTATACCGGTGTTGCATACACAATTACATCGGCTTCCATCATTTTATCAAGGATTTCGGAGATTTGATCTTCCTGGAAACATTTCATTTCAGGTGTCTTGCATTTGTAGCAAGCCTTGCAGGAGGAAAATTCAATATCCTCCAGAAAATATTTAACCGCCTCGTTTCCGGCATCTCTTGCTCCCCTTACAAACTCATCGCACATAGTATCTGAATTTCCCCTTTTTCTTGGGGAGGAGCTTATGACCACAACTTTCTTACTCATCTTCAATCCACCCTTTAGCTTTTGAAACATCTCCCATGAACCTCATTCCTTTTGCGAAATTGAGTTCCGGATAAGTGTTTGCCAAATCGCTTACGCATTTATCGATTCCTGAACCGCCTGATGTACAGAACGCCTTGATTGTCTTTCCGCTTAAATCTACGCTTTCAATGAAAGTGTTGATTATTGTAGGTGCCGTATACCACCATACCGGAAAACCGATTGCAACTATATCATATCCGCTTACGTCACAGGATTCCGCAATTGGAGGTCTGAATGATTTGTCGTTCATCTCGATTGTTGATCTGGAGTTCTTGTCTGTCCAGTCCAAGTCTTCGGGAGTGTAGATTTCTTCTGGAACTATTTCAAATATATCATAATCGTTTTCATTTGCTATCTTTTCAGCTATGGCCTTGGTTACTCCGCTAGCTGAAAAATAAGCCACAAGTACATTGCCCATATTAATCACCTGTTTAAAGGTATGTTTTCATATTATATAATTGTTAACATTCGCAACAATTAATCAAATCCAAAGTAAATTTTCAAGAAAAAATCAATTTTAACATGAATATTAACAATGAAAAATCATATTAAAAAGTTGAAACATAATATATTACATTATTAAATTAATGAAGGTAATGAAATGTCAAAACCTGTTGTTGCAATAACAAGACCTAAAGACAGAGCCCGGAAAGCCTGTGAAATTGTTGAGAAATTAGGTGGAAAGCCGATACTCGCACCGACACTTGATTTGAAGCCGGTCAACACACAATCCCTCAAGGATTTGGTTGCAAAAAAAGATGAGCTTGATTGGATCATATTTACATCCCCGACAACAATAGTTTCACTGAAACAGTTTCATCCGGACTTTCTTAAAACCCTAGACTGCAAGCTGGCAGTCATTGGAAACAAGACCGGAAAACTGGCTGAAAAGGAAGGTCTGACAGTTGACCTAATGCCTGACGAGTTCACGGCAGAAGGTCTTATTGAAGAGTTTAAAAAGCAGGGCATCACCGGAAAAATCATTGGAATTCCAAGAACCGCATCTGCAAGGCCTGTTTTGCCTGAAGAGCTGGAAAAACTTGGAAATAAGGTTATTT
>Ga0310695_10009426_pt1 | contig 14664 bp, 7 predicted proteins | sample RumenRJG_04DNA_FD_203882 | JGI IMG/M metagenome (GOLD analysis project Ga0310695, IMG submission 203882) | Bovine rumen microbial communities from Lethbridge, Alberta, Canada - RJG_04 (v2) (version 2) | ecosystem: Host-associated > Mammals > Digestive system > Stomach > Rumen | place: Canada... | reverse complement strand
GGGCCCAATCCCCAAACCCCAAAACCCCAAACCCCAAACCCCAAACCCCAAACCCAAAAACCCAAAAAAAAAAATTAAAAATAAATTTAAAAAAAAAAAATTAAAATTTAAAAAAAATTTAAAAAAAAAAAAAAAAAAAAAAAAAAAAAAAAAAGAAAAACTTCATTAAAAAAATTCAAATAAAAACCCAAAATTAAAAATAATAAAAAAAAAAAAAAAATAAAAAAAAAAATAAAACCCAAAAAAAAAAAAAATAAATTATAACCAAAATCAAAAAATGTCACGTAGAGTACATAATACAAGAGACACAGGATCACGTGGTCGTCAAACAGTACAAAAAACAACAACAACAACAACAACAACAACATCAAAAATAAGTCTTCCAGAAGAAGACATAGAAAACATTCGTATAGCATTTGATTCATTTGACACAGATGGAACAGGAAGAATAGATATATCAAAAGTAAAAGAAGCAATGGATGAGACAAATTTCCAAGATGAAAATCCATTAATTTATCAAGTCATAGTTGAATTAGATACTCCTGCAAATAAAAATGGAATTGACTATGATAAATTTTTAATGGCAATTGATGCTAAAGTTAATGATAAAGAAAGTAGAGAAGGAATTAGAAGAATTTTTGAAGAAATTGAACCTGATGGTGAAAGCATTACTGCTGAATCACTTAAGAAATCTGCTGAAGAAAGTGGTGTTGATTTAACTGATGATGAAATTCAAGCTATTTTGGAACAGGTTGGTGATGGAGCTGTTGAAATCACTTTTCAACAGTTTTATGATGTTATGAGTAAAAAAGCTTTACCTTAAAAAGAGTTTTTTTATATTTTTTTTATTTGGAATTTTATTTGGATTTTTATTTTTGGGAATTTTTATTTTAGTTTTGATTTAAAAAAGATTATTTAAAAATTTATTTTTGTTTTTTATTTTTTAATTTTTTTTTTTTTTTATTGGTTTTTTTTGGTTTATTATTTGGAGATATTTTATTTATTGATATGGTTTTACTTTTATATCTATTTTATAATTTATTTATTTTATAACTTATTAAATTATTTTAAATATATATTTAATATATCAAGGAAAATGAATTTTTAATAATATATCAAATATATTTATAATATGAATAATTTTTCCTTATAAAATATTTAAAATAAAGTAGTTCTTTAAATATAATGTAATATAAATTGTACATATAAAAATAATTTCTATACTAGAAAAAAAAAACAAAAAAAAACTTATAAAAAAATAAAAACAAAATAAAAAAATAATATTAAAAAAAATATTAAAAAACAATTAAAAAAAAATTAAAAAAATAAAAAAAAAGAATTAAAAAAAAAAAAAATTAAAAAATGAACACTTTTCCTATAATCCTCCTTTTCCTAACCATAACCGAAATCCTAACATCAGAAGATGGATATTGTGGTTACGATCACAAAAACTACAACTCAATATCAGAAGCTCATTTAAACGGAACAAAAATCCTTGGATGTGGACCATGTGGAGCATGTTCAACAAAACATGATGTTCACATATATTGGCAGACAAAAAATAACTTAACAAAAGTTACACGTTCATGTGCATTTAAATCACTTTTTAGTGAAGAATGGGGTAAAAAATGTATGAAAGAACAAGTTGGTTTTACTGATGAATGTAATGAATGTTGGATGGAAAATATTAAATGTGATAGAAAAAATTGTAAATGGATTTGTTTATGGAGTTTAATTATTAATGAAGATTATGTTGATAGTGATGGAAAATTAAATAAATGTCTTCAATGTGATGAAGATATGTGTGGACCTGATTTTAAAAAATGTGCTGGAGCTAATAGAAGGAGAAGTTGTATTGCTAGTGATATTTTTAGAGATCAGGATACTATTTGTAAAGATTGTGAAAAAATGGATTAGAGATTATTATTATTTTTTTTGAATAATGTTTTGAATTTTGTTTTTTTTTCATTTTTTTTTGGTTTTTTTTTTTTTGTTCATATTTTTAAAAATTTTTATTTTTTGAATTGATAATTTTAAATATTTAATCTTATTTTAAAAATGGAAATAGAAAATAATAAAATTACTATAAATAATGATGAATATATAACATAGTAAATAAATCAAAATAATAATAATAGTGAAGCAAATTTAAATTTCCCAAGTGCAAAAATTGCAACAATAATATCAAATACATTAAATGTTGATGCAGAATTAATTGATGAAATAAAAAGAGAAATTAAAACTGATGATTGTAGACTTTTATTGTATAGATTAATTTTTAATTTTTTATAGGAAATATACTTTTCAAGCAAAATATACTAAAAGCTTTAAAAAATCTATTAAATCATTATATGAAAATATGGAACTTGTAGTTAATACAATAAAGGATTTTTCACCAAAATAAATTATAATATTTTTATTATTTTATTTAAATTTATTATTTTAATACAATATTATTTTATATTATAAAAAAGAATATTTAATTTAAATTTTAACTTAGATTGTTTAATTTATTTTATTTTTTTTTATTTGTAATTTTCTTCATAAATAAATTTAATTCTTTTTTAACATTTTCATTTTCTTTTGTTTCTTTTGCTATTTTTTTTGAATAAAAAGATGATATATTAAATACTTTTTTAAAGTTAATAATTTTATTTTCATCTTTATCCATTAAATATATATTATTTTTATCTATAACTGAATAATTAATTTTTATTTTTTTAATCATTTCATCTATTTCTGTTTCATTAACACCAAAATCAGTATGAATAATTTCAGTATAATAAGTTAAATCTTTTTTAATTTCTTCTAATTCTTCCTTATTATTAGAATATAAAATAATTTTAAAATCATTTTCATTTTGTTCACTTTGAAAAATTGAATATTCAACTTTTGAAACATCTTTAATTAATTCTTCAATATAATCTTTAAATTTATAATTGTAAATTAAAATCTCTTTGAAATTCTTTTTTGAAATTTTTTTCATTTCATTTATATTATTTGATTCTATTTCTATTTCTTTTTCATATTTATCAATTTGTTCTTTTTCATCTTTTTTTATTTGTAATAATTCATTAATAAATAAACAATAATTTTTTTCTGCAACAAAAATAAATTCTTTATTTTCTTCATCATAAAAATATGATAAATCTTTTTTTTCTGAAACAATTTCTTCAATTATTCTTTTTGAAACATCACTTATAGTTTTTAAACAAAAAGTTTTTTCATTTTTAATTTCAGTTAAAAATCTTAAATCATTTATATTATCAATTACATAAATTGTATTATTATGTTCAATAAAAAAGATTTGCTTTTCTTTATCAAATGAAATTATTTTTCCTTTTGCCCAAATAATTTTATTTGATTGAGAAAAATTTTCCTCATATCCTTCAATAAATAATTTTTGGGTACTGGGATTTATTTTAATAATGTAAATGACTTTAATTTTAAATTCAATATAATTCCCTATTGAAATTCCATCAAGTAGATTTAATTTATTCCCTTCTTTTTGAATATTTAAAATATTATTTTTATCAAAAAAATATAAATTTTCATTTGTTAAAAGATTATTTTCTTTTAATAATTCATATAACTCTCCAATTTGAATATGAATCCATCCATTAATATCATTTGAAAAAAATTCCAATGATGACATTAATTAATCTTTACAAATAAATAATAAAAAAATATTTAAAAAATTTATATATTATAATTAATATTTAAATAAGATTTATCTTTATTCTATCCTAATTTTAGAAGTATATTCCTTTTTTAAATATTAATTTCTATCAATTCTAAAGTTAATAATATTTTTTTTATTTCAATATTATGATTTATTAATTATTAAATTTTCATTTAAATATCATTTAAATCATTTAACCAATAGTATCATTTGAGTATTTATATTAGTTTTATATAATATTAAAACTTGAAACATCTTTCCTAAATTAGATAAATTTAAATTAATGTTTATTAGTATCTCATTTTTTAATTTCATTTATGAACATTTTGATGTTTACTAATCATTATATTTTTTTAATTATTTCCTTATTGATTATAATTTTGAAAAAAATCATTTCTTAATTCAATTTTCTTGTTCTATATATCTCTCAAAAACAATATCTTCTTTTAATTAAAATTTCCTTTTTTATTGGATATTATTTTAATTAAATATTTTAAAAAATATTAAAAATTATTAAAACCATAATTGAAAAAATAATATTATTTAAATAAATTATATATTTTATTTCTTAACTAAATTAATTATATTCAAAATTATATAAAAAATAATTTAAAAATAAATAAATATGAATTTAAAAAGAATAGACATATATATATTATGCAATTTTTGGAAAAATATAAAAACAAAAATAGTTTTCATTAAAAAAAACTAATATTTATAATTTTATATGATTCAATAAATATGTTTTGAAAAATAATTAATTATTTTTCTTTTAATCAGTATATTTTTTAATTTCTTTTTCTAATTGTTGCATTCTTCTATTTTTATTTTCATTCCATGAATTTGTCTTTTTTTCTTTTTTTTTGGTTAATTAATGAATTTTATAAATAAAATAATTGACTAAAAATACTTAATATTTAATAATTTTATTTTTATAAAAATATTTTATTTTTGGTGGAATTAAGGTTATAAATAAATTAGGTAAAGTCATTTTTATTTTTAAAAAATTTTTATTTTTTCCATAATGAAAAAAAAAGATTTCCTAAGAAAAAAAAGACAAAAAACAAAAATATTATCAATCAAAAAAAAATATAAAAATTGTTCAAATTATTCAAAATTACAATCAAAATCAACAAAATCAAGTAAAAATTCAATAAAATCAAAACTGAAACATTCATTATCAATTAAGACAAACTTCACAGAAAATGGGAAAGATACAGTTCATAATTATAATAAGTCAAAAATCAATTTTCTTTCATTTATTACTTTAAAATCATATAAAAATGGATATAAAACTTTCCATTGTATTAATGATTCTTTATTAAATTATAATATTGATAAAGAAGTTTCTAGAAAATTATATAAAATGATTGAAAATGATTTTTCAAGTGATGATGAAGAATTAGAATTAGGAAAGGAAACAAATTATAATTTTATTAATGAAACACTTCAAAAAATTAATCAATCAAATAATTATTTAGAAAATGTTTTATCAAGAAAAGGAATAATTAAAAAATCAATAAAAAATGAAAAAAAATAGCTTATATATAATATTAATAATTAATTTTATTAGATATATTTTTATTTACAAAATTTCAAAAAATAATTTACAGTAGTTGATTTGATTTTTATATTTTTAATTATTTTTTTGAAGACACTTCATTTCCTTCATTATTTTTAACATTATCTATTTTTTTTGATGTCAAATTTGAAAAATGAATTAAATTATCTAAATTTTGAATTCTATTACTAATTTTTTCTTTTTTATTTAAACTAGTCTTTAAACTATTATCATTATTATTATTATTATTAATTACAGATTTAAACTTAGTTTCAATAGAACATTCAAATATTTCATTTTCAACAACTTCTTTTTCCTTTTCTATTTGGGCAACATTTAATTCAATATTTTCATTTCTTTTCTATATTATTATATATAATATTTTACTTATTTGCAATACAAACTCCCATTTTATTTGATTAAACAATTATAATTAACGTATTTATTTTTTTTTAATCAATAAAATAAATAAAATTAAAAACATTAAAAAAATATAAAATATAAATTTCTATGAATAACAATTATGGATACCCAAATCAAAATTTTAATTATCAACAAAATAAATATCAAACAATGCCACTAAACAATAATAATAAAAATCAATATCAACAAAATCCAAATTACTATCCAAATCAAAATATAAATTCAAGTCAAAATTCAAATCCAATATCAAATCAAAATTATAATTCAATGGATTATAGCCCTTATAATGAAAGAAATATGAATATTAAATGGAGAAATATAATGAAAATTGATATTGATGCATTAAGAAGTACAAATGATTTAACTCCATTAAATAATTATATTGATAATATGATTTATTCAAATATTTCAGAAGAAGAAATTGGTTCTGTTCCAGAAGGTAATATTGCAAAATTAATTAAACTTTATCAAATTATAATTGATAATGTTCTCAAAAATCAAAATCAATTAGAAAGTAAAATTGAATATCTTAGTGATGAAAATTCAAGATTAATTAATGAAAATGAAAATAAAGATGCAAGTTTAAGAGAAAATAAAGATTTAATTACTAAATTTAAAAAACAAAAACAAAATGATGATAAAGTTTTATTAACTTATAAAAATGTAATTCAAAATATGGGAAAATTAAGAAAAAAAACTGATATAAATGTTTCTATTAATAATAGTCATGTTATAAAAAATGAAAATGAAGGAGAATTTTTTTGTAAATATTGTACTGGAGTAAAATTTTATAGTGAAGAAGATTTACAAAGACATATGAAAAAAGCACATCAAATAAATGTTAAAATAAAAAGTCAAAGAGAAGACAGTAATATAGAAAAAAAAATAGATGATTTAAAAAAACAATTTGAAACTTATCTTAAAAATTTTCAAGATGGCAATATGAAAAATTATCAAGAACAAAGAAAATTAGAATCTGATAATTATGAGAAACAAATGGAAAAAATGGAAAGAAATTTTAAAGATACATTAAAAGACTTAAAAGATTTTTATATTCAATCAACATTAAATCAAGGAAATGTAAAAACAACAAATTTATATATTCCACAAAGTGGTTATACTGAAAAAATTATTGAAAAAAATAATGATAATAATAATAATAATGATGAAATAATAAAATTATTAAAAGATAATATAAATGAAATGAATAAAAGAATGGAAGAACAAAATGAAAAAAATGCAAATGCATTAAGAGAAATGAAAGATTTATATGAATCACAATTAAATGATTTAAGAGAAGAAAATAGAAGATTAAGAGATAATAAAAAAAATATAACTGTTAATGTAAATAATAGAGAAGAAGAAAAAAAAAATGATTTTAGAAGTAAACCAAATATTATAGAAGAAAAAAAACCAATTAAAAAAATTGATAAAAAAACAAATTTCTATGGTGGAGAATTAATAGATGATAATGATGATGATGATATTATTTTAAAAAAAAATATTATCAATCAAATGTCAGATATTTCAAAAATAATAAATGTAGTTACAAATAAAAAAACGGATATTATTAACAAAGATATAGAAAAAAATGAATTTCCAAAAAAACCAATTTTAAATACTAATAAACGTAATTTAGAACCACTTGAAGATGAAAAAAAAGAAATATCTCCAAATGAAAATAAATTAAGGGCAAAACAACAATTAATTGTTAATACTTTAACAATAAATGAATTTTATAATAAATATAAATCAAGAGATCAAAATACTTTTAAAAATCCAAATGAAGAAAATTATTATCAAATTATTGATAATAAAGAAAATCAAAATAATATTATAAATACAATTAATCAAAGTTTAGTAAAGTCTCAAATTAGTGTAGAAGAAAATTTTAATTATAATAACATTGATCAAATATTAGAAAATAAAAATAAAGAAGAATTAGAAGGATTAATTATTAATACTTATAATAATCTTGAGCAAATGTCTAATAATGATATTTTAAAACATTATGTAGATTCTATTAAACAATGTGTTAATATTAATCATTTTGATGAAGAAAGAAAAAAAATTGCAGTAAGTCAAATTAATATACTTCCAAAACAATTAGGATTTACCAATAATTTTAATGAACTCAACAATATTAAAATGGCTCAATCAGTTTTACTTAATAAAGAAGAATCTAAAATAGAAGAAAGCAAATTAAATGATAATATTAATACTAATAAAAATAATAATGAAAATGAAAATGAAATAGAAGATATTTAAATTTTAATTTTACATTTTTTTAATTTTTTTAAATTAAAACTCTAGAAAAAATAAAATTTAATTTACTTTATTTCGATTAAATTAAAATATATAAATTTATTTTTCATTATTATTTTATTTTATTATAAAAAATCAAATGTCGAAAAATCAAAATCTAAAAAAAGAAAAATGTAAACATAATAAAATTTCAAATGTTAAAAATGAAAAATATACATTTTGTGAAAATTGTGGGGGATTAATTATAAAAGAAAATAAAATATTACATTATGTAATAAAACCAATATCAATGGAGAAAAAATTATGTGAAGATCCAATTGAAATATATAAAAATATGAGAAAAAGATGTCCAATTACAAAAGATACAAATATAATTCAAAATTCCTATTTAAAAAAAAGAAAGAATGCAATGACATATTTACAAAAATTAAGTATGCATTTGAAATATTCTGATTCTACTTTTTATAAAGCTTTAAATTATATAGATAATGCAATGAAAAATGTTGTAGATATTAATTTAAAAAGAATGATATATTTAACAATTGGTTTTTTTTTAATTAGTGGTAAATATAATGAAAATGATATTTTTGAACCAGATTTTAATGATTTAACTCAATTAAATGATAAAATTATACTTCAAATTGATGAAATATTAAAATATGAAATTATTTGTTTAAAATTAATAGATTATAATCTAATTAATTATTCTTCTTATGATTGGTTAATGGTACTTTTATCAAATGGTTTTATATTTGAAGAAGAAATTAAAGGAAAACCTGTTAATACTATTAATAATACATATAATTATATTAAAAAAACTTTAGCTTTAATTACTTCAAAATCATATTTCTTTAAATATAATCCTTTTAAAATTGCTTTTAGTTTAATTCATCTTGGAAGAGAAAAATTCATAAATGAAGAAGATGGAAAATATTTTAAATTAATTAAAGAATTATATAATATTAGTTTTAGTGATTATGAAAATTGTTATAAAGAAATAAAACATGAAATTAATATTTCAAAAAATAATAAATTAACAATAAAAGACTTAAATGATAATACTACTAGTCATAATAAAATTAAATTTCAACCTTCTTCAAATTATAGTACAAATCAATTAATTAAAATTGATAAAAATAAAAATAAACATTATTTAATTCAATGTTATGATAATGGAGAAACTCCACCTTTAATTTTTGATAATCAAAAAAAAAATAATAATCTCACTGAATCAACAGAAATAAAACATGATTTTGAAAGAATAAAAAATAAGACAAAAACTGTTAAAATTAAAAATAAAATTGATTTAGATAGTAAAAATAATTATTCAAAAATTAAAAATGATTTTGTTAATAATATTGAAAAAATATCAAATGGAGTTTTTAGTGAAAATCATACTTTAACAAGAAGACAAAATAAATTAACTGGGACTATTCTTATTAAAAATGATGATAAAATACAATTTACAAATAATATTAAAAGTAAAGTTAAAGAATATGAAATTATTGCAAGAAATAATTCTGAACCTAAAAAAGAACAAAATAATCAAAATAAAAGTGGTAATGAAAAAAATAAATATAAAAGTAATCAAAAATTACCTTCTTTAAATAAGACATTGAATAAAATTTAGAAAATTATATATTTTTTGTTTTAGTATTTATTAATTATTTATTTTTAATTGATATAATTATTTTGCTTATTGTTTTATAATTAATAAATATTTATCTAAAAAATATTTTTTATTTTAAATAAATAATATTTTTTTGAAAAGTATAATATTAATCAAATATGGAAATATCTTTCATAGAAGATTCAATTACACAATTAACAAATCAAGAAACAAGTGATGAAGATATAGATAATATTTTCACTAAATTAATTAATTATTTTAGAAATGATAGAATATATATTTCTTTATATATGAATAGAATAAAACTTAAAAAAATTAATTTTTTTCTTTTACTCATTGAAATTTTTATAAAAAGATTTTTAAAGGATGAAAAATACCAAAATAATTTTTTCCAATTAATTAATTTTTTAATCAATAACTGTGAATGTAAACATGAAATATATAATTATATATATCAAAATTTATCAAAAATATATTTTGATAACTCACTTTTTGATGAAAATATAATAATAAGTTATTTGAAATTATTACAAAATTTGTATCAATATAATACTTCAAAACTAGCTCCAACAAATTATTTTTATTTTTTAAATAATTGTATTTTTGAATATCAATTCAAAGAAAATGAAAAAATTGATTTATTTGATGTAGGTCTTTATATAACATTACATATTAAAATTTTAAAAACAGAATCTAAAGATAATTCTTTGAAATTATTATCAATATCATCATCAAAAGAAAATAAATATTCATATTCACTTGTTTTAAATGAAAATACAATAAATTTATATGATGAAGAAGAAAATAAGATAATTAAAACAAAAAAAAATGAAGAAAATATTACTTTTCCATTTAATAATATAATAGTATTATCTTGTGTCATTAATATAAAAGAATTTAAATTTATGATTCAAGGAGATAAAAAAGAATATATTTTCACAACAAAAACAAAAAATGAAATAGATAAATTAACATTTTTTACAAATTGTTCTGGTGAATGTTATTCAATTATATTAGCAACAGTGATTCAAAATATTGCAATAACAAATTATTTTAATGATATTATTAAATATACTCAAATTTGTATTGATTCAAAATATATAAATTATATATTACAATTTTATAAAATTCAAAATATTTTATGTTACTTTATTCCTTCTACTATACTTATTGATGAAAATTCATTTGAAGATGTAATTTATTCTAAAAAAATGATTATGAATGGTGAAAAATGTGGAATTCATAAATTTTTTAATAATTGTAGAAATATTTCTTCGATTGGAGGATTTAAAAATTTATTACCAATTATTGAAATGATTAATTTGAATTTAAATAAATTTTCAAATGATTTAATTAATAATATTATTGATATTATTTTTTGTATTATTACAAATTTATGTGCTGGAAATGAATTAAATATTAAAGATTTTGATGGATGTCATTTTATTGAAATTATAAGTTTATTTTTTGAAAATATACCAAAAGAAATTTTAAATTTGGATTTTATGAAAAAAATATATGCATTTATTAATATTTTTCAAACAAAAGAATTGATATTGAAATTTATGAATAATATTATTTTAAATGAAAAATTGTATTTTAAATTTGATTTAGAAAGTCAAAATTATATTATGAATGAATTAATAAAAAATTATATTACTATTATTCCGATTGGAAAACTTTGCTTTTTATTAAAATATTATGATGAAAAAATAAAACATGAATTTTGTTGTGAAGAACATTGTAAAATTTTTTTAAAAAATGAAAATTTTTCTGATAAAATTATGGAATATCCAATATCAAATATTTCAGATAATATATTTAAATTAATACAAGCAATTTTGATTAGACGAGATATTTTTTCTGTACATAATTTCCTTTATTTATTTAGATTATTATGTTTGAATATATCTCCTTGTATATCTAAAAATATAATAAATATATTCATTGATTTCTTTACTAGAAAATCTGAATCTTTAAATCAAATTCTTATTGCAAAAGAACTTATTACAAATGGGAAATTTTGGGATGTAATAATGAAATTATTTAAAACATCATTATTTGATATTAAAATTAGTATTTTAAAATTAATTTTATATATTCCTAAAGGTGAGAGAAATGAAAATTTAAGTATTTATATTTCCCAAATTATGGAAGAATATTTATTATTTAACGAGGAATTTTATGATGATAATAATGAATTAATTGTGAGTAAAGAATATATCGAAAATTATTATGAACAATTATTTAATTCTCTATTTTTTTTATTAATTGGAAAGGAATTTACTGAAGAAAATATTAGTAATAAAGATAAAATTAATAATCCTTTGATTATCGAACCTTTAATTAATTTGATTAATAAAATAAATGATAATAAATATTATTTAAAATTTTCAAAATATTTATTAATTTTATTTGAAAATAATTCAATTAATTCATCTTTAATATTTAATAATGTTAAATTAATTCAATATCATCTTGAGATTGGATATAAAAATTATAATAATGAAGAAAATAAAGATTTATTTGAAATTAATCACAAATTATTAATAAATATTCTTTCTAATGCAGTTAAAGATTTAAAAAATATTGCATTACCAACAAATATTTTAAATCATGCTTTAATTTGGTCAAGGAAAGGAGAAAATTATGAAAATAAAAAAAAATATCTTTTATATTTATTTGATTCATATTATTCATATCTTGAAAATGAATCAAAAAGTAATTTTGTTCATAAAAAAAATGCTTATTTAAATTTAGTTACTTTATTTTCAATATTTTTAGAATTTTCATCAATTTATAATATTAAAGATATTGAATCAATTAAAGATTATTCTTGTTATTTAAAAGGAATAATTAAAACCAATAATAAATGGGAAGAATTTACTTTATTAGAAAAAATGTATAATTTTGTTAAAAAAGAATTTGATATAAGTGATATTGAAAAATTAAATGTAAATGTTCAAACATTAAAACAAAAAAATATAAATATAATAAATACAATGATATATAATGATAGACATAAAAATGAGAAAATTGAAGAATTAAAAAATTTAAATTTTGTTCAATTCCCAAATATTCAATTAAATTGTGTTATATTAATCTTTCTTTATCTATCAATTAATTCATCTGAATCAATAGAAGATAAAATAAAATGGATACAAGAATTAAAAAAATTTGTTTTATTTTATATAATTTATTCATGTAATCTTTATTTTGATATTAAAGAAGAACAATTTTATAAAAAAGTACAAAATTCAACAATAAATATTTTATTTTTTTCATATATAATGTTAAATGAATTATATAATACTGAAAATATTGATAATCAAATAAAAGAAAAAATAAATGAATTCAATTCAGAAACTTTATCTTTAATTTTAATGATAAGAGAAAGAATAATTCAATCAGAAAATACAAATAATCAAAAAGGATTTATTGGAAAATTATTTTCAAAAGGAATAAGAGATGATTTAGAAAATTGTGGTATTAATTTATTTTTAACAAAATATACAAATTTAATTAATATAAAACTTGAAAAATATGAAAATGATAATTATAAAGTTTTTGGTAATATTCTTAATAATGATGAAGAACCTTTTAAAATTATGATTTTAATGAATCAAACATTAAAAAATAATTCAAATGAATTTTTTGAAATTAATATGATAAAAAAGAAACTTAATCAAATAAATTCACAATTAACAATTTCTTTTGGAGAAGTTAAATCAAAAAGAAATGATAATTTAAATATTATGGTATCTAATAGTTTAAGAGAATTAGTTTTTGTTTATCAAGGTTTATTATCAATTTTTTCAAATTGTTCTTCTTTAATTATTAATACTAAAAAAAATTATTATAGAAAAATAAAAAAAGAAATTTTTTCTTGGAAAGGAATGTGGAGTTGTTCTGATGATTTATATGGACATAAATATAAATATAAAATTTTAAATCATTTTTCAAAATTTTTAGGAAGACCTTTAATTTATCCTATTTTAGATTTTAATACATATGAACCTAAATTTAAAAAATATGATATTAATAATTTATTCAGAGAAAAAAACGAAGCTCAAACAATTAATTTAGATATTGATAAAATTTTTAGTATTGAAAAAGAAAAAGAAGAAATTACAACAAATAAAAAAATAAATTACTTATATTATATTATAAATAAATTTCAAAAAGAATTGTGTGAACAATATATTGATTTTTCATTAAATAATATTAATTTATTAACAAATGAAATTTTATTTATTAATTATAACAATTCATTAAGAATTGTATCACCATATGATAGTCAATTAAAAAAATATGAAAATTATTATAAAGTATGTTTAGTAAAAGAAGAATATCATTATAAAGGATTTTTATTTATAAACAAAAATGAAATATCATTTAAATATTTTAATTACAACATAGAAGATAATGAATTAATTTATGATAATAAAAATGGTTATTGTTATGGAGAAACATTTTCAAATACAAGAAATGATAACATAATAAAAACATGTATAATTCCATATAATGAAATAAAAATATTCTTTAGAAAAAGATATATGCAAAGAGATACTGGAATAGAAATTTTTGATTTAAAATATAAAGGAAGATACTTTTCATTTTTAACAAAACAAGACAGAGAAAAATGTTTAAATGATATTATTGCTCATATTGAATGTAATGAAATAATATTAGATACAAATAAAAATATAGATGAATTTAAGAATATAATTGGATATTTACCAGGAAAAAGATCATTTTTCGGAGGAGGAAAATCAATAAATGATTTAATTAAATTATGGAATACTTTTAAAATATCAAATTTTGAATTTTTAATGTGGTTAAATATATATTCTAATAGATCATATTTCGATATTTTACAATATCCAATTTTCCCTTGGATAATTACAAAATTTGATGAAGATAATATTAGATTAGAAAAAGATCTTAGAGATTTTTCACTTCCAATGGGAATGATGACTTTAGATGAAAAAGGAAAAGAAAGAAAACAAAGTTATATAACACATTATGAACAAATGAAATTAAATTATGATAAAAATATTAATTTAAAAGTAATAGATAAAGATAATAAAAATGAAAATAATG
>Ga0310695_10009425_pt1 | contig 14664 bp, 18 predicted proteins | sample RumenRJG_04DNA_FD_203882 | JGI IMG/M metagenome (GOLD analysis project Ga0310695, IMG submission 203882) | Bovine rumen microbial communities from Lethbridge, Alberta, Canada - RJG_04 (v2) (version 2) | ecosystem: Host-associated > Mammals > Digestive system > Stomach > Rumen | place: Canada... | reverse complement strand
GTATGACGCATGTTCCAGTGCCTCTCGCATCGCCGCCGCGTTGCCGAATTGTCCAAAATCTGCGGCGTTATTTGGACGCGCTTTGGACAATTCAAGCTCCAAGCTGGTCCTCCGTGTCATACCTCAACCCTCCTCCCGCCCACCGGCGAGCCACACACCCGGCCGCGCGTCTCGACGCGCAGGCCGTCGCGGACGGTTACGCGAGACTCCGCCGCGTGGCCGCCGCGCTCGTACTCCGCGTCCCGTGCCGCAAACCGCGCCATCATCGCCTTGTGCGCCGTCTGCGACTGCCGACGGCGCGACAGGTTAGACATGTAGCGGCAATCATATTCCTTCCTGTGCGCCTTGATGCACGCAGGGCAAAAAAGAACCCGTCGGCCTCTTTTGCTTTTGCGGCTGGCAAACGCCGCGCCACAGTCGCGGCACGTGTACATCCGGTACTGGCCTGTCTGCTGATCGCCCATCATCGCACCTCCACGCAGTCGGCGACCGTGCGTGCAGGTCGAGGCGGACGTCCGCCGCGACCTTTGAAGTCCTCGCGGATCAGCCGGAATATGTCGACCGCCGCGAACGCAACCGCCGCGAACGCGAACACGCAGATCGCGCCCATCGCAACTTGCTGTATGATGTATGACATCACTTACCCTCCTGTTGTCTCTTCTGCCTGTTGGCTGTCAACCTACGCTTTTTTCCGAGGCGCGACATCGCGCCCTTGAGCGCACCGCGTATCATTTTGACGGCGACATGCTTGCCGCGGTATATGACCCCCTTGGCGAGGACGTCGTCGCCGATGTATATCTCGAACAGCTGCTTCTCACAGCCCTCGCTCAAATCGGACTCGACGTGCGCCGTGAGGCGCGGCAATTCAGGGTCCCCGGCTTTGTATGCGAGCGCAGCCGCTCCTGGCATGACTATCACCGGCACCTTGCACCGCCGCTCATTCGCGGCGTTTGCGGGGGTTTTGTTGTTGTCTCCTTGCATGGTTCCCCTCCTTGGTTGTTCTTTGTGGTTGTCTTCAAGCTTCAAGCTTCGAGCTTTGAGCTTCGAGCTTCATCATCTACGCGATCGAACGTGACGGTCTCGCGGCCACCGCCGAAACGGTCGCAGGGCTTGATGTCGACGACAACGTACTCCGAATATTCTTTGCTGTGATAGCAGCACTCGCCGGTGATCCGGAGCATGACATGCTGGCCGAGCTGGAACTGCCCGGCCTTGAGATCGGACACCTCGCGGGGTTTCGCGTGGGTCTGTCCGTTTCGATTGAGTGTGACCTTCTTCATTTGATTCCTCCCTTTTTGTCTTCAAGCTCCAAGCTTCAAGCTTCAAGCTCCAAGCTCTAAGCTCCAAGCTCCCTCGCCTTGAACTTCAGCCCGAGTTCGCGCATCTTCGCGCGCAGCGGTCGCGCCTTCCGCTTCCCCTGGCGGACGATGCACACATAGCACGGCGAGTACCCGGTCTGCCGCGCAATCTCTCGCACGCCAGCCTCACGCAGCCGTCCCCTCTTCGCTCTCTCTGTCATTGACATTTGCCCTCCTTTTTGTTATGATGTTTACTAGTTCACAGAGAACGAGACATAGTATACACCAAACTTGGAATAAATGTCAACCCAAAAATGGAATATTTTTTATGGAGACATTCGGTGATAGACTGGAGAGCCTAAGAGGAAAGGACTCTCAAAGGGATTTCGCCCGTAAATTGGGCGTGCCATTGACTTCGTATACAAACTGGGTCACAGGCGTAAGCACTCCAAAAATGGAGTACATAGTTATGTTGTGCACCAAACTTGGAGTGTCCGCAGATTGGCTTCTAGGGCTTTCTGTAGCTCCACCAGATCAGTCTTCGCGAAAGTTGGAAGCATTGCGAAAAGCACTTGCGAACCTCCTCAAGGAATATTGACGACGCGCCACTGCGCGAAATCCGCGCGACCCTGCGCGTAATTCACGCGACCCTGCGCGCGATCCGCGCGACGCACGCCTGCCGCGTCTAAAAGCTCTAAGCTCTAAGCTCCAAGCTAAGCTGCGCGTAATCCGCGCGACACTGCGCACATCCCCGCGACCCCTCGCGCGTGAGCGCGGCTGTGCGCGTGCGCGAGGTTATCTTTCCAAAATCTCCTTTTCCCATAATTTCAAGTTGATTGAAATCCGCAACGGTTGCGGATTTGAAACAACTTGAAAGCGGCGCGGCACTTTCCAACCGCCCGCGCGGCGGTTATGTCTCTAAGCTCCAAGCTCTAAGCTCTAAGCTATCCCAAACCCCATTTTATCCACGATAGGCCTGTTTTGCCATTTTATCAATTTTATCAACTTGATACATTCTTTCCATTTTATCAATAGTAGGCCTGTATCGCGTTTGCAACTGCGTTGCAAGTATGAGATAATACCGGCGCAGACACCTCCCGCTCCTTGGGATTGGACCTACCTCGACGCGGACGCCGGCTCTCCACGACCCTGCAAAAACCGGCCCCCTTTGGGGGGGAGAAGAGCTTAGAGCTTAGAGCTATGAGCTATGAGCTTGGAGCTTGGAGGGATGGAGCTTGGAGGGATGGAGAGAAAGGAAAGAATGGCGACAGAGAAGAAGATAGACGAGCTGCTGAAGATCGCGGTTACGCTTGAACTCGACGGCGTCGAGTTCATCCAGAGCCTCGACTACGCCACGCTCTGCCGCGAATACAACGGCATCGGCCCGGAATGGGCCGGGCGCCGCGTCCGCGACTGGATCACCGGCAAATTCGGCGTGTTCGAGCCCGCCGCGCTGATCCACGACCTGAGGAACTACGAGAGCGACGACACGCGCCGCGGCTTCAACTACGCCAACTACGAGTTTTTCATCAACTGCCTCAAGATCGCCGACGCCTCCTATCCGTGGTACTCGTGGCGTCGCTACCGCGCCCGCGCCCTGGCGATGGCGATGTTCGATTTCGTCTCCGGCCCCGGCGGCTGGACCGCCTGGCACGACTGCTACGAGAAGAAGTTGAACCAACAAACCAACAAACCAACTAACCAACAAACCAACTAACCAACCACCAACAACCCAACAACCAACAACGAAAGGAAAACCATGAGAAAACTGAAGAACTGGTTTGACGCGCTGATAGACAGCGGCCTCCTCACGGCTCTGCTGCTCCTCGCGCTCTTCACTGGCCTTGTGCTGATGATGGCCGGATGCGTGGCGATCGAAGTCGAGGACTACGGCGACGAGGTTGTCAAGGACGCCTCCGGCAACCCCGTGTGCGCCTCCAACGGCGTGGTGCAGACGGTCCACAAGGGCCAGCGGTGGCACCTGAACAAGAACATGGTCGACCAGGCCTATGAGTCCGTGGAGTTCGAACGCCAGCTGCAGAACGTGATCAAGCTCCGCGTCGCCAACTACAAGGACGCGGTTTCGCCGGAGCTGAACAAGCTCGTCGACACGTCGTTCAAAGGCGCGGCGGAACTCGCCGCGAAGGTCGGCGCGGCGATTGCCAGCTCCGGCGGCAGCGTGGCGGGCGAGGCTGCGTACTCGGCACTCGAGAAAAAGATCAAGAGCTACCTCGCCAAAGGCGGCAGTGCGGAAAAGGCTACCGTCACCTGCAACGGCAAGGACTGCACGATCAGCGACAGAGTCGTCTCCGAGACGTGCGAGGACTGTGTAATCCCGGAGTGACGACGACATGGATGCGGACGGTCTCAGCCTAACACTCGGCGGCACAACGCTCGCTCTCATCGCGAAGGAGATCTTCGCGTGGTGGCGTTCGCGCAGCCAGAAGACCCAGATCGCCCCGACGCCGCTGCCGGTCACGACGGAGAAATCGCCGAAGTACGTGACTGTGCAGGAGTTCAACCGGCATTGCGAAGATAACGCCCGCGACCACGAGAACATGTTCGCCCGGATGAACCGCAACGACATCCTGACGAGCGAGATCAACGGCAAGCTGACCGGCATCCAGGACGATTTGAAACTCATCAAGCAGAAGCTCTTCAAGACGAGGTGACACCATGGACGCAACAGACAGATACGTTATAAAAACGGCGCTCGAGACGCTGAAGGCGGCGGGCGGGACTGGCCTCACGAAGTCGGCCATCCTCTCGCAGATAGACCTCGCCGCCGGGGCACCCACCACCGACGAGCAGCGCGAGGCCGCGTTCAAGCTCCTGGAGGATCGCGGCTGGATGACGTTCCACTACGAGCCCATCTGGCACAACCGCCGTTTCACGCTCACCGAGCGCGGCATGACCGCACTGGAGGGGATGTGAATCAGTAGCTTGGAGCTAAGAGCTTGGAGCTTGAGGATCGATGTCAACCTGTCAAGGCGGCCCTCAAGGCCGCAGACCAAAGCTAAAAGCCAAAATGGAAGTTGAGCAGAAAGTCAGAGTCGACGCCTGGGGCGCAGACCTCCCGGAGCAGAAGCGCTGGGAGATCTACGACACATGCCAGGCGCTCCCCTGGCCGAAGGCCGTCGCCGACCAGCTGGAGGCCATCGGCGTCGTCCGCCTGCCGACGCGCGCGTCCTGGTACAGGTTCCTCGCCCGCATGCGCAAGGCGGACGCCGCGCGCCGCGTCGAGCGCGTCGCGCAGTCCGTCGCGGAGGCGCAGGCCGTCGCCGACCGTGCCGGCATAAAGGCAGCAGTCTTCGTCGAGACGCTGAAGACGCTCGCCATCGACAAGGCCATGACCGGCGACGACAAGGCGGCCACGGCCCTCGCGTCCGCCGCCGCGGCCATCTGGGACCGCGCGCAGAAGGAAAAGGAACTGGAACTCAAGGCCGCCGCGCAGCAGACGAAGGACGAGGCCCTGCGCCTCGCCCGCGAGAAGTTCGAGGCGGCGGAGAAGCGGCTAAACGCCGTCCAGGGCGCGGTGGACGCGCCGCAGCTCACCGACGCCGAGCGCGTCGCGAAGATCAAGGCCATATTCGGGATGAAGTAAGCGATGGAGATCCTGAACGAGATACTGATGCCCTACCAGCTGAAGTGGGTCGAAGACAAGGCCCGCTTCAAGATCGGGCTTTGGTCTCGCCAGACGGGCAAAAGCTTCGCCACCGCGTGCGAGTCCGTCCTGGACAGCGACGCGCAGCCGAATGGAAACTCCAACCTGTGGGTCGTCCTCTCCGCCGGCGAGCGCCAGGCGCTGGAGTGGATGGAGAAGGCGAAGAAATGGACCGAGGCCGTCAAGGCCGCCGTCGACAGCTACGAGGAGATACGCGACTCCGCGAACGCCCTCATGTCCCGCGCTGAGATCCGCTTCGCCAACGGCGCGCGCATCGTCGCCATCCCGGCAAACCCCGACACCGCCCGCGGCTATTCGGCGAATCTGGTGCTGGACGAGTTTGCGATCCACGAGCGACCGTTCGACATTTGGGCCGCGATCTACCCGTCGATAACCAACCCGCTCTCCGGCGAGAAGAAGCTGCGCATCGTCTCCACGCCCAAAGGGCGCGGTAATAAGTTCGCGGACCTCTGGGAGCACAACGAGAAGTACTCGAAGCACAAGGTGACGATCGAGGACGCAGTGCGCATGGGTCTGCCGATCAACCTTGAGGAGCTGAAGGCGGGCGTCGACGACCCGGACATCTGGGCGCAGGAGTACATGTGCGAGTTCATCGACAACACCTCCGTGCTGCTGCCATACGAGATGATCGGCAAGTGCGAGAGCGAGAGCATCAAGGACGACGGTTCGTCGCCGCTTTACGTCGGCATGGACATCGGCCGCCAGAAGGACCTTTCCGTCATCGTGACGGCGGTCAAGCTCGGCGACGTGCTCGCGGTCGTCGACGTGACGGAGCTGAAGCGCATGCCGTTCAACGACCAGCTCGACGTGCTGCTTTCCAGGAGCCTTGCAAGCCGAGTGCGGCGCGTCTGCATCGACTCCACCGGCATCGGCGCGATGCTCGCCGAGGAGGCGACGCGCAGGGGCGGCGCGAAGTTCGAGGGCGTCCAGTTCAACGTGGCGAGCAAGGGCGAGATGTACGGCCTCATGCGCCGCAGATTCGAGGAGCGGTCCATCCGCGTCCCGGTCTCGCGCGACCTGCGCGAGGATCTCCACGCCGTGCAGCGCGTCGTCTCGACCGGCGGCAACGTGACGTACAGCGCGCCCCGCAACGCCGACGGGCACTCTGACCGCGCCGCCGCGCTCGCGCTCTGCTGCCGCGCCGCCGCAACCGCCTCCGACGCCTGGGCGGACCCGGGCGACGTCGACGAGCTGGACGCGCTCGACGACGCCGCGTATGCGTCGCGCTCCATCCACCCCTACGCGACCGGCTACAGGAGGATTGCATAACATGGGCATACTCGCTAACATCCGCCACTGGTTCGACAAGCGCAGCTCCGTGCTGACGGTCGCCGAGACGACGCTCGAGCAGATGACGAAGTTCAACGCGCTCGTCCGCAGCGACCCCGAGGACATCATCCGAGCGATCGACGAGTTCAACTGCGGCTATCTCGCGCCCATGGCCCGGCTTATCGGCGACTACGAGCAGCGCGACGACAAGATGCGCGTCGCCTCCATCAAGATGGCCTCCGCCGTCAGCCGCTGCGGCTGGAGCGTCCGCCCGAAGAAGGGCTTCGAGGACGACGCGGACGCCGCGCGCCAGGTCGAGGTCCTGGAGCGCTTCTGGTCGACCGTGCGCGTGACGGACGCATTCAGGCGCAACGAGCGCGGCGGCCTCGCGCTCCTTAAGGAGCAGATGATGTCCGCGCAGAGCTACGGCTTCGCGGTCCACGACCTCTCCTGGAAGCCGCTCGCGAACGGCGAGATCGAGGCGACCTTCACCAGCGTGCCGCTCTGGAAGTTCGAGAACCGCACCGGCGAGCTTAGGTATATCCCGCAGGTCGGCGGCTGGGACGGCGTCGAGATGAAGCGCGGCGAGTGGATGGTCTCCACCGGCGACGGCATCGGCATCGCCGCCGCGATCTGCGCCTGCATGAAGCGCCTCGGCCTCACCAACTGGCTCGTCTTCACGGACCGCTGCGTGCTCCCGCTCATCCATGGCAAGACCGGCGCGGCGCCCGGCAGCGAGCAGTGGAACAACCTCCAGAAGGCGCTCAGGAACATCAACCGCCTCGCCCGCGTCGTGACGGATCCGTCGACGGACATCAACGCGATCCAGATGGACGGCGGCAAGCAGAATCCGTTCGGGCCGCTTATCGACTGGTGCGACCGCGCAATAGTGACACTTTACCGCGGCGGCGATCTGGGGACGATCTCCCGCCCCGACGCCGTCGGCGGGCTCGGCCAGCTCGACGAGGTGGACGCCCTGGAGCAGCGCAGCTGCGTCCGCATCACCGAGACGCTCAACGAGCAGGTGTCGTCGTTCGTCGTCGACTACGTGCTCAACCAGACGCTCAAAGCCGAGATCGTCGTCGAACCCGTCAGCAAGCCGGACATGAAGCAGGACATGGAGATAGACAAACACCTCGCGCAGTTCGGCGTCAAGCTTTCGAAGACGGACGCCCTGGCGCGCTATGGACGCGCCGAGGCCGCCGAGGACGACCCGAACGACGCGATGTCGCTGCCGTCGGCTCCGGTGACAGACCCCGACGCGCACAACCTCACAGATCAGGACATCGCATCGCTCATGTATCCTCTCCGCGCCGGCGGATACAAGATCTCGCAGCCAGTAGTCGAGAGGGCGACAGGTCTCAAGTTGGAGGAAATCTCCTCTGAGGATGGAGCAGGCGGCGGTAAAAACCAGCTTGCAAACGAGCGGCAGCCCCAGACCCCGTTGCAAACGAACGAGAAGCCGTTGCAAAACGCGCCGAGCGATTCAGACGGGCAAGGAGACCCCTCCGGGCTGCCCCCCTCTCAAATCGCAAAAAATCGGCCTTCCACGCAGTCGGCTATAATCGACGCCTTTGTCAAACAGAACTCCGAGGCGGCGAAAGCCGTCCGGGCGGTAGTCGACAACCCTTCCGAGGGCGCGTTCGCGCATCTCCTCGCCAACCTTCCCGCCCTGCTGCCGACCGACCCAGCCCTCGCGGCGGTCATCGCCGACGAAATGGCGAAGACCTACGGCGCGGCGTCCGCCTCGTCCCGCCAGTCCCGCCCGTCCCGCCCGTCCCGTGACAACCTGGCGAACTCCACCGACGCCCAGGGCAACAAGCACGATGACGGCAACGGCCAATTCACCGAGAAAGGCGGCGGAAGCGCTGCGAAAAAAGATTCACCCACTAAACCGGCGGCCGATAAGGCGGGCGCGACCGGAGACTCCGGATCTTCCGGCGCGCCCGCCGAGGCGGCAACTGCAATTACTGTCGGTTCAACCAACACAGACCCGCCCGAAGAACAGGAAAGGCAAATTGCAAAAGCCGCAGCCGCCTTCGAGTCATGTCTGAAAGAACAGAAAGACATTCCCAATGCCTTCCATCGCTCTGACCTTGGGGACATTGATCTGCGCTGGGGAAAGGCAGGGAAGCACGGCAAAGGTCTTGCACACTTCATCGAGCGACGCGACTCTCTTGCAAGGGCCCGCCCAGGGCAAATGGACGGTCGGGCAGTGCTTTCTAAAATGCCGGAGACTATAATCAAGGGGAAGATCACCGAAGTCAGACAGAGTGGTGGCCATCCAAGCATAACCATCGAGCATGGTGGGTTTCGCGCAATCATAACTCGCGACCACGAGGGAGGGAATCACTGGTTTCTCTCAGGCTACGAGATTAACGACGAAGGGAGAGGCTATCGTGCGAAAAAATAAACGCAGGTCTGCTGCCGTTGAAGGTGTCAATTCAATCGGCGCTACGCACCACAGCCCTACGAGCGCTTCGTGCTGCGGCGGTTGTCCTGCGTCTGTCGCGAATTATACCACAACCGCTTTCAGAAAGTCAAGGGGGTACGACGAATTTGTCGACAAGTTCAAGCCGCGCCACACGAGCGACGACACGCACACGCCGCCGAACGTGTACGAGGCCGTGCTCTCCTGGTGCGAGCGCCGCTACGGCATCGACCGCGCGAAGGTGCTGCGCCCGTTCTTCCCCGGCGGCGACTACGCGACCGCCGACTACCCCGCCGGCTGCGTTGTGATCGACAACCCGCCGTTCTCCATCCTCTCGCAGATCGTGCGCTTCTATCTCGAGCGCAAGGTCCAGTACTTCATCTTCGCACAGTCGCTGACCATGCTCGGCCATGCGCGGCATCCGGGCTGCGCCGCCGTGTTCTGCGGCAACTCGCTCACCTTCGACAACGGCGCGAACGTGAGCGTGGGCTTCCTCACAAGCCTCGAAGGGCCGGACGTGCTGGCCGTGGCCGCGCCCGACCTCGGCGACGCCCTGGAGGAATGTGAGAAGGAAAACCGCAAGATCGGAAAGAAGCACGTCACGCCGCTCGCGCTGCCGGAAGCACTGCTCACAGGCGGCCGCATGAACTACCTCGCCGTCCACCACACGCCGCACACGGTGCGCCGCGCCGACGCGGCGTTCGTGCGCAAGTGCGACAACTATCCGGGCGGCGTCTACGGCGGTGGGTTCCTGCTTTCGGAACGCGCGGCGGCGGAACGCGCGGCGGCGGAACGCGCGGCGGCGGAACGCGCGGCGGCGGAACGCGCGGCGGCGGAACGCGCGGCGGCGCACAAGGTCAAACTCTCCGCCCGCGAGCGCGAGATCGTGAAGTCGCTTGGAAAGGAACCGACACAATGAACAAACTAAAACTCTGCAACGTGCACAAGCTCGCGATCGCGAACGAGGGCGAGCAAAGAAAACCGATCCACATCCCATTTGGGACATGGGCGTACGACGACACGATCGACCAGACGCTTGACCGCGAGCACGCCGAGGCGATTGCCGCCGACCTCGCCGGCAAGATCGCAGCGGGCGAACCGGGCATCCCGGTGTACCAGGGGCACCCGGACGTGCCGGAGTATGCCGGCAAGTATCCTGACAAGGGCGCGCTCGGCTGGGTGAAGAAGATCCTCGTCAACGAAGACGGCATGGACCTCGAGGTCGAGTGGGACCGCGACCCCGGCAAGGGCTTCGGCTGGTTCTCGCCCTACTGGACCGGAGACGACCCCGGCCCGGGAGCCGCCGGCAAGCGCAACGTGATTGTCGACGGGCTCACCTCCATCGGGCTCGTCAACAATCCCAACATCCGCGAATTTCGCCTCGCCAACGAGGCGGGAGACAACAACAACCCAAACACACAAGAGAAAGGCAACGACATCATGGATCGAAAGATTCTGATTGAAAAGCTCGGTCTTCCGCCCGAAGCGACGGACGAGCAGATCTACGCCGCCATCGAGGCAGGCCGCAAGGCCGAGTCCGAAAAGGCGGAAATCGAGACGAAGCGCGCCGCCGCGGAAGCCGACAAGGGCAAGGCCGAAGGCGATCTCGCCAACGCCTGCCAGGAGCGCGACGACGCGAAGAAGGAACTCGAGAACTGCAAGAAGGATCTCGAAGCCGCCAAGACCGCGCTCGCGAACGAGAAGGCGCAGCACGAGAAGACGAAGGCGCTCAAGACCAAGTGCGCCGTCGGCAAGCTCGAACTCTCCAACGAGCAGCGCGACAAGTCCGCGCAGCGCGTCGCCCTCGTCAACGAAAAGCAGAAGGCGGGGCTCAGCTACTTCGACGCCTGGAACGCGGCGAAGGCCGAGAAGCCGGAGCTGTTCGCCGACTGAAAACCACGAGACTTCAGACTTCGGACATCAGACTTCGAAGTCCTAAGTCCGAAGTCCTAAGTCCTAAAAAACTCAAAGAAAGGTAAAACCAAAATGCCTACCTACTCCGAAAACGGTAAGAACTCCTACACGGCGGCGGCTGCCGTCGCGAAGGGCGACATCCTCAAGTTCACCACGGCTGACGCGCAGGGCCTCCCGTCCGTCACGCCGACGACGGCTGCCACCGACACTCCGGTCGCGATTGCGCTCACCGACGCCAACCAGGGCGAGAAGGTCGCGGTCAAGGTCCTCGGCACCGGCGGCACGACGCTCGTCAAGGCGGGCGGCGCAATCGCCGCGGGCGCCACGCTCGGCGCGACCGGCGCGACCGCCGCAGCCGGCAACACGGCGATCGGCGTCGCGCTCGGCACCGCCGCCGCGTCCGGCGATCTCGTCGAGGTCGCGACCGTCATGCCCGTCGTCGTCCCGGCAAGCTAAAAGAGAGAAGCCACGAGACTTCGGACATTCAGACTTCGAAGTCCTAAGTCCTAAGTCCGAAGTCCAGAAACAACCTCGAACAAAAAGAAAAAGGAAACACAACCATGAAATTCAATCTCGCCAACCTTGGCATCGCCACGACCGAGAAGGCCCAGAACGGCCATATCTCGCTCGCCAACGAGAGCGCGTTCCAGAACGCGTTCTTCAACCGCCCGCTCACCGACTTCGTCGTCGGCTTCCAGAACCAGGAGGAGCCCCTTCAGGAGCTCCTCGACTTCATCGCCCCGCCGGTGCAGACGACGCGCCTCTTCCAGTATGACGTCCAGAACGGCAAGGTCGCCTTCGAGGCCGCCTCGAAGGGCGAGGACGAGCGCGCCCTCATGGGCGAGTTCAAGGTCGTCGACTGGATGGACTCCAAGGCGACCGGCGCCACGAAGTCGAAGGGTCTGACGACCTTCATCGACAACGACATCCTGGAGGAGATTCCCTTCAAGCTGGAGGAGAATGTCGCGACGCTGAAGTGCATGCTTCTCCGCGCCGACCTGATCCGCGCGAACGCGCTCCTTGTCTCGCTCGCGACGAACACGGCGAAGACCTGGAGCTCCGGCACGCCGACTCCGGACATGGACGTCAAGGCCGCGATCAGGGCCGCGCGCGTCGCGCTCGGCCAGCAGCCGAACCGCGTCCTCTTCGGCGGCGAGGCGTGGGAGCTGCGCGACGCCGCGCTCGCGAAGCAGAACACCGCCGGCGCGTTCGCGGGGCTCATGCGCCTCGAGAGCGACGTCGCGCGCTTCTACCGCGTGCGCGACATCAAGATCAACGACCTCGTCTACGAGCTGCCGGGCACCGGCAAGACGCCGATCATCGCCGACAACAAGGTGTTCGTCTTCACCGCGCAGACGATGCCCTCCACAGCCGACGCCTCGAACGTCAAGCGCTTCTGGTCGCCCGTCGTCGGCGGCGGCGAGTGGGCGGTCTTCGTCGACCGCACGCACTCGGCGGAGCTCACGAAGGTCACGGTCTGCCACCGCTCGGCGATCCTCTCGCCCAACGCGACCGGCGTCCATTCGCTCACCATCAGCTAAGGAGACCCGGACATGGCATGGCGCACGTTGACCCGCGACGACCTCATCGCGAAGCTGAGCGAGACCGAGGCCAACGCCTTCTCGAAGAAGGCGTGGACGCTCGATCCCATCCCGCCGCTTCTGGCGATGACGTGCGACTACGTGCGCGACGCCTGCCGTTCCAACGGCAACGTGCGCCTCTCCCCGGAGGAACACTCGATCCCGGGAGGGTGCGTCACTAAGGCCCTCGACTATGCGGTCTACGATCTCCTCAAGCGCATCGGCGGCCCCGTCGGCAAAGACCGGGAGAAGGCGCGCGACAGGGCGGAGGAATACTTCGACCGCATAGCCGAGGGCAAGGTCAACCCCGAGAGCTACGGCGCGAGCGACACCGCGCAGAGCGGCGGCCCCGCCGTGGCCCTCGTCACCACATACCCAGACCGCGTCGCCCACATGGAGGGACTATGAAACGCATTTGCAATCTCGCTGCAGCAGCATTGATGGCCGCGCTGTGCACGGCCAGCACCGCGTCCGCCCTGCCGCTGACCTGGCGCGCCGACTGGCCCGACGCGAAGCCGGTCGAAACGCTCGTACACCGCGGCACCGACGTCGAGCTGCGTCCGCTGTGGCGCATCAACAAGGAGCTCGCCGACACCAACGGCTGGACCTTCACCACCTATTGCCAGACCAACGCCGTCGGCCCCTGGTTCGGGCCGCTTCCCGGCGCGTTCTTCTCGCACACCAACGACGTGGGCGCTGCCTTCTACAACGTCATCGTGCGCGCCGAGACGCCGAGCGGCGAGGTCAACTACACCGCGTTCGCGCGGCTTCGGATGCTCGATTCGCCCGGCTTCGCGCCAGGCGTCCTCCCGCTGCCGACGAAGTCGATCGACTTCGCCGACGTCACCGTTTTCAACGCGCCTTACTACACCAAGGCCGAAACCGACGAGCGCATCGTCGCCCTCTCCCCCGCACCCGGAAACTACGAAACCGTCTCCAACGCCGCCATGACCGCTGCGGCCAAGACCGAGCCGATTACCGTCCAGGATGAGCAGTGGCTCTTTGTTGGCGAAGCCTGGATTGCAAGGTCCGCACGAGTTCTGGCATCCGATGATGGCGCTTTGTTTCGTCTGTTTTTTGACGACACAAACCGTCGATGGCAGTCAAATGAATATTATGGCCTGCACAGGAATTATTTCGCCTACCTCTCGGACCTCTCCGCCGCCGCGGCCGCCGCCACCAACTACACCGACGAGGCCATCGCCTCGATCCCGGCGCCAGACCTCACCGACTACGCCACCCACGCGCAGGCAACGAACGCCGCGCGCGCCGTCGCCGCGCCCCTGGAGGAAAATGTAGGAGTCCTCTGGCAGTATGTCCTGGGCGACACCGTCTGGTTTGCCGTCACGAACTACATGCGCACAGTCGAGGGCGTCGTGCCGTCCCTTCAGCTCTGGGAGGTCCGCGACGGCGCAACCAACCTCGTCTACCACTCCACCGAGGAGATCACCAACTTCGTGAACGCCGCGACCGCCGCGCTCCGCGTCGACCTCACCAACTCCCTCGCCGCCCGGGCGTGGAGTCGCTATCAGTCCGCCACCGGCGCGGACAACCCGCAGCCGGGCGAGATCACCATCGTCTCCACGCCGTCCGTCATGCTCACCGGCGGCGGGGAGTGGAACCGCTACGTCCACACCGGCGGCTCCTCCGTCTGGGTGCTGCGCTCCAACGGCCTCACCACCTTCGGCGGAGGGGCGAACGGCTCCTTCTTCGCCGTCCAGGACGACGAGGGCAACACGCAGTTCGAGATCCGCCGCACGGACTCATACGAAGTCGACGCCCTGCCGTCCGCGACCGGCTTTGACGGCGACGACTTCCAGGTCACATACAACCTCACGGCCTCCGGCAACCCGCCCACGCTCTACGCCTCCACCAACCTCGCCACCACCGCGTTCGCCGCGGAGGAGAACGGATCCATCGACTCCCTCGGCATCACCGTCAACTGGGCCAGCTCCGGCGGGCTCTGGCGCGCGACCATCGTGCAGGACGTCAAGGCGCCCGCATTGTTCGTCCATGCAAAGGCCTTGCAAGAGGGCAGCATAGTTGTGAAAAACAACGCGCCGACCTCCCTCTCCGGCGGCATCTTCATCGGCAACGTCAAGTACTCCATCGGCACCGCCACCATCAGCGGACACACCGTGCTGACCCTCACGCCCGCCCCATGAAGAAGCGACTCGACATATTCTCCGGCGCGTTGATCGCCGTCGCGTTTGCCGCGCTCTTCATCTACGGCGGCGACAAGGCTCCGCTGCCCTCCGCGCCTGTGTATTGGGACGATCCGTTCAACGGGTATTCATACGTCATCGACACCAACGACCTCAGGCACATCACGTTCGGCTGGAACGCGCCGCCCGCATACATCCCCCTAGACGCCCGCGCCGAAATCTCCGCCGTCAGCCTCCGCGACCTCGACACGCCGGACATGTTCGTGGTGACGAACGTCTCCATGTTCGCCTTCGGCGCGGACGTATGGATGGCGTTCGACGC
>Ga0310695_10009424_pt1 | contig 14665 bp, 11 predicted proteins | sample RumenRJG_04DNA_FD_203882 | JGI IMG/M metagenome (GOLD analysis project Ga0310695, IMG submission 203882) | Bovine rumen microbial communities from Lethbridge, Alberta, Canada - RJG_04 (v2) (version 2) | ecosystem: Host-associated > Mammals > Digestive system > Stomach > Rumen | place: Canada... | reverse complement strand
CTACACGGTATAGACGGTATACCTCTTGCTGCAAACGGCAACGATCCAGACTGGAACGAAGATAATCCTTACTTGTTTTCATCTCTTTTGGTAATTTAGGTATCAACCTTATTTACAAAAAGACAGAGGGCTTGGGAATATCTATAAACGAAAAAATCGGGATGCCATTTCTGGCTCCCGATTTCACTTTTTTGGCAGGCCGCAGGTTGGCTTCTCATTCTATTGGCATGGCCTCAAGCCCGTTTCCGCCCCTCATGCAGCCCGATACAATCCTTCTGTCCCTTGCTCCCTACACCCCTCAACCTTAATCCCTACACCTTCGCCCCTGCTCCCTAAACCCTCAACCTTGCTCCCTAAACCTTTCACCCCTGCTCCCTGCTGCAAAGGTAGCCACTCTATGCCGCCCTTGTCAAGTATCTTGAGGCTTATGGTTCAGACTATCGCGGCATGAGCCAACGGCCTTTCCCCACGCCTGTTGCCTGCTGCGCACCGACAGCCGGGAAGGTGGCGTGGGGCGGTGGCACTCGTGCTGCGACATGGAAAAATCACTCCCTTACCGAAAAAACATTGAAAAAAGTTTGCAGGGAATACCAAAACAGATTACTTTTGCAGTGTACTACTTCACTAATACACCTAAAGCACATTTTTAGAGTAGTACTGACAGCCACCTTGAGACACCAAAACACAACACGCGAGGTATGATAGAGATAAAAGATTTGACATTCGGCTACGACAAGAAAGCCAGTCAGGTGTTCACGCATACGAACCTGACATTCGAGAAAAACAAGGTCTACGGACTGCTGGGGAAGAACGGCACGGGCAAGACTACCCTGCTCCACCTAATCAGCGGACTCCTCTTTGCCGACAGCGGAAGCATCACCATCGACGGCACCGATGCTGCGCTGCGCTCACGCAAGGTGCTCTCCGAGGTGCTGCTGCTGCCCGATGAGTGCGCCTCGCTGCGCATGACGGTGGCCCGCTACGCCGAGCTATACGGTGCGTTCTACCCCCGCTTCAGCCCCGATAAGTTCGAGGAGTGTCTCAGCGAGTTCGACATCGAGCCTTCGCTGCGGCTCGACGGCATGTCGCTGGGACAGCGCAAGAAGGCGTACATAAGCTTCGCCTTAGCCACGCAGGTGGGCTACCTGCTCATGGACGAGCCCACCAACGGACTCGACATCCCATCGAAGAGCACGCTGCGCAGGCTGCTGCTGCGACAGACGGGCGACAGTCAGACGGTGATAATATCAACCCATCTGGCCCACGACATAGAGCAGATGCTCGACCACGTGGTGATAGTGGGCAGCGGACGGTGCCTCTTCAGCCGCAGCGTGGCCGACATAACGGCTGACTACGCCTTCGTGGAACGGTCGACAGCCGACGGCAGCGACGTCGTCTATGCCGAGCCGTCGCCGCAGGGCTACCGCCTCGTCACCCGCAACAACGACAGACAGGACACCACACTCGACCTCGAGCTGCTCTTCAAGGCCGTGGTGACAGAAGGACTGAAGGCTTAGACAGAAGGACTTAGGGTCAGACAGAAGGACATAAGGACATATTAGCCCCAGAAGTCCTATAAGACATATAAGCCCTATAAGCCCCATTAGACCCATAAGTCCTATAAGACATATAAGCCCTATAAGCCCCATAAGACCCATAAGTCCTATAAGACATATAAGCCCTATAAGCCCCATAAGACCCATAAGTCCTATAAAAAATATAAGCCCTATAAGCCCCATTAGACCCATAAAGAAATAAACAAAGCTATGAAACAATTTTCTTTCAATAGATTCTGGCAGCTTCTGCTCAGCTATATGGCCGACAACAGCAAGCGCCTGCTCATTCTCTGCGGCGGACTATATGCCGCCACGCTGGTGATGTTCACCATAGGTATGCTCGCCGGAGCCACGGTGCCAACAGAGCAAAGTCCCGACTTAGAGCTTAACATGAATGTGCTGTGGCTGCTCACGCCCATCGGCTATGCCAACAACGTGTCGGGACTGGCAATGATGGTAATCCTCACACGCGTGTTTGCCAACATCGAGAGCCGCACGGGCGAGATACAGTTCCTCATGCTGCCTGCCACAACCTTGGAGAAATGGCTCTCGCGCGTGGTCTACGTTATATTAGTGGGATGCGTGCTGACCACGGCAGTGTCTTATGCCGCCATGCTTACATGGTGCGGAGTGGCCTCACTGTTAGGCTTCGAGGATGCAGGATTGTTGATGACGATAATGTTCCACCCGTTCCAAGCTGTCGAAATGATTGGTCTGCCGCTACCTTCCTCGCTGTTCTTCCTCAATTCAGCCACCACCATACTCGAGATAGCGTTCTTCATCTACGGCGGCACCGCGTTCCGCCACTACGCCTGGCTCAAGAGCATTGCCATCTTCTTCGCAGTGGTGATGGTCATAGGCATTGGCTTCGGGACAGTCATGTGCTACGATATAATATCGGATATAAGGGTCTCTGGGGACGCAGCCGTTACCAAAGAAGCCGTAAGAGAGGCTGTTTCCATGACGCGCTACTCAGGTCTGTTCCTCTGGACGGGCATCGTGATGTGCGTGCTGTCGCCCGTCTTCATCCTCCTCTCCTACCGCCGCTTCGGCAAGCGCGAGCTGGAGTCGCGTAAATACAACATAGTAGCTGCGTAGTTGCCGCGTAAGCAGGCAGAGAAGAATACAGGTTTATGGGCTTGCCAGACTGCAAGCCGCTCACAAACAATTACTGATTATGGACTTCAATACCGACAAAGCGATATATCAGCAGATGGCCGACCGCCTTGCCGACGAGATACTTGCCGGCACCTACAAGGCCGACGACCGCATACCGAGCGTCAGGGAGTATGCCGTGATGGTGGAGGTGAACGCCAACACTGCCGTGAAAGCCTACGAGCTGCTGGCACGCGAGGGCATCATCTACAACCGGCGCGGACTGGGCTACTTCGTGGAGCCTGCCGCACGCGACAAGATTCTGGCTGCGCGGCGCAAGGAGTTCCTTACGGTGCGCCTGCCAGAGATGGTGCGCCAGATGCGGCTCTTAGGCATCTCTATGGACGTGATAATGGAAAAAATCAAGGAATAACCAAACTACAAGACAATGAAAAAGACAATTCTCAGAGTACTGATGTACTTAGGCGTGTACCTGCTCTTGCAGGTTGCGTTCAGCTCTATTCTCTCCATCGGAGCCACCATCTACTATGCAGCCACGGGCAGTGTCGATGCCTCGCAGCTGTCGTCGCCCGACGCCATGCAGCAGCTGGCCTCTATAGGATGGGTTCTTGGCCTCAGCTCACTGCTCTCGAACATCGCCGCGATAGCCGTGATGCTCTACCTGCACTGGGCCGACTTCTCCCTGGGACGCATCGGCAAGCCTGCAGCAGCGGGCGTGATGCTCACCGCTACGCTAATAGGTATCACCCAGGCCGTGCCCACGGGCTATCTCACTGAGGTGCTACAGGCCGAGGACATACTGTCGGATGTGTTCAGCGGAATGATGAACAACGTGTGGGGCATCCTCGCCTTATGCGTGGGAGCACCATTAGGCGAGGAACTGCTCTTCCGCGGTGCCATACAGCGCGAGCTGCACAAGCGGGTGCGCCCCTGGATAGCAATAGGTATCACCGCACTGCTGTTCGCCCTCATCCACGGCAACCCCGTGCAGATGGTGGCAGGCTTCCTCATGGGCTGCGTGCTGGGATGGCTCTACTGGCGCACAGGCAGCGTGTGGCCGGGCATAGCAATGCACTTTGCCAACAACACGCTGTCTACCGTCATGGCTTCCATATACGGACAGGATGCCAAGACAGCCGACATCTTTGGCCAGGGCTGGCAGCTCTATGCCGTGGTAGCGGCGCTGACCGTCGCCACGATAGCACTGCTGTGGCTGTTCAACAGAAAGAGCAAGGAGCTATAACCACCTTGGTGAGCAGGGAGCAGGAAAAGCCCCCTGCTCATCAAAAGAAAACACTACCGTCGGTTCTCCCGGCGGATCTGCATCAGCTTCTGCATGGCGTTGAAGCCGTCGTCGGGAAGCTGATAGCGCGCATTGCCGTTGGGATCCGGCTCGAAGAGCAGCAGCGACTCCTCGCCTTTGTCAACGAAAGTGGCCTTGCCGCGCGGCGAGAGGTTGTAGCACGCATCACCGAACACGGCCTGCACCAGGCAGTTAGTGTCCCACATACGCTGTCCCGGGTCAATCTTGTAGTTCTCGTGAACCACCTTTATCGGGTTGTCATCGAAGCCCTTGAGGTCGGCCAGCACATCTTCGGGCAGGTAATGCATCATGTCGCCCACGTTGCTCGGCGACATAACGATGTCCACTTTGGCAGGCAGATTGTCGTAGAACACGGCAGCATGATGCGAGGCAGCACGCATATTGTAGCCACTCTTGTTGTCGTTGGCCTCGAAACGGCCCGACTGTATATACACCGCACGCACCTTCTGGGCAAACAGGTCGACACCGTTGAGCTGACTGTATTCGTCGGCCTTCGACTCGAAAAGCTGCGCAAGGGAAGTGGCAAAGCCTATGGCCACCACCACGATACTGTTGTCTTCGGCCTTGCTTAGCAGCTTACGGTAGAGCTTGTAGCCGTCGAGACACTGCTTGGAGTCGAACGAACGCTTGAAGCGAGGGTTGCCCTGGGCATCCTTCATCTGGCAGATGGTGTTGTAGGGGATGTAGCATCGCGGATGCTTCACGCCGTTGCGCTCCAGCCCCACGGGAATGTCGGGATGGCCGTAGTAGGTGTTCAGTATGTCCACCACGCCGGCATTGTCCTCTCCCTCGCGGTCAACGACCACACCCTTGAGGTCTACCAGTCCGTCGTCGATGTAGTGGTTGAGCATCATCAGGGCAAAAAGGTCGTCGGTGGAACTGCCGAAGTCGGCATCAAGAATAATATTTACAGGCTCCGACTTGCCGCCTTTGCATGAACAGCCGGCGCACTGGGCCGCAGTGTCGAGTGCCACAAAGCCGAGCAATGCAGCAACAATCAAAAACATTTTCTTCCGCATAATCTTACTTTTTAATGGTTATTATGTCGCAAAGTTAGTCTTATTTCGTGAAATTTACCTACCTTTGCGCCAAATAATTAGCAATTTTATTATCATGGCACAACAAGAAGACGTTTTCAAGAAGATAGTAAGCCACTGCAAGGAGTACGGCTTCGTCTTCCCGAGCAGTGAGATTTACGATGGTCTGGCAGCCGTCTACGACTACGGACAGAACGGTGTGGAGCTCAAGAACAACATAAAACAATACTGGTGGCAGTCGATGGTGCTGCTCCACGAGAACATTGTGGGCATCGATTCGGCCATCTTCATGCACCCGACAATATGGAAAGCGAGCGGTCATGTGGATGCTTTCAACGACCCGCTCATCGACAACCGCGACTCAAAGAAGCGCTATCGCGCCGATGTTCTCATCGAAGACCAGATTGCCAAGTACGACGAGAAGATACAGAAAGAGGTCGACAAGGCCCGCAAACGCTTCAAGGAGGCTTTCGACGAGGAGCAGTATCTGGCCACGTCGCCGCGCGTTCAGGAGCTGCGCCAGAAGCGTGACGCCCTCCACGAGCGCTATGCTGCCGCCATGCAAGGCCCCGACCTCGAGGCACTGAAGCAGATAATCCTCGACGAGGAGATAGTGTGTCCCATCAGCGGAACACGCAACTGGACAGACGTGCGCCAGTTCAACCTCATGTTCTCTACCGAGATGGGAGCCTCTGCCGACGGTGCGATGAAGGTGTATCTGCGTCCCGAGACGGCTCAGGGCATCTTCGTGAACTACCTCAACGTGCAGAAGACCGGCAGAATGAAGATTCCTTTCGGCATAGCACAGATTGGCAAGGCCTTCCGCAACGAGATAGTAGCCCGCCAGTTCATCTTCCGTATGCGCGAGTTCGAGCAGATGGAGATGCAGTTCTTCGTTCAGCCCGGCACCGAACTGGAGTGGTTCCCACGCTGGAAGGAAACGCGCATGAAGTGGCATCAGGCTCTCGGCTTCGGAGCAGAGAACTACCGCTTCCACGACCACGACAAACTGGCCCACTATGCCAATGCTGCAACCGACATAGAGTTCCGTATGCCGTTCGGCTTCAAGGAGGTTGAGGGCATCCACAGCCGCACGAACTTCGACCTCTCGCAGCACGAGAAGTTCTCAGGCAAGAGCATCAAGTACTTCGATCCGGCCACCAACGAGAGCTACACGCCGTATGTCATCGAGACCTCGATAGGTGTAGACCGTATGTTCCTCAGCATAATGTGCCACTCCTACCAGGAGGAGAAGCTCGAAAACGGCGAGACACGCGTCGTGCTGCGCCTGCCCGAGGCCCTCGCACCCGTGAAGTGCGCCGTGCTGCCGCTGGTCAAGAAGGACGGTCTGCCCGAGAAAGCGCGAGAGATTGTCAACGACCTGCGCTTCCACTTCAACACCCACTACGAGGAGAAAGACTCTATCGGCAAGCGCTACCGCCGTCAGGATGCCATCGGCACGCCCTACTGCGTCACCGTGGACCACGACACGCTGAAGGACAACATGGTTACGCTGCGCCACCGCGACACCATGGAGCAGCAGCGAGTGCCCATCAGCGAGCTGCGCTCTATCATCGAGGACCGCGTGAGCATCACGAGCCTTCTGAAGAAACTACAGTAACAACCTGCTTTCACCCAATCACAACCACACCATGATAAAGGAAAGACTATTCCTTCTGCTGTTGATGGCGGTGACGATGGTTGGCCTTGCCTCCTGTTCAAAGGACGACGACGTAGCCGTTGAGGAGTTCCCGAACTGGCAAGCCACCAACAGTGCCTACTGGCAACAGCTCATCAGCGACACGAAAGCCAAGATAGCTGCCAGCGACGACACGTGGAAGATACTGCCTACGTGGACTCTGGAGGAGGAGCAAGTCACCATACCCGACGACCGCAAGATAGTTGTCCGCATCGTCCACGAGGGCAAAGGCACCGAGAGTCCTATCTTCACCGACACGGTGAAGGTGAACTACTCAGGCCGTCTGCTCCCTTCGACGACGCACAAGAGCGGGCTGCTGTTCGAGAACACGTGGTCAGCCGACTACAATCCCGACACTTCGGCACCGCGCAAGCTTGCCGTGGCGGCGGTGGTAGAGGGCTGGGCCACAGCCCTTCAGCAGATGCACGTCGGCGACCGCTGGCAAGTCTACATCCCATACCCTATCGGCTACGGCACAACCCCGCCCTCAGGCTCGTCTATCCCGGCCTACTCCACCCTTATCTTCGACATGGAGCTGGAGTCGTTCTGGCACGCCAAGTCGAAAGGCAAATAAGGACACAGCAGTCCGCAGCAGATGTTATCGAAGGCTAAAACAGAGTTCCTGCTGGGCAAGATACGCTCCGGCGAGGACATGACACGAGGCGAGATGCTCAACCTGATTGGTTTGTTGAGCATCCCGTCTATTTTAGCGCAGATAACAAACGTGATGATGTTCTTCATCGACCAGGCTATGGTGGGCAGCCTCGGTGCTGAAGCCCCGGCAGCCATCGGCTTGGTGGAGAGCACCATCTGGCTTTTCGGCGGACTGGCCGGTGCCGCCTCGATGGGCTTCTCTGTGCAGACAGCCCACTTCATTGGAGCCAACGACCTGATACGGGCACGCGAGGTGGTGCGCCACTCGCTGCTCTGCTGCATGGCTTTCGCACTGATTATGAGCGCAACGGCAGCCGTCATCTCGCCCCACCTGCCCTACTGGCTCGGCGGCGGCAGCGACATAGCAGGCGACGCAGCCACCTACTTCCTCATCTTTGCCTTTGCCATACCCTTCATGCAACTCAACAACCTCGCCTCGGCAATGCTCAAGTGCGAGGGCAATATGCGTGTGAGCAGCATGATGAGCGTCACGCTGTGCGTGATGGACATGATACTGAACTTCCTCTTCATATTCCCCACACGCACCGTCACCCTTGCCGGCATCAGCCTCACCCTTCCCGGAGCCGGACTGGGCGTTGCCGGTGCCGCGCTGGGCACCGCCGTGGCCTACGTGGTGTGCAGCCTGGTGCAGTCGTGGCACGCGTTCTGCCGCTCCAGGCTGCTTGCCATACGCCGCAAGGCAGAGCCATTCCGCTTCGTGGGCTCGTATCTCGCGGCAGCTGTGAAGATAAGCGTCCCCATTGCATTACAGTCGGTGCTCATGGGAGGTGCCCAGATAGTGAGCACCATCATCGTGGCACCACTCGGCAACCTTGCAATCGCTGCCAACACCTTTGCCATCACCGCCGAAAGCCTGTGCTATATGCCCGGCTACGGCATCGGCGAGGCTGCCACTACGCTTGTGGGACAGAGCATAGGAGCCATGCGTGCCAGCCTGTGCCGCTCGTTTGCCCGCATGACGGTGTGCTCAGGAATGGTTGTGATGGCCCTGATGGGTGTGGTGATGTATGTGAGTGCCCCCGAGCTCATGGCCCTGATGACCCCCGTAGAGGCCATACGCCAGCTGGGCACGAGCTGCCTGCGCATCGAAGCCTTTGCCGAGCCGTTCTTTGCAGCATCGATAGTGGCCTACAGCGTGTGCGTAGGAGCCGGCGACACGCTGCGTCCGGCAGTGATGAACCTCTGCTCGATGTGGCTTGTGAGACTCACCCTTGCTGCTGCTCTGGCGCGCAGCTATGGCTTGCAGGGCGTATGGTTCGCAATGGCAGTGGAGCTGACGTTCCGCGGAAGCATCTTCCTCGTGCACCTGATACGCGGAAGATGGATGAAGGCTGTTGCCTCGGGAACGAGAGATTAGGGCAAAGGAGCTATATATATAATAAGGTGTAAGGGGGGAGAAGAAAAGAGTAAGGAGCTCCTTACCTGATTTTTAAGAAGCTCCTTACTGCTGATGTGCTATTCGCCAAGTATCATTTTCTTGCCGCCTCGGATGTAGATGCCCTTCTTCAGCGGTGCGTTGCCGTCGGCCACCTTGCGTCCCTGCAGGTCGTAGACAGCCTTCGAGGTCTCGCTGCCGTCGTTGGCGCGCAGCTTCTCGATGCCCGTGGCAGGCAGGAAGTTCTGCAACTTGAAGAAAGCCGGGTTCACCATGCCATCGTTGTCGTCCCACAGCGCGGCATTATACCAATCCTTCGTGACCTGCGACGACCCGGTATGTTTGTACTCGTTGGCCTCCATCATCCACCAGAACAGTCCCTTCACCTTCTCGTGCTTGTTGAGCACGTTGATGAGTGCCTCGGTGTAGGCTGCCTGTCCGGCCTCGGTGATGGGATACTGCCCGCTCAGGTCGGCACCCGGCGACTTTATATCGGGCTGCCATTTGTAGAAATAGCCCACCTCCACGAGCCAGATGTCCTTCGTCGGGAAGTTGGAGGCAAGCATATTGAGCGACGTTTCGAGTGTCTGCAGCGAGCCGTGGTAGTATGAATAGAAGCTTGTGCCGATGATGTCGTAGTCAAGCTCGGCTTTCTGCATCCTCTCATAGAACGCCTTTTGCATGGTAACGTTGGCCACGCGCTCGGTGTGGATGATGATCTTGGCCTGCGGACATTCCTCGCGGCAGGCCTTGATAGCATTCTTGAGCAGCGTGGTGAAGCGCAGCCAGTTGGCATCTTTGTCGGTGTAGCACTTCTTGAGCGACGACGAGCCGCGCTTGCCCCAGCACATACCGTAGCTTATCTCGTTGCCCGTCTGTATGAAGTCGGGTTCGGCACCGGCAGCCTTCAGGGTCTGCAGGCACTCCTTGGTGTAGTTGTAGATTTTATCGTAGAGCTGCAGGTCGGTGAGCGTCACCCAGGCATCGGGAGTGTATTGCTTCACGGGGTCGGCCCACGAGTCAGAGTAGTGGAAGTCGAGCAGGAACTTCAGTCCGGCATCCTTGATGCGCTTGCCCAAGGCGGTAACGTAGGCCAGGTCCTGGCGCACACCTTCCTTTTTCTCGGCATCGGGAGCCTTGGTGGGGTCGACGAACAGGCGCACGCGCATGGCATTGAGCCCGTTGTCGCGCGAGAAGGTTATCACGTCCGTGATAGCGGCTCCGGTAGTGGTGCGATACTTAGAGCCGTTGGCCTCGTAGGAAGGCAGCAGCGAGATGTCGCCACCAACATATTTCTGAGCCTGCACGCTACCGGCAAACAACAGCGATACGAAGAAAAGTAATGAGGAAAATCGTTTCATATTATAAATTTAGGTTAGTTATTACGTGCTTTTCTGCCGTCAAAGATAAGCATTCTAATCCGATTAAACCCTTAGAAAAGCCAACAATCATCAACAACGAGGCTGCTTTTTCTGCTAAAGGCACCTTTAAGGGATTTTACAGCCCCCTCCGTAAACTTTCTCCAGCAGCCCCGGAACATTGCTACAGCAGCCTTGGAGCAATGCTCCAGCTATCTTGTAACATTGTTACAGAGCCTCTGGAGTAAGTTTCCCAGGCGCATCTGGAAACTTATTATGCAGTTTTGCCCTTCGGATTGCGGTGTAGTTGCTTATTTTTTCATAACTTTACAAGCGAATATCGGGCCTTCGCAGGCTCATGCAACCTAAGCGACAAACAATCAGAAGATGAGAAAAAGCCTTTCCGCCATAGCCCTTTCCCTCGTACTACTCATGCTCTGCACCAGCGTGGCAGCCGGTCCGGTCGATGTCAGAGTGAGCCGCCGACAGCTCTCTGCCACCGAGATAGAGGTGGTGTTCACGGCTGCAATAGCACCGGGATGGCACATCTATGCCCCCGACTGTCCGCCCGGAGGTCCCAACCCAGCCACCCTAACCACCGAGAAGGCTGTGGGAGCCAAGGCTGTGGGCGGACTGAAGGCATCGGGAAACGCACGGAGCCTGTTCGACCCGGTGTTCGGTATGCAGGTGAAATACTTCGAGGGGCAGGCGGTGTTCGCTCAGCGCTACCGCATCAGCTCCCCGGCGTATGCCGTGAAGGGCTATCTGGAGTATTCGGCGTGCGACGAGCGAAGCTGTATGCCCCCCACGACGGTGGACTTTGAACTGAAGCCCGAACAGCAACAAGCCGCCGCATCAGCCCCCAGCCCCACTGCCTCTACGAAGAAAGAGAACGGGGAACCCCCCGCCACCCCACTCCCCTCCCTTGGGGAGGGGCTGGGGGTGGGTACTCCGTCCTCGGGAATGGGGCTGGGGGTGGGTTCTCCGTCCTCGGAACAGGGGTCGGGGGTGGGTACCAGCACCCCTGCATCCATCGACTCACTATCCAATCCCCCCTCCCTTGGGGAGGGGAAGGGGGTGGGCTCTCCCTCCTCGGAACAGGGGCTGGGGGTGGGTATTCCCTACACATTCCTCATGGGCTTCCTCGGAGGCCTCGTTGCGCTGCTCACCCCGTGCGTATGGCCCGTGATACCCATGACCGTGAGCTTCTTTCTGCGACGTTCAAAGGACAAGCGAGGGCGCGCCATACGCGATGCCGCCACCTACGGCGCGGCTATCATCGTGATATATATGGCTCTGGCACTGCTGTTTACCGCCCTCTTCGGTCCCGAGAAGCTCAATGCCATGGCCACCAACGCTCCGCTGAACATCGTGTTCACCCTGCTGCTGGTGGTGTTTGCCATGTCGCTGATGGGCTGGTTCGAGCTGTCGCTGCCATCGTCATGGGCCAACAAGGTAGACAGCAAGGCCACGACGACGGGCGGAGTGCTATCGATATTCCTCATGGCATTCACTCTGGCCATCGTCTCGTTCTCATGCACCTGCCCCATCGTGGGACTGCTGCTCGTCGACTTCGCCACCTCGGGGCAGTGGATAGCCCCCGTGGTGGGAATGTTTGGGTTCGCCCTGGCCCTCGCCCTGCCCTTCACGCTCTTCGCCCTCTTCCCCTCATGGCTCAAGAAAGCACCCAAGTCGGGCGCGTGGATGAACCAGCTCAAGGTCACGCTGGCCTTCATAGAGCTGGCCTTTGCCTGCAAGTTCTTCTCCGTGGCCGACCTGGCATACGGCTGGCAGCTGATGAGCCGCGACGCGTTTCTGGCTATTTGGATAACGCTGTTCGGCGCGCTGGGGCTCTATCTCATGGGACTATTCAACTTCCAGAGCGACGGCGACGAGCCAAAGGCGCGCCCCGTGCTCAGCATCATGGGCGGAATGGTATCGCTGGCCTTCGCCATTTACATGATTCCCGGACTGTGGGGAGCTCCCTGCAAGGCGGTGTCGGCCTTTGCTCCGCCGATGACCACACAGCAGTTCAGCCTCACCAGGCACCAGCAGGTGACGGCCCGATACACGTCGTATGACGAAGCACGGGCTGCCGCAGCAGCACAGGGCAAGCCATTGCTCATCGACTTCACCGGCTACGGATGCGTCAACTGCCGCAAGATGGAGGCTTCGGTGTGGACCGACGATGCGGTGGCTTCGCTGCTGACCGACGACTACGTGCTCGTGTCGCTCTATGTCGACGACCGCAAGAAGCTCGACAAGCCCGTCACCGTGACCGGCAGCGACGGCAAGACTACCACGCTGCGCACCGTGGGCGACAGATGGAGCCACCTGCAACAGACTCGCTTCGGGCAGCTCACGCAGCCGCTCTACGTTGCCATAACCCCCGACGGACAACTGCTCGCCAAGCCTATGGGCTTCACCGAGAGCGCACAGGGCTTTGCCGACTGGCTGCGCAAAGGACTGAAAGCCTACCGAACATCAACCGCCAACAACCAACAGCCATGAGCTGGACACGATTCAAACCAACAGACAAGGGAATGTTGCTGCCGGGCAACCGCATGAAGTTCGGCATCATCATCACGGCAGCACTGCTGATGCTGCTGCTCACGGCCATACAGTACCTGTATATGCGGAACAACATGGTCGAACAGCTCGAGGAGAACGCCGAGAGCGAGCTGATGATAAAGCAGATCAGCATTGCGCGGATGCTGCGGCCCGTGCGCATCGCGCTCGAAAACAACAAGACATACGTATATAAATCGCTCGACAATCCCGACTCGCTGTTCGCCATCACGCGCAACGTGGTCAGGCGGACTCCCGACGTGAAGGCGTGTGCCATTTCTTTCCGGCCTGACTACTACCCGGAGAAAGGCAAATTCTTTGAACCGGCATCGATAAGGCAGGACGACGGGAGCATAAAGACCTGCCAGCTGGGCTCTAACATACACGACTACACAAAGACCGACTTCTACACGATGGCCATCAAAGGCGACAGCAGCCGATGGACGAGTCCATACTATGACGAAGCGGGCGACAGTATGTGGATTACTTCATACGCCATTCCGATACGCAGCAAGGACGGAGGGCTGATTGCGGTGTTCACAATCGACGTGTCGATAGACTGGCTGGGACAGAGAATCAACATCAACCACATCCACCAGTCGTCATACGACATTCTCTTCACAAGGTCGGGACAGCTTATCGCAGAGCCGGAGATACCCGACAACCCGGGGCTGAAGCCCGAGGAAGCGGTGAAGCTAATCACCGACAGCACCGTGGAAAGAACCAAAAGCTTCATCGGAAATTCAAAGGTCATAAAATTCGAGGCCGGTAAAGACAAGCGCAAAGGACAGATTTTCTACAACACGTTCCTCGAAAATGCCGACTGGGTGACGGCTGTGGTGTGCTACGACAAGGACATCTATGCCACACTATACGACATGGGAAGCATCGTTGTGCTGCTGATGGTGGCGGGTCTGGTACTGCTGGCAATGATAATCCACTATTCCATCAAGAACATACAGCGGCTGAACAAGGTGAACAGCGAGAAAACGCTTATCGACAACGAGCTGAGCATCGCTCACGCAACGCAGCAACAGATGCTTCCGCACGACAAACCGCAGACAGATCTGTTCAATCTCATCGACATTGACGGCAGGCAGATACCTGCTCGAGAGGTGGCTGGCGACTTGTATGAATACATCGAGAGGGACGGAGAACTGCTGTTCTGCATAGGCGACGTGAGCGGAAAGGGTATGCCGGCGGCTCTGGTGATGTCGGTTGTCATATCGTCGTTCCGCTCGGCGGTGCAGTACACGTCTGATACGGCAACAATAATGGACAACATAAACAGGATGGTGTCGATGCGAAATGATGCCGGCAACTTCGTAACGATGTTCGTGGCACGTCTCAATCCGCAGACTCGGGAACTGGCTTACTGCAATGCAGGCCATAATCCGCCCATGATTATAGGCAGGAAGACTGAACTGATGCAGGTGGAACCTAACCTGCCAGCTGGTGTTATGGAAGATTTTGCATATTCTGAGCAGCAAATCAAGCTCAATCCCAATGACACTTTGCTGCTCTATACCGACGGTGTTACTGAAGCAAAGGACAGCCAACACAGGATGTTTGGCGAAAAGAGGATGATTGAGGCCGCCAGACTATGCAGCCGTCAGTCTGGATTTAGCTGTTCTGTTCTGCTCAAGAAGATGGTCGAAGCCGTAGAAAACTTTACCGACAACACGGCAATCAGTGACGACCTGACACTGCTTGCCGTGAGAATACGCAGTAAATAGCTATCGTTACCACACTCGCTTGTCTGCCTACAACACCATTTAACCCATAACCCATCAACCCCATCTCGCCCATTAACCCCACTCAAGCCAATACAAAAAAAGAGGAACGTATCTCTTCTTCCGAAGAAACACGTCCCTCACTCGTAAAAGGAGGCGGCCACCTACTCTCCCACATTGCATCGCAGTACCATCGGCGCAACCGGGCTTGACTTCTCTGTTCG
>Ga0310695_10009423_pt1 | contig 14666 bp, 10 predicted proteins | sample RumenRJG_04DNA_FD_203882 | JGI IMG/M metagenome (GOLD analysis project Ga0310695, IMG submission 203882) | Bovine rumen microbial communities from Lethbridge, Alberta, Canada - RJG_04 (v2) (version 2) | ecosystem: Host-associated > Mammals > Digestive system > Stomach > Rumen | place: Canada... | reverse complement strand
AAAATTAAATGGCAGGATTGTTCAAACGCAATTCTTACAATTCACGAAGGAAAATACCATCAGGTAAAAAGAATGTTCAAAGCCGTTGGTAACAAGGTTGTTTTTTTGAAGCGTATTTCAATGGGCAGTCTTGAACTGGACAAAAATCTGGCGACTGGAAAATACAGATTCCTTTCAGAAGAAGAAATACAAGCGTTACAGGCGGATTAGTTGTCTGTTAGTCCCCGTGAACTTCGTCAATCAAAGCTTAGTAAAGCAGCATTAAATCTTTGTTGGAACGGCGGAGGGCGCCTGCGATTCGCCTTGAGATGCGGTACATAACGTGGTAACCTAAAAGCGCCTCCGGAGTAATATCGCCGTAACCAACCGTTGTTATTGTAACTATTGTGTACCAGAACGCATCGAACAAAGAATAAATACTTGAATTTGTATCCTGCTCAGACACAAAGATGATTTGGATATTAACATATTACTGCACATCACGCAAACTGATTATAAAGCTCTATTGCAAAAGTCACTTTATAAATGTGACTGGATAAACTTGAAACTGGAGAAACTACGCAACTATTTTTAAGGCAGCAAGATTATTCAGAATGTTATGAAATATTTCAAAGCTTTCCGGTGTAAGCGAATTAATGCTGTCGCCCGGGGTATGAAGGAGCTGCCAGGTTTTAGGCTGAAAGCCTTGAGAGGCGGCTGTAATCTCTAAAGACGGAAGCATGGTAATCGCAACTGCAGGAATTCCGTTTGCTATAAAACTTGCGTTGTCAGAATAATTGCACTTTAAGCTGAACCATTTTCCATTGTTTGAAGTCTGAAGCAATTTTTGAGCACGCTCTTCCAAGGCAAAAAAATCTTTTTTAAATTTTGCAGGTGCATTTTTTGTAAGCACAGTTTGAGCCAGAACCGGAATGTCTCCGCGCCCCATGCAGTCGAATACATAAATATCGTCGTTTGTTATTCCAAGGCGGCGGAACACTTGCGCAAGAGGAAACGCGCCCTGCTCTGTTACTCCGCCAGAGGAACCAAGTTCTTCGCCGTCGGTAAAAATAAGCCGGATATTGTGAAAGCCCGAATATTCAGAACGTTTTGCAAGTTCCGCGGCCCATTGCATCATGCAAAAAACCGCAGCAGAATTGTCGTTAGCTCCTGGACTTTCTGCATAACGGTCGTAATGTGCAATTACTGTTTTTATGCGAAACATAGGATCATAACAATTCTGCGGAAATTTTACATAAATATGATTTTTTCCTTCCATAGATAATACAGGCGCATCGAGCCCGGCTTTATTCAGATATTTTTGAATAAAGCCAGCCCGGCTACAATCTGGCGCTATAAAATCTAAAAATTCAGAAGGAATTTTGTACATTATTTCTGACCATAATATGCGTTTGGTCCATGTTTACGCATATAATGTTTATTTACAATGTAGTCCGGCAAAGGTTTTGCTTCCGGGTTCAAAGCAAGCGTATTTAAAGCCATTTTGCAAATTTCTTCAAGAACTGTTCCATTATAAACGGCTTTGTCTGCTGTTTTTCCCCAGGCAAAAGGACCGTGACCTCCGCACAAAACCATATTCACTTCGTCAGGATTTAATCCAAGTTTCTTAAAATGACTGACAATTAAAAGTCCTGTTTCTTTTTCGTAATCAGTTTCTACTGCCTGCTTAGAAAGATAAGGAGTACATGGAACTGATTTTTGAATATGATCTGCGTGTGTTGTTCCAAAAAGCGGAACATCGCGAACTGCCTGGGCCCAGCTTACGGCAAAAGTTGAATGGGTATGAATAATTCCGCCGATCTCTGCTCCATCTTTTAAGCCGAACTCTTTATACAAAACTGCATGAGTTGGAGTATCGCTGGAAGGATTCAGTTTTCCATCAACTTTATTTCCGTCAACATCAACAATTACCATAGATTCCGGAGTTAAATCGGGGTAAGGAACTCCGGACGGTTTAATTGCAAAAACGCCTTTTTCCTTATCAAATGCAGAAACATTTCCCCATGTATACAAAGCCAGATGATTTTCCGGGATTTTCATATTGGCCTCATAGGCCTCGTTTCTTAGTGTCTCAAAAGTCATTACAGATTCTCCACTGCAGCCTTTTCAATAGCAAGGCCTTTTATATATCGCTCAAAATAAATATTAAAACTTTCAACTAAATCCTTTTCAGGAGCTGCTGTTGTTTTTTTACATGAACCAAATACTTTCTTTTCAAGGAAATCTGCCAATGGTTCACTCTTTTCTTCTGAACATTTTACCATATAAGCAGCCAGCAAAGCCATTCCCCAAGGACCGCCCTCGCCTGCTGTTTCCATAGCACTTACAGAAGTTTTCATAGCAGCAGCCATGTACTTAAGACCGGCTTCAGTCTTAAAGTATCCGCCAGCCCCTGTCATGCTTTCTACCGGAACTTTTTCTTCATCATAAAGAATGTTCATACCTGCACGAAGAGCGCCAAGAGAAGCGAACATCTGAACACGCATAAAGTTTGCAACATTGAATTTAGCATTTTCTGCACGTGCAAACAATGGGCGTCCGGAATTAAAGCCTGTAATTGTCTCGCCGGAAAGATAGTTGTAAGCAAGAAGTCCTCCGCAATCCTTATCAGCTTCCAGCGATTTTGCAATCAAATCATCAAAGAACTTTCCAATTTTTGGAACGTTACCGGCACCGCACATAAGGGTTGCTACTTCATAGAACAAATCCATCCAGTAGTTGTGTTCGCCTGTACAGTTATTTGCGTGAACCATTGCAACAGGAAGTCCGGCTGGTGTAGTTACGATATCAATAATTCCAGGGTAAGACTTCTTTAAATCTTTTTCGAGAACTACCATGCTGAATACTGATGTACCTGCACTAATGTTACCTGTCTTAGCAGCAACAGAGTTAGTTGCTGCCATACCAGTTCCTGCATCCCCTTCCGGCGGACAGAACGGAATACCCGCCTGCAAATCTCCTGTTGGATCAAGGAACTTAGCGCCAGCTTCAGTCAAAGTACCTGCTTCTTCACCAGCCATCAAAACCTTAGGAAAAACTGAATCGAGTTTAAGTCCAAGCGATTTTACGCCAGCAAGTGCCTCAAACTTAGCCTTAAAATCAGGATTATAGTTTGCCTTACCGTTATCGTATTTTACAGGGAACATACCGCTGGCATCGCCAACGCCAAGCACCTTTTTACCTGTGAGCATATAGTGAATGTAACCTGCGAGTGTGTAAACATTTTCAATTTTACTGATATGTGGCTCTTTATTTAAAATTGCCTGATAAAGATGCGAAACTGACCAGCGCTCTGGAACCGGAAATCCAAAAAGCTCAGAAAGCTCTTTAGAAGCCTGACCTGTAATTGTATTTCTCCAGGTTCTGAACGGAACAAGAAGGTTATCTTTTTCGTCAAAAGCAAGATAACCATGCATCATTGCGGAAATTCCACCAGCTTTAAATTTTGTAAGCTTAACAGAGTATTTATTTAAGACATCTTTTTTTAATTCCGCGTAACAGGTTCTAAGACCTTCGTGAATCTGTTCAAGCGGATATGTCCAGATTCCGTTATCTAAAGTATTTTCCCAAGTATATGAACCGTTTGCAATTGGCTCAAAATCCTGATTAATTAAAACCGCCTTTATTCTAGTAGATCCAAATTCAATTCCAAGAACGGCCTGACCATTTTCAATAAGTTCTTTGTTTTCCATAATGATTGTATTATAAATGCCTTTACTGCGAAATTAAATACAAAATTTTCCGTTGTTTTGTATAATTTTTTCCGTATCTTTTTATATAGCAGATATTAGTTTGACTTCCTAAGTTTTCGGCTTTAAAATAATAGTGTTTATGAATAAAATGTATAAAAAAAGTTTTGCGGTCTTTACAGCAGCCGTTTTAGCCGCGTTTTTACTTATTTTTTTATTAGTATGCTGTAAAAAAAATCAGGATAAAAAGAATGCTGAACTTCAAAAAATAGCCGAGGATTCAGGCTCTGAAAACATTATTTTAGGTTTTTCGCAGATTGGCTCGGAAAGCGCATGGCGCACAAGAAACACAGAATCTATTTTCGAAGCCGCTGCCCGTCAAAACATTCAGATTCTTTTTGATGACGCACAGCAAAAGCAGGAAAATCAGCTTAAGGCAATCCGCTCATTTATAATATATCAGGTTGATGCAATTGCATTTGTTCCAATTGTAGAAGACGGTTGGGACAATGTTCTGCAGGAAGCAAAGGATGCTGACATTCCTGTGATTCTTGTGGATCGTAAAATTAATGCAGATCCATCACTATATTCGGCATTTCTTGGCGAAAATAGTCTTGAAGAAGGCCGCAATGCAGCAAGATTTCTTTTACAAAAGTTCAAATATAAAAAGGAAGACATTACAATTTTTGAAATGTCGGGTACAGAAAATTCTTCGGTTGTAAAAGAACGCGCAAGCGGATTCCGTGAAATTATAAATAAAGAACCTAAGTTCAAAATCATTCATACAGAAAACGGAGACTTTTTACGTTCCCGCGGCAAGGAAATTTGCGACATTCTTTTAGCAAATAACGTTAGGGAAAACGGAAACACAACAAACACACTTTTTTTCCATGGTCAGAAAATTGACGTAGTTTTTTCTCATAATGATTCAATGACACTTGGATTCTTAGATTCGCTCGATGCACACAAAATAAGAATTCGCGATACTGTTTTTATAAGTATTGATGCAGAACAAAAATCTATAGATGCACTTACGAAAGGCAAACTAAACTGTGTTGTTGAATGTAACCCGAATCTGGGACCGGCTCTAATGGATCTTGTAAAAATAATTACATCCGGAAATTCAATTCCAAAAACAACTTACGTTACAGAGCGCGTTTTTACCGAAAATGATGACTTTTCAAAATATGAGCCGCGCGGCTACTAAACTGGAGAAAAACGGAGTTTGATTTGAAAACAAAAAGCCTTAAACTGACACTTTTAATAACTTACGCTTCTCTGCTTTTTATTACAATTATTCCATCCATATATTCTGTTGTAGTTTCTCAAATTCACACAAAACGTTACAGCCAGATTATTTCAAACGTTGTTGCTGCAAACAAAATCAGTTCCATCGCAAAAAATGATATTCCTGCCGAAATATGGAACATTATCAGCGGAAAGCAGGATTTTACAAGCGGAAAACAGTACGAAATGCTTGGCGAAATTTCTTCAAGTCTTTCGCTTATGCATTTAACAAATAAAAATGCTGAAAGCCTTGGAAAACTGGAAGTTGCCGCAAGAGCTCATACTACACTGCAAAAACACATAGACAAACTTCTTATAAATATGAAAAACGGAAGTTCTGTAACTCAAAACGAAAATGCGCTTGACGAAATAAGAACAATCGCTTCCCTTTTTTCTGAAGTTATTCAGGATTTTATTGTAACCGAAATTGAATCGGCAAACGAAACAAACAAGTCTATAAAACAAACTTCGATAATTCTTACAATAATTCAGATTATAATTACAATTTTTGCGGTGATTATTTCCATAAACAGCTTTATTACGGTTTCTTCAACAATTCAAAAACCTATTTCCGACATGGAAGAGCTTTCCTCTAAGGTTGCAAACGGCGACCTTACCGCAAGAATAAAAACTCCTCACGTAAAAGAACTTAATGCGCTGGCAGAAAATCTGAACATTATGACAAGCCAGATTGATATTCTGATTAAAAAAAATATGGAAGAACAGAAGAACTTTCAAAAAGCCGAAATGAAAGCTCTTCAGGCACAAATTACCCCGCACTTTTTATACAACACTTTTGATACAATTGTCTGGCTTGCCGAAGAAGAAAAAACTGATGAAGTTGTAAAAATTACTAAGGCGTTTTCTGACTTTCTGCGCATTTCGCTTAGCCGTGGTCATGAATGGATTACAATTTCTGAAGAACTTGATCATATTAAAAATTACCTTACAATTCAAAAAATCCGCTATGCAGATATTCTTAATTACACTATAAATGCAGACGAAAGCCTTTTGTACACAAAAACAATCAAATTTGTACTGCAGCCGCTTGTTGAAAATGCAATTTACCATGGAATTAAAAACAGACGCGGAAGAGGTCTTCTTACTGTTACTGTAAAATACGAGGATGCTACTCATAAAAAAATAAGGCTGATGGTAGAAGATAACGGAGCCGGCTTTACAGCAGAAAGGCTTAAGGAAGTAAGAGCCGAACTTGAAAACAGCAATCTTGATTCAGAAAAACTGAATTCCGTGTACGGTCTTTACAATGTAAATAAAAAATTAAAACTTTATTACGGCAATAATACAGAAGGTCTTGTAATTGAATCTGAAGAAGGAAAAGGTTGCAAAATTTATTGCACCATTCCTGCAACTGATGAATTACTAGAGGGAGGCAACGAATATGTATAGCGTTTTTGCTGTTGATGACGAACCAATTGTACTTGAAGGAATCCGCTCAAAAATTGACTGGGAAGCAAACGGCTTTGTTTTTGCAGGAGAAGCGGCCGACGGCGAAATTGCCCTTTCAATGATTCATGAACTAAAACCGGATATTTTGATTACAGATATAAAAATGCCTTTTATGGACGGGCTTCAGCTTGCAACTGCCATAAAACGAGCACAGCCATGGATAAAAATAATCATTCTTTCAGGGCATAACGAATTTGACTACGCAAAAAAAGCAATTTCAATTGGAATTGAAGACTATCTATTAAAGCCTTTTACACCTGAAGAACTGACTGAAAGCCTGAATAAAGTTGCAAAACGCATAAATAGCGAACGCAAGCAGCTTTCAGACATAACAAAACTTAAAGAAGAATTAAAATCAAGTGAAATGCTCAAGAAAAAAGAGTTTCTGAATAACCTTGTTCACGGCTCCGAAGATATGTCAAAGGTTATGGATAACTGTGGCGAACTTGGTATAAATTTAATTTCGCGCTTTTACAAGGTTCTTATAAGCCGAATAGACAGTCAGAACGGAAACATTCAGAAGCAACAGGAAGCATGCTCCCTTTTGAATTCATATTCATCGGCAATAAACGAGGCTGTTTCATTTTTTCATCATTCAAACCTTCTTGTTTGCATTTTCAAGGGAAGTACGCAGGAAGAACTTGATGACAATACATTCCACGCGGCAGAGACAATTGGTCATATTGTAACAAAAAATGAAGGCTGTACGGTTCTAACGGCTATAGGAAAAACTGTTGAACATCTTTCGCAGTTAAAAACTTCTTACGAAGATGCAAAACACATTCTGGAAGTAAGCGGCTCTGCAAAACAGAACTCTGAAAATCAGAATATTATTATCAGCTCGGACGATCTTCCTAGTAACAACCTTAATCTTCTGGAGCTTAAAGAAAACGATCCTCTTGTTGACCGCTTAAAATACGCCGGTAAAAATGATATTAATGTCATTATTGATGAATCTATGACTTTAATTAGAAATAATCCAGGACAATTCAGCGTTTTTGCTTCTTATCTTCTTGTAGATTTGATTTTTGCCGTTTCGAAGCTTGTTGAAAAACTAGGCGGAGATATAAAAGTACTTAATCCTGAAATTCTTCAAAGAAGTTTTGTGGACAACGCCGTTCAGAATGAAGAAGACTTTAGAAACAAAATGACTCAGGTTCTTAATTTTGCTTTGGAATTCCGAGATTCAAAAGTAACGGGAAAATATGCTGATGTTATCTTAAAAGCTAAAAAATATATAGAAGAAAATTATCAGGACCCAAATACAACACTTACTACAGTTGCGCAGGCTGCATGCCTTAGTCCTAACCACTTTAGTACAATCTTCTCGCAGGAATGCAACACAACCTTTATTGAATACCTTACAAACGTGCGTATTGAAAATGCAAAACGATTGATACGGGAAACTGAACTTAAAGGTTACGATATTGCCTATGAATGCGGTTTTTCGGATCCTCACTACTTCAGCTATATATTCAAAAAAAACACGGGACTTACGCCCCGTGAATATAAGTTGAGTCAGTCGCCAAGCACAACTGGCCTCTGAGTCGTTCTCTCTATGAACCTGAAACGTTTCTTTTGGCTCGTTTCAGGTTCTTTGTTTTTAGGCTTACCCAGCCATATTTCCAAGCTTCTTCTTTCTCTGAGAAAGAATTACACTCTGCAGCAATATGAAGAAACAAAGCATAAGACCGGTTGTAATACTCTGCCAGTATGGTTCACGTAATCCTGAAGCTACTACAATATTAGTAATAGTCTTAAGAGACATAACACCAAACATTGTACCAATAACACTTCCGACACCACCACTAAGCAATGTTCCTCCAATAATTGAAGAAGCAATAGCCTGCATTTCTGCCGCAGTTGCATTAGAAGAGTTTCCGGCACCTGTATGAAGCAGATAACAGAAACCAGCAATACCAGCAAGTACACCACAAAGTACATAAGCAAAGAACTGTGTTCTTCTTACATTAATACCAAGCATAAGTGCACTTTCGCTGTTTCCACCTACTGCATAAAGATTACGTCCAAAACGTGTCCATTTAAGCATAGCCCACAAAAGAATTACAACAACAATAGCAATTACAACGCCAAGTTCTACACAAGAAGGAATCCAGTTACCGTTTTTCGCCCAGGTTCCCATAAATGGAATGTCAATTTCAAAATCCATTAAATCTGTAAAAACTTCATTTGTTGCTGTTCTAGGAACTTTACTTACGATAGTTGTCATACCGCGTGTAAAGAACATTCCGGCAAGAGTTACAATAAACGGCTGAATCTTAAGGAATGAAACTAAGTAGCCCTGAACAAGTCCCATAGCAAGACCAATTCCAAGAGAAATCAGGATAGAACTTAAAACGCCGCCATTATGATCTTCCATAAAGACAACCGATGCCATAGTAATAAGTGCAATTGAACCTCCAACCGAAATATCAATTCCACCGGTAATCATTACGATTGTAAGACCGCACGCTGCAACAATCAGATACGAATTGTTATTAAACAAATCAAGGAATTGCTGAGGATTTAAGAATCCACCGCCCCATATAATCATTGCAAGCAGATACATTCCCACAAAAGTACAAATTGTAATTGTAAGAAGTAAAGTTGTATTAGAAAGCGGCTGCCTGTTTTCTTTTTTGCCAAAAAGATTTGTAAAAATATTTGCCATAATTATCTAGCCTCCACTTTCACTGCATTTGCAGATTTTTTTTCTGAAATCTTATTCTTAAGCTGTTTAAGCCATGCTTTTACAACAGGAGAACCTGCAACAACGATGATTACAATTACAACAGCCTTGTAAGCTTTTACTGCAGTTGAAGAAACCTTCATTGCATAAAGAGTGATTGTCAAAGCCTGAATAATGTAAGCACCAAGAATTGAACCAGAAAGCTTGAACTTACCGCCGCCAAGAGAGTTACCACCAATTGCAACAGCAAGGATTGCATCCATTTCAATATCCAGAAGGATTGTTTCATGGTTGATAAGTCCAATACGACAAACGTTTATTGAACCTGCCATAGTTACACATATACCAAGAATTACAAATACAGCCAGTTTCCAGATAACCGGATTAATACCATTAAGCTTTGCAGCACGTTCATTTATTCCGACTGCCTGAATGTAAAGACTAAGAGTTGTCTTTTTTAACATCAGGTTTATAAGCAGAATAAATAATATTACTATAATAATTGGTGTTGGAATTGCAATATGAGGAATAAATCCACCAATATAGGTAAGAAGTGGGCTTTCTACGTTTGGAGTTGCACCGCCGTTTATCCAGTATGCAATCGGGCGTCCTGCTGTATACAATATCAATGATGCAATCATTGGCTGAATGTTGAATTTTGCAATAAGAACACCATTAAAAAGACAGAACATAATTGCAACTATGCAGGCAAAAATTACACCAATGAGAATTGTTCCGGTATTAATGTTTCCTGCACGCAGAATCTTTACAAAAACAGATCCCGCAATTGCAGCTGCCGCACCAATGGAAATATCCTGACCTTTTGTTGCAGAAGTAACAAGTGTCATTCCTATAGAAAGAATTACAAGCTCGCTCGCTCCATTCAAAATACTTACAAGGTTTCCTGAAAGTACTGTATTACCAAAGTTGTTCTTTGTAATAGCAATCGAAAAGAAGCTCGGGTCGCGGATTAAATTAAACACAACCAGAACAATCAATGCAACAAGCGGAATTGCCAGCTGCGATGCAAAAATTTTCTTAATTTGATCTGTAATTTTATTAGCCATTTTGTGCTCTACCTCCCGCAATAGTCTGCATAATAACATCCTGACGCAAAAGATCATCTTTAAGCTCGCCTACAATTTTGCGGTCGCGCATAACGATAAGTCTCTGACATACAGAAAGCATTTCTTCTATTTCTGACGAAATAAAGGTAACACTTACACCCTGTTCCGCAAGCTTAAGAACCTGCTTCTGAATTTCGAGCTTTGTTCCTACGTCAATACCACGGGTTGGTTCATCAAGAATCAAATACTGAGGATGTGTCAAAAGCCAGCGTGCAAGAATAACCTTCTGCTGGTTTCCACCCGAAAGGGATTTTATAGGAGTTTCTTTTGAAGCTGTCTTAATCTGAAGTTTTTCAATAAACTCATCTGCAAGTTTTTCAGATTCTGCTCTACTGATTGGCTTTGTAAAACCCTTTAATACCTGAAGTGCAAGAATAAGATTTTCCCGAACAGAAAGGTCTTGAATAATTCCATCACCTTTTCGATCTTCCGGAAGATAACCTATTCCATTTTCCATAGCATCTTTTGGTTTTGTAATTTTTACACTCTTACCGTTTATTTTAACTTTTCCACCTGTTACGCGGTCTGCGGCAAATATAGCACGTACGCTTTCACTGCGTCCAGAACCAAGAAGTCCTGTAAAGCCATTAACTTCGCCTTTATTAATAAGGAAATTGAATGGACGAACACCTTCACTACTGGAAAGATCCTCAGCTTCGTAAACAACTTCGCCAGCCCCAGAATATGGCCGTTTCTGATTTTTAAGATTTGTCATATCTTCCATATCTTTACCGAGCATAGCAGAAATAAGCTTAACTCTAGGAAGTTCACTTACTGTGTATTCACCAACAAATTCACCATTTCTAAGAACGGTAATTTTGTCACAAACCTCGTAAACTTGTTCAAGGAAGTGAGTAATAAAGATAATTCCAACACCATTGCACTTAAGCTCGCGCATAAGCGTAAACAAAAGTTCAACTTCACGTTCATCGAGAGAAGATGTAGGTTCATCAAGAATCAAAACCTTACAGTCCATGTCTACAGCACGGGCAATAGCAACCATCTGCTGAACTGCAAGCGAACAAGTTCCAAGCTGCTGTCCCGCTTTTGCAGGAATATTCAGTTTTTCCAAAAGCTCATCAGCTTTCTTTTCCTGTGCACGGCGGTTTACAAATTTGTAATTTCCGCGACCAATATACATATTCTCTGCTACCGTAAGGTTCGGACAGAGAGTTATTTCCTGATATACAGTAGAAATACCCGCATTCTGGGCATCCTGAGGAGAACGGATAGAAACAGGACCTTCAATTCCTGCAATTCTGATTTCTCCGGCATCTTTTATATGAACGCCCGTCAAAACCTTTACCAGAGTTGATTTTCCGGCACCGTTTTCTCCCATCAAGGCATGAATTTCGCCTTCCCGCAAAGTAAAGTCTACATTCTGTAATGCCTTTACTCCAGGGAACTCTTTATAAATTCCACGCGCGCTTAAAACAATTTTATCGTCCATAATCAATCCCAAAAAAGCAGACTAGAAAACTGCATTTGCAATCTTTTAACAAGTCTGCAACTTATATCCAGCCGCAAGCGGCCTTACTTATCAAAAAAAACGGCGTAAAATATGCAGAATACACACTTTACGCCGTTTTAACAGTTCTATAAAAGGTGTCTTATATTAGTCACCAAGTCCGTAAGTATCGATATCTGCTTTTGTAAGTTTTTTAGCATCGAATCCTTTTTCTTCGTTGATGATTTTCTTTGAAGGAACATTTCCAGTCTTAATCATTTCTTCAATAATCTTAGCCTGGAATGGAGAACACTGTCCGTCATAGTTCCAGTTTCCTGCAAGAAGCTCGCGCAAAGCCCACTTGTTGCAGTCAAATCCCATTACAACAACCTTTCCTTTAACGCCGTGAGTAATTCCAGCTTCATCCAAAGCTGCAACTGCACCCTTAGCCATACCGTCATTTTCAGCATAGATTACATTAAAATCTTCTTTTGAATTGATTACAGATTCAACGATTTTCTTTGCTTCAGCTTCGTCCCAAGTAGCTGTCTGCTGAACAACTTTCTTCATTGTTCCTGCGGCAAATTCCTTGTCCAAAGCACCTGTACGACCAATCTGAGCATCAGAACCCATAGCACCCTGAATATGAATTACTTTGTATTCCTTCAGTTTCTGGTCCTTAAGCCATTTTACAGCTGTTTCACCTTCTTTAGCCATATCAGAAACTACAGCAGCTTCGTAAAGATTGTCTTTTACGTTAATCATACGGTCGAACAAGAATACTTTAATTCCTGCTTTCTGAGCCTTCTTAAGAGTAGAAGCCCAACCGTCTGTAGCTGCGGCAGAAAGAAGAATATAATCTACACCTTCTGTAATGAACTGAGAAGCAGCATTGAGCTGTTCATCGTTCTTAAGGCTGTAGAATGTTTTTACTTCATAGCCTTTTGCAGCTGTAAAGACTGTTTCAAAATCTTTTACGTTAGCGGCACGATATCCTGATTCTGATGGTGGATTGTTAATGATACCAATCTTAATTTTTCCATCACCAGCAGCCTTTGCCTTCTTTTTAGGAGCGGCAAAAAGAGAAACAGCACACATAAGTGCTGCTACAAACACAACGCTTTTTTTCATGTAATTTTCCTCCTGATTTCTTATTACAATTATTATAGTAAACCCGGAATTTTGATTTTTGAATGAACTTTTTTAAGAATTTAATTTGATTTTTTTAGGAATTAAGTTGATTTCATGGCTAAAAACATTAATTAAGTTGAATTTTTTATTAAAAAAAGTTAATTATCTTACGATTTGACGGTCAAAAATAAACACTTTTTAGAGTTAAGTTTAATATGTCAATTCAAAAAACTATTCCCATAGGGATTAAAATCCGCTAAAATACTTCATTATTATTAAAACCATTGCCTGAACGGGGCAGCCCAAAACAGGCCAGGAGCGTAAAATATGCCAACACCATTGGAAAATTATCTTGCTGCCACAAACGGTAAACCTAATGCCGCTATGTGTGCTTATGTTGCAAACCTTCAGCAGGTTGCTGCAGTTGGACCGGATATCGCCGCAAGCATTGTAAACGAACTGGAAAATCAGAGAAGCCACCTTAAGCTTGTTGCCAGCGAAAACTACTGTTCTCTTAATGTTCAGGCAGCTATGGGCAACCTTCTTACAGATAAATATGCAGAAGGATATCCTGAACACCGCTACTACGGCGGATGTGTAAATATTGATGCTGTTGAAAATACTGCAGCACATGAAGCCGAAGCTCTTTTTGGTGCTGACTACGCTTACGTTCAGCCTCACTCTGGTGCAGATACAAACCTCGTTGCTTACTGGGCAATCCTTTCAGCAAAGGTTGAGACACCTACTCTCGAAGAGCTCGGTGTAAAATCTTTGAACGACCTTACAGACGAGCAGTTCGATGCTCTCCGCAAGAAGTTCGGAAACCAGAAGCTTATGGGTCTCGACTACTCTTGTGGTGGTCACCTTACTCACGGATACAAAATGAACGTATCAGCTCGTATGTTCGAATCACACCCATACGGAGTTGACCGCGAAACTGGCCTCCTTGACTACGATGCAATTGAAAAGCAGGCTATGGAAGTAAAACCTCTCATTCTTTTGACAGGTTTCTCTGCTTACCCACGCAAGATCAACTTCAAGCGCTTCCGCGAAATTGCAGACAAGTGTGGAGCGGTATTAATGGTAGATATGGCACACTTCGCAGGTCTTGTTGCCGGAAAAGTTTTCACTGGCGACTACGATCCTGTAAAATGGGCAGACATCGTAACAACTACAACACATAAAACTCTTCGCGGACCTCGCGGTGCTATGATTCTTTGTAAGAAAGAATTTGCTGATTACGTAAACAAGGGATGTCCTATGGTACTCGGTGGACCTCTCGGACACATCATGGCTGCAAAGGCTATCGCTTTCAAAGAGGCACGCACTCCAGCTTACCAGGCTTGGGCACAGCAGGTTGTAAAGAATGCACAGGCTCTTGCAGAAGGATGTAAATCACACAACATCCCTCTCCAGACTGGCGGAACAGACAACCACCTTATGCTCTGCGATGTAACTGTTTACGGTCTTACTGGAAAGCAGGCAGAAGCTGCACTCTTCAAGTGCGGTGTAACTGCTAACGCTAACGCTCTTCCATACGACAAGAACGGTGCATGGTGGACTTCTGGTATCCGTATCGGAACTCCAGGTCTTACAACTCTTGGTATGAATGAAGCTGATATGAAGGAAGTCGCAGACATCATCGACTTCGTTCTTAAGAACACAAAGCCTGGCGTAACAAAAGAAGGAAAGCCTGCTAAGGGTAAAATCGAAATCAGCGACGACACAGTTGCAGCAGCAAGAGCTCGCGTAAACAAGCTCCTTGGTGCACACGTCCTTTACCCAGAGCTCGACCTCGACTTCCTGAAGAAAGAATTTGTAAAGGC
>Ga0310695_10009422_pt1 | contig 14667 bp, 14 predicted proteins | sample RumenRJG_04DNA_FD_203882 | JGI IMG/M metagenome (GOLD analysis project Ga0310695, IMG submission 203882) | Bovine rumen microbial communities from Lethbridge, Alberta, Canada - RJG_04 (v2) (version 2) | ecosystem: Host-associated > Mammals > Digestive system > Stomach > Rumen | place: Canada... | reverse complement strand
GAATGTAATAATTCACAAAGTAAGAAGGTATAAAGGTAGAATGGGGTTAAGATAATTATATAAATCTTTATTTAAACAATATAAACGACTAGGTTTTAAAACACAATAAAGAATAAATACAAAACAGGATACAAAGTCCTAAATGTAAGTAACCTTAACTTAAATAAATTAGTTTTTTAAAAAAACTAATTCTTATATTCTTTATTATATATATATATAGCAAGTGTAAATTTTAATATGACTAATAATAGTGGTTTTGGTGCTATTAACAATTGTAACAGTTTAAACATCGGTGTTGTATCTTCTCCAACAGTGAATAGTATACGTAGTAACAGTTTTTATAAACTTACGAATGTATTGTTGTTGTTGTTTCTTGTGTTTGGGAGTTGTGTAGTGAGCTTTGGGATGAATACGAATGAGGATGAGAAGACTAATCAGATTAATGAGCCAAAAGAAGATGATCCAGTTTATATAGCACCACGTGATAGATATTATTTAGGCGTTCCATCTATTATTAACAAAATATCTATGTTGTTTTTGACAAATGTCATGGGTGTAAAGGGTGAGGATATTAAGAAGGATAAAGTAGAAAAAGAAAAAGAATGGGTTAATTGGTTCACTGTGCTTGGACTAAATGAGTCACCTGACTTGTATGAAATCAACAATAAACAAGAGAGTATCATGTTTTTTTTTTTGATTTCATAGGCACTATATTAGCTAACTCCTTATACCGTGGTATATTCTCAGTAAAGCCTTTAAAAGAAATTAAAGAAGGAGGAAATTGTGAATTATACTTCGGCGTTGGTAATGTACCATATGTTGGTTGGTTATTTAACTTCTCGTTAGTTTGTAAACCAACTTTACTTACCTTTTTACAGAATAAAGTTACAATACATATTTTTGACTTAAAACCTTTCAATTTTATATTAGGCTGTGTTTTTTCTACATTGTTAATATTGTATACAAATTGTAAGGAACTATATATACGTCCTCAGTGGATATTTGGATTTGGTACTGTGGAAATTAATATAGCAAAATATTATAATATTTCTTTAAACGTTGGTAGCTGGATAGTAGACTTGATTACGTTTATGAAATATACTAAGAAAGATGATAAAAAGGAATTAGAGAAAGATACTGAACTCAAAGACGACATATTTGGTTGATACAAATAAGCAATTAGCGAATAATAAGTTATAAATACTACTGATTATTCTTATGATAATTCATAACATTAATCCAATATACAAAACACTACACAAAGTTCTAAATGAAAGTGACATTAACTTAAATAAATTATTTTTTTAAAAAAATACATAAAACTCTCTCTCTCTCTCTCTCTCTATATATATATATATATTATATTAGTTGAGCTTGTGAATATGTTTGGATTATATAGACTTTGTGGTATTAGTAAAGATACCATATCCGTGAATTGTAGGGATAATGGTAGTAGCCTTAATACATTTACAAATAGTAGTAACATTAGTACTATACCAAGTAGTATTCTTTATAACCGTATGTATAGAAGTGAAACTGGTAAGATAATGAATGTATTGTTATTGTTGTTTCTTGTGTTTGGGAGTTGTGTAGTGAGCTTTGGGATGGAGACTGGGAATGATGAGAATAAGGAGAATAAGGAGAATGAGGATGATGAGAATGAGCAACAATATGATAATAAGGTTCAAGAAAGTATATTGCATGCTCAGTTTATAGCTACGATACAAACAATCTCTAAACAGAATGACGGCAACGCCCCAAAACAAGAAGACAATACATTCGACCAGGGAGCAAACCATGGAATAATCATGTACCCCACAGACCACAAAGATATTACACGTATTATTAGATTTTTAATATGTATGGATTTAATAGACAGAGATAGATTCATTAATGATGAAATTATAAAGTCGTCCGGTTATTATTACCCTTGGTATTTAAAACATCATATTTTTACACAATCATTTTATCGTGGACTAGGAGGAACAAAACAGTTTAGTAGTAAATATAAATTTATTGGTTGTGATTGGTACTTTGGCATTGGTAACGTACCATATGTTGGAGGATTCTTGACTTTAGCATTCGTTTGTAAACCAACTAAATATTTACATACCTTTTTACAGGATAAAGTTACAATACATATTATTGACTTCAAACCTTTCTATTTCCTAATAACGTATTTTTTACAAAGGAAATATCGTAGAGTAGATGATTATTCTAGGCTAGGTGTAGTAGAGTTTGCAATATATAAGGTTAAGAAGGATTCGTTCCTCAATGATTACAAAGCGGATTTAATATTATACCCTTCTTTGTATTTGGGCTTGTTTGTAGTGCAAGTTAAAATAACCGAATATTACGATATTTCTGTTAATTTATTTGGGTGGTTGTTAGGGAAGTTAGTGTATAAATTTTCAGAGACTATAAACAAATTTATTAAACATAAAAAAAGATTTAAAAATAGTTTGTAAGACAGAAAACTTTGATGCCGATTATACAAGAGCCACATTTGAAGATATTAAAATACTATACAGTAAAACTTTTACAACAATAAGTTAATAATGATTATAAAATTGATTTTGTTGCCTAATCAGGATTCGAACCTAAACTTACTGCACCAAAAACACTCGTGCTGCCATTACACCATTAGGCAATAATTATTATTAACGTAAATATAGCATATTATTATGCAATATTATATTATATTCAGATATATTTTATATTTATGAATAAATATCATTATGATCAGAAGTAAATATTTTATAACATTATTATTTTTACTATTTGTATTTGGGAGTAGTGTAGTGAGCTTTGGGGCGGAGAAGTTTAATATAAACGATGAGTATAAAGGGAACAGTAGTAATCATCAGTCAAATATCCATCCTAATAATAATATTAATACGAATATTATAGCTAAGAATATGAAGGAGTGTAATAATAAGACAAGTTTTGGTGAAGACTTATTATTATACTTTGCCAATGGTCTAATAACAGGTATTGGTGGGTATAATAACACATGGAAACCACTTAAGGAGAATTGGGGTTTATATTGGTATAGATCAAATCCATGGTTGGCGTATGGGTTAAATAAACGTATTTATGATAGTAACTATATAGATGTGGATTTACATATTTTAGGAATTAATTTTTTAGTTTTTTTGGAAGCTACAATAATACAGAGTATTCATAATGGAATAAACCCAGCAATATCATCTAAAGACTTTTTGCAGCAATCTCAAAAAACTTGGAAGGAGAAAATAGCAATATTTATAACGAATTTTTGTTCTTTACTTGGTGGTATAAATACATTACAAATTTTAGATTTTGAAATAAAGGTTTTTAAATATTGGAGCATATCTCTGAACTTCACAATAGTATTTTCTGTTATATATTATACGTTACAAAATAAAATCGATACGTCACAAAATAATAACGATATATAACCAAATAAGTTTCTCGATAGCTTTCCTGAAGAATGATTTATGGAAGTAAAATAATAAACTATTATAAAAATTGAATAGCAATTAAAATATTTTCATTCAATCAAATATATAAATTAGTATATTCACGGTTGAACGCATAACTAATATAAAAAAATAAAAATACTGAATATAACTGTTTTATGCCCTATATAAATAAATATGTTATATAAAAGTATACTACCCATTATATTGCTGTTAACACTCTGTAGTTGTGTAGTGAGCTTTGGGGCGGAGGTGCCTTATGAGGAGACGCCTTATTATAAGTATACTACGGAGCAGCCACTTAACCTAAGTGCGCTAAAAGAAGATGGTCCAGTTGATATAGCACCACGTGATAGATATTTATGCGTTCCATTTATTATTAACAAAATATCTATGTTTTTTTTAACAAAGGTCATGAGTGTAAATAAGGATGGATTTACTAATGAAGTAGAGTATGATAAAAAATGGGTTTATGGGTTATCTTTGCTTGGACTAAATGAGACCGATTATGATTATGAAACCAACCATAATGAGTTGTTGATTGTTTATTCCATAAGCACTATATTAGCTCAATCCTTATACCGTGGTATATTCTCAGTAAAGCCTTTTTTTAAGATAATTAAAGAAGGAGGAAATTGTGAATTATACTTAGGCGTTGGTGATGTACCATATGTTGGGTGGTTATTTAACTTTTCGTTAGTTTGTAAACCAACTAAATATTTACCTGACTTTTTACAGGATAAAGTTACGATACATATTTTTGACTTGAAACCTTTCAATTTTATATTAGGCTGTGTTTTTTCTACATTGTTAATATGGTATACAAATTGTAATAAACTATATATACGTCCTCAGTGGATATTGGGATTTGGTACTGTGGAAATTAATATAGCAAAATATTATAATATTTCTTTAAACGTTGGTAGCTGGATAGTAGACTGGATTACGTTTATGAAATATACTAAGGAAGCTAATGAAAAGGAAATAAAGAAAGCTAATGAAAAGGAATTAAAGAAAGCTAATGAAAAGGAAATAAAGGAAGCTAATGAAAAGGAATCAGAGAACAATATTGAATTCAAAGACAACAATCTGATTGATACAAATAAGCAATTAGTGAATAATAAGTTCTAAATACTACTAATTATTCTTATGATAATTCATAACATTAACTTAATAACATTCCTGCAATACGATTTTATGTTTGCGTTTCTGAAGAATGAGTAGTTATAAGAGTAAAATATATAATAAAAACAAGTATTAAGTTGAGATTTATTATTCAATTAACCCAATATACAAAACAGAATACAAAGTCATAAATGTAAGTGACCTTAACTTAAATAAATTATTTTTAAAAAATACATAAAACTATATATATCTCTCTCTCGATATATATAATATATATTAGTTGAGCTTGTGAATATGTTTGGATTATATAGACGTTGTGGTAGTAGTAAAGATACCATATCCGTGAATTGTATGGATAATGATAGTAATCTTAATACATTTACAAATAGTGGTAACATTAGTACTATACCAAGTAGTATTCTTTATAACCGTACGCATAGAAGTGGAACTGGTAAGATAATGAATGTATTGTTGGTGTTGTTTCTTGTGTTTTGGAGTTGTAGTGGAGTTAGCTTTGGGATGGATGGGTCTGATGATGAGGAGAATGAGAAGAAGGAGAATTAGTTTCCTGTCTATAATACAAGTAATAATAGTTATAATGAGACTGATGGTGATAAATTCTTATACCAACATTTTATACACGCATATCACAATGTCCCAGATATTAAGGAAGCCATATCAACTCAAAATAATAAACAAATGGAAGACAATATTTATACTATAAACACGGCAATACAAAACTATCAAGAATACATGTACAGACTTAATAAGACAATAAACATGAATGAAGAAAATAAAGAAATACAAAATTTGTATCAAACAGAACAAGATTTTCTAAAAACATGCTTCACGAAAAATTGAGCAGAAATAACTTATAATCTTCTTAAATATTTAAAACTTCAAGGATTAGAAACGCTTTTGGGGAAAAAATACGACACTATAAAATCTCTTATCACAAATAATGCTGATGAGAAGGATGTTAAAGACTTTATTAAAGTAATAATAAACAACAATAATTATGTTAATAAAGTATTAAATATGAATGTTGATGCCGGCAATAATCAATATAAACCTTTTGACGTAACAATTGATATTATAACAGACCCATTATTAGCATCATATAATCTTGTTTCAGAAAAATATAGCAATCAAAAAACTGCAATAAAAATTTTTAGTACAATATGTGAAAAAATACAACAAGTCATAGAAAAAAATATAAATAACAACGGAATCGACGAAAATGTTATAGCAAATTTTATAAATAATATAGATATGAACAGCATAAGTAATTTAAATAAATACTTGCACAAGTATGATGACACACAACAGATTATACCCGAAGACTACAGCCCATTTAAGTATACAATATTACCATGTTGTATTGCTACTTTTATGTCTGGGTTGGGAGGATATGATAACATCTGGATCAATTTACTAACATTTACTAAATATAATATACAATGTAATTTGTATATATATAAATCTCATATATTGTTAGGTGGTGCAGGTGTGAATATGCAATTAAGACTTCCTTATGCTATCCCTTTTCTAAAAAATATTTTGAATATACACCTCATAGGCTTTAATATATTATCATTTTTATTAGGAATCCTCACTACATTTACCTTCAATCCAAATGATGGTAGCATAAAATATTATAAATCGTCATTCTTATTTGCCCTGAGAACGGCATTTCTTGTTCATGGACAAATGAATAAACATGATTTTATATATTTACATTATCCAGATTCATATGAAAATGTCGCCTTTCGTATATCACTAGCAGCAACGTTTTTCATAAATACTATACAGTTCTTAAGTTTTGACTTCAAAGTGTTAAACTATTACCATATATCCATAAACCTTGGTACATTGCTAATGTCATGGCTGATAAAATATATCAAATCAACATCTGGTGAGGTATATCAAGATATAGACTTTATAAAAATTATTGATACTGTGTTGCCACCATATTATGATAGTATATTTAATACAGGAATAATACAATTAGATAAGGATAATAGTAGTGATGATAGTAAGAGTAAGATTAATAGTAATAGTGAATCCGGTTTCTATTAATGTAACGTTAATTTATATTTACCATTTTACCTTTTATTTCCGTTATCCCTGATGATTCGAATTTTGCTCCATTCCCTCCTTGGATATCAACTCCCATAGATCCTTTCGTGCTAATATTTGACCCTTCAATTTTAACATCACTTTTCGCTTTTATATTCACTCCACCACTAGCATTTATATTTATATTTTTTCCTTCAATTATTATATCTTTGCTACATTTTATATTTATACCATCTTTAGTAATAGATACTGTTTCCCCATCATTATCCACAGTTATGCTTTTATCTTTATCTGAAATCGTTATTTCTCTCTTTGTTGCGGTTTTTATTTTTACAATTTTATCTTTTTCATCAAAGGATAATTCTAATCCCGCTTTTGTATAAATACCTTTAACTTCATTTTTAGCATCCAGCTTTTCAACTTTAGGTTTATTTTTAGCATTATACACAACCCCTACAACTATTGCTTCCCTAGGATCGGCATCAACAAATGCTATAATTACCTCATCATCAACTTCAGGGAAAAAAAACGCACCCGAAGAACTAGAAGCATAAAATGTTGCTACCCTACACCATACCCCTTCTCCTTCATTATGGAAAAGAGGTATGTTAACAAAAATTCTAAATTCTGATTCTTTATCCCCATCAATTTTCACTACTTTCCCATACTTCACCCCAGAAATATTCTTTAACAAATTTACATTATGCCAAATGTCTTTATCAAGGAAAGGTGCAAAGCCAATAAATATATTTGTCACCCAATCTCCATTTTCGAAGATATGTTTTACACCGCTAACATAAGCTTTCCCATTAAAGCTTTCTGCACAACACTCAATATCTATTGTAGTATTACATTTAACCTCAACATTACCATCTATAGTAATAGTGCCAATTACTTTTGCGAGACGATTCAACGACATCACCCCATTCATTAGCTCCTTAATTTCCTCTTCCCCAACTCCATCATGCCAAAAACTAAACTCTTGCTTATCTGTATTTTTAGTTATGTCGCTAGCTTTTATTTTGGCGAAAAAGTTATCTTTAACACTCTCCGAAGAGATATCCTTTATTTTTTGGTTTTTCTTATCCCAAATTTTCCCAGAAGATTTCTCTATCTGATGTGAGGAATTTATCTTTAAATTCATTTCTAATATATTCTCTCCAAAAATAGTTTTTACTCCCGAAGACACATCCTGAGGAGAATCTATGGTTATATCATCTCCACTGACACATACCACAAAACCATAAACCTGTGCACGCATATTTATAAAATCCCAATCAGTAATATCACGCTGTATGATGCTTTCATGCTTTAACGTCATATTGCCAATCTTAGCTTTTACGCCATCATATTTCGAAATTATATCTTTGATAATGTCTGTGTCCGTTTTATCACTGTAAAAAGCATTTTTCTTCACAATATGCATTTTCTGTGAAGAAGTGTAAACATGTAATTCTAAAAAACAATATCCCTCTTGAGCATCCATTTTAAATGCCTTATCTAATAATATACCCTCGAAAACATTTTTAGTTGCTTCTTGATCACCAAATTCTATTTCTACTTTAGCGCCGATTTTAAACACAGAATTATTTGCACAAAGATGCTCAGATTCAGTAGAAGTAAAAAAAAAATCCTGTATACGTATTATAGCATATGGTAAAGAGTTTATACAACTGACTGTCTCAACATAATCTACAACATTATCCTCACATATGTTCTTACCATCTATTTTAATAACAACCTCTGACAACCCTGACATAAATTAATATAATTTTACTATATTCTATATTATAAAAAAATATTTTTATGATGTGATATATCTACGTTTTATTTAATTATCTTTTATATTAAATGGACATAGCAAAAAATATTAACCTCATCAAAAGACAATTTAACATCATCGGAGAATCTTTTGTTTTAAATCGTGTGTTAGAAAAGGCTTTACTTGTAGCTGACACACATTTATCTGTTCTTATCACTGGTGAAAATGGCACAGGGAAAGAATCTTTCGCTAAGATAATACATAATAACAGTCCCCGAAAACATAAAAACTTTATAACTATAAATTGTGGTGCTATACCTGAGGGGACAATAGACTCTGAACTGTTTGGACATGAAAAAGGTGCTTTTACAGATGCTATAGACAAACGAAAGGGTTATTTTGAAGAAGCCAACGAAGGAAGTATATTTTTAGATGAAATTGCCGAAATGCCTTTACAAACACAAGCCAAATTACTACGTGTGCTAGAAAATAAAGAGATAATACATATTGGTTCCTCAAAACCACAGAAAATTAACATACGCCTCATAGCTGCCACAAACAAAAACCTTGGGAAAATGGTGCAAGAAGGTAAGTTCCGTGAAGATTTATTTTATAGATTAAACACAGTACAATTAAACATCCCTCCACTACGAGAACGTGGAGAAGATTTATTGTTGTTATTTACTAAGTTCGCAACAGATTTTGCTATAACATATAATACACAGCCTATATATTTAACCGACGATGCACAAGTTTATATTTACAAATACAATTTTCCAGGAAATATACGACAGCTGAAAAACATAGTGGAAAGCATGTCAGTATTTGAATTAGAAAAAAAAATAGATATTAACATATTAAAGAAATATTTACCAGATAACTTAGATGGACAACTGCCTCAAAAAAATGATGACATTTTAAAAGAACAAAATTACGATTACAAAGTAGGGATAGAATTATTGTACAAATTAATAATAGACATAAAAAAAAATAATGATGAATTAAAAAATATTATTTCCGAAATATTAAAACATTTCCAATTCGGTAAAGATATAATCACAAAACATACTTTATTGCAACAACATTTTCCCAAAATAATAAGCGAACAAATAGAAGGTAACACGACAGAGTAAATATCTTGCAAAAAAACTGTACAATGTATAGAAACGGTAATTACAAAATCACATCTTCACGTTTAGATCTAAAAATAGATCTTGCAGCTACATGGTTGTCATCATATTTTTTATTTTTAATTTTATATTTTTGATTTACAGATATGTTATCAACACGCAGGAACATATATTCAAACACCTCATTTTCTATCGCGTTATTAAATTCTATCCTTTTCCCATTTTTGTAAACATATATTTTTTTTTGTGATAATAAATCCATACATTGTGCATATGATATACAACAAACAAAATGTTGTATTCCATCATCAAATAATTCAGCTGGCAACATTAAAGTCAAGACTAAATGATCCATGACAGGTTTCGGGTAGGATATAGTAGAAACATAATACCCATCAATTTCAAGTATACTTATATCCTCATAGTTAAAATATCTATCCTTAGCAATGTTATCATTTAAAAACTCAACATTTTTAGGCATAAGTATATTTTTTTTTACTTCTGCAGATGACATTTTCTTGGTAAGGGTTTTATCTTTATATGCAGTGAGTTTACCGTTATATATGGCCGTTAATATACACTCTATACAATTTTTATACCCACTATTTTTAAACATGGAGATATTATTTTTATCACTAAAATCTATCGACTTAACAAATGGGACAATATACCTAATATCATTTTTAAATAAATCTTTTCTTTGTGTATAAGGTATGTACGGTGCATACATACTTTTATATACACTATCACTTTTCTTCTTACTCAAAAAACTACTTTTTAGTACAACATTTTCCTCACAGTAGCTCTTACAAAGAAATATTAAATATAAAAACAAAACTAAAATTACATTTTTTTGTTTAATCCTCCTCCTCATCATCATTACTTTTATTACTTACGACATTAAAACTTCTGTCAAAATAACTCCCATTTTTTAAAACAGGAACTTCAACATTATTACAATTTACTCTTACGACATCATCAATTCTTATTATTATTTTATTAATGTCTGTTAATTTACTATCATTCCCGAAGTTATACTGTGCACCATTTACAGATTCCTGTTTAACTATATTTTTATCAGAACAAAATATAATGTTGAAATGTTTAACTTTATATTCACTTTCATCCTTAAAATGATTTTTGAAATATTCATCAGCAGAGACAATCACCTGCGCATCACGCATTTGAGGAAGTTGTATCACATCACCATTGCCATAAATTTTACCATTAAGAGCAACTAAGACTGTAGGAATTTTAACATCTACAACATTAAATTTAAATGTTTCAATCTCTCTAGATTTATTATATACCTGTAAATAACAAACGTCATCGTTAGGAATTAATAATAACTCATACTCATCTTGATTACTATTTAAAACTTTATACTCCCCACCTTTAAATTTAAATGATATATCACTATTAATTTCCGGTGCCAAATTCCTAACTTTATATTTATTCCCACAATGACGATATAAAGACTCCATTGTAGCATATTGACCATCTATATTTGATTTCTTAGTGATCTCATATTTCACTTCTTTATTCACGATTATATCTTTATTTGTATAAGGGTCATACTGTACAACTTGCACATTGAAAGACTGCCTACTAATACCACTATTATCAAAGACAATATTTTTAGGAGAAGGAATTTTTACCTTCCCAACACCATCAATAACATCTATATCTTTATTATTGATTTTATATTTAGGATTTACAAAAGAGTTATTTGCCACCAAACAAATGTCAGCTTCAAAATCTTCGCCAGGAACTACAGTATTATGTTTAGGCGTCACTATTATATCAAAGGAATCTAAACTATTTTTTGTACCCGAAACATGAGAAATTAAATCCTGTAACAAGGATTCATTATTCGTTAAAATATGTAATTGCTTTTGTGATAATTTCAACAATGACTCCACAAGTGTTAATTTTTTAAATTCTAATGTACGGGACACAACAACAGCATTATTCTGTTCCACAACATTACTATCAACCTTACCTCCTACAGCCCCATTGTCACTAGAAAGAATACTTTTATCTTTATCTTTGTTAACAGTCTCTTCCTTAAGCACTACACCTTCATTATTATCGTTATTGTCAACTTCGTCTTCTGCGTCAAAATCATCATCTTCTTCTTCACCACTACCAATATTCTTGTTTACTTTATTATCATTCTTATTAACAATTCCGTTGTTATCATGAGTGTTTAATTTCGCATTATTAATATTATTTTTTGTATTTTTTTGTGAGTCAATATTATTTTTTATATTTTGTAAATTAATATTATTTTTATTTTGTACACCGCCTTTAGATTTATTTTCAATCCCAACAAAATTATCTTTCTTATTAACATCTTCCGCATTTAAATTTACACTATGAGGGAGGATATTATTACTTTTATTATAACTATAACCAAGGTCAGTATATATTTGCGATATAACATCATCAACATTCTCTAAGAAATTATTCCCAATTAAAATTTTACCTACTGAGCGTTTATCTGTTGGGCTACTAATTTCTTGTTTTTTATTATACCCTCCAGAAGTGGTAATCAACTTTTCCTTTATATCCTTAAATTGACGCATCATCACGTCTTCGTCTTCACAAAATTTTTTTATTTTAGCAACTACAATATAATCTCTATCTTGTGGTTGTAACCTACCTAGATAATCACTATAATATTTTTTCACATCCTCATGACGCGATAAAATAGCGTCAATACTATTTTCTATAGCCATATTAGACTGGTAATAGCTATGGCTATCAATTTTACCAGTATTTAACGCAACCTCTACAAGCAAAACTATATATATAAAATTTAAAAAAATAATTCTCGCTTTTCCCATAAATAATTAACACAAAACATTCATAAATAAATATTATATTATGACACGACATTTTATTTTTCTACAATATTTTATTTCATTTTTCTATAATATTTTTTTCAATATCATTAGAATATTTTTTTTTAGGGCGCCCTCGACGCTTCTTATTTGTTTGTACTATATTAGATTCATTATTTACACTGCATACATTAGTACCTCTCTCACTAATATTTAAAGGAACATGAAAAACATTATATAAATCATCTAAACATGCATGTAAATTTGAAATACAATTATCTATTATTTTAACAATTTGATTATTATTAGCCATATTATTCATCATATATTCACTATATTGACTACTAGGAATATTATAACCATGGTTCTCATAACAAGTACTTGAATTAGAGAAACTACTACTATTTATACCATTTTGACTACTAGCATCATTACAATTATTACAACTGGGATATAAATTACAATTAGGCACTAAACTCCCATCTTGTACTTGCAAATAATACACAAGTAAATATAAATTATTATAAATTTTATCCAAATTATCATTCAATATTTTTGCATTTATATTAGTATTAACTGGAAAATTATTATAACTATAATTTTTATTTTCATTATATGATTTATTTAAATTAAAATTTTGCAAATCATTTTTTAATTTATTTACGACTTCAATTAAATTCTTCAGCCCGCTAATAAAGTCTCCATATTGATTATTTTCATTATTGTTTTTATTATTATTTTGATAAAAATTATTATAATTTAAATTATTATTTTTATTTTCATCTATATTTGGCATTTCACTAGGTCTAAAAACACCAAGTAAAAAAATAAACGCTTCCAATAATAAACTAAAACTAAAAATATAATCACTACCAGGAACTTCCATAAATTTTAGCACTAAACAAACTATTACAGTAGATCCCCCTATATAAATCATTTGATCTAAATGACATTTTATAAAAAATTTAACTTTATTCATAAAAAAATAATATAAAAATTATGTTATTATTAATACTAATATTAATATTAAAAATTAATTTATTTTAAAACATTTATTTAAATAAATATTAATTAAATTAAAATTACATATTAAGATTTTTCTTTATTTTATAAAAATAAAATATTCAACATCTATACTTACTTTTGATCCCTTATATATTGCCCCATGCAATCCATATAGTTACCACCACTATTTTCACTTTTAAGTGGCCTATAATGAATATTCGTAAAATATGTCCAAAAATATTTATTACAAATACAATTTTCTCTATGAGCTAATATTAATTCTTCTAATCTTGCTTTTTGGGTAGAAAATTTTGTAATAATTTCATGTAAATATTGCATATATAATTTATATTTCTTAGAAAGTTCTTCATGTAAACGTTTTAAATAAAATTGCCTCTTTAAGCTCTCTAATACTGGTGATGAAGGATCGATATTGATATCATGCTCTATTTTTGGAACTATTATAGTCTCTAAAACACATTTAAAAACATAATATCCCAAAAATAAAGCAAACACCCATAGAACTGATATGTTCTTATCCGAATCTTTTACATTATTTTCTAAATAATTAAATACTGTTTGACATTCTTTTTCTGAAAGAAACGATTTATCTTTTGTTTGGATATATTGTAAAAATTGTTGCATACAAGCGCCGTATTTCAAATCCTTTTTTTCGTATTCTATTTTGGTCTTATTTGTTTTTTTATCAACTACCTCTTTTTTTTCAAAAGGTAAAAATTTTTTCTCTTCATCATCATAATAAGCAAACATCTTTTTAAAAAACTCAGATAAATAAACATATGTACTATGATCAGAATTTCTAGCGCCAACATAATCGAAATATACTGAATATAAATTGTCTTCATTAAATTCTACATTATACTTTTTCAGTGCATCGGCTTCATAAAAATACCCATGATATAGAAAAAATGATACCAAAATATAACGCCATAATATCATTTTTGCGTTTTTCTTATTATTCGTTTCATCATCATTCTCATCATAATCCTCATCATCATCAGAAACCTCACATGATTTATTCAAATTAATATATCCATTATTACCGCTATCTTCTTTTTTTTTACTAGTATTAATAATATCATTATCTTCATTTTCATGAATATTACCACTTATTAAATCACTACAGTTTTTATTATCATTTTTCTCGCTATTAATATCATTTTGGTTATTACTTTGATTATTATTTTGATTATTAGCATCTTTGTTTTCTTCCACAACTTTTTTTTTCAAAATTTCAT
>Ga0310695_10009421_pt1 | contig 14668 bp, 8 predicted proteins | sample RumenRJG_04DNA_FD_203882 | JGI IMG/M metagenome (GOLD analysis project Ga0310695, IMG submission 203882) | Bovine rumen microbial communities from Lethbridge, Alberta, Canada - RJG_04 (v2) (version 2) | ecosystem: Host-associated > Mammals > Digestive system > Stomach > Rumen | place: Canada... | reverse complement strand
TTCAAATCTCGAATCCTGCTAAATATCTTAAAGTTTTTGCGATGCAAAACACGGATTTTTCTTCGCGTAAGAGGCTTGAAATAAGCGGTTTTTCCCATAATACAATTTTATATGAGAAAAATTCGGATGAAAATATTTTTCAAGGCGGTTCCGAATTTAGTTTTTTCGATGCTAAAGATGTACATTTCAAAGCCCTCGGCATCGACGATATTACTTTCAAAAACGGCATTTATAATTATAAACTGACACCTTTTAAACCGATTGAAATTTCTTATACTTATTTTGAGGATTTAAACGGGCGTTATTATATTAAAAACGATAAAGGGTTTTCGCTTGATTTGGAATCCGATTATGTTAAAGTTCTTTTTTCTCTGAAATACGACCCGTTTGCCGATGGTGAAATTTATCTTTACGGCGAACTTACCGATTATCTTTTTAATTCTGACAGTAAACTCGAATTCAATTCTCAAACATATCTTTGGGAAAAGGAATTACTTTTGAAACAAGGGCTTTATAATTTTCAGTTTGTTGAAAAAAATAAAACTACCAATCAAACGAAATACCTTTCTGGCAGTTGGTTTAATACCGAAAATGATTATCTTATAACAGTTTACACGACTTTGTTGAAAGATAGGGGAGACCGTCTTATTATGTACAAGGTCGTTAATTCTGTAAAATAATTTTTAAGAAAAAAGCCGCAAAAAAATGCGGCTTTTTTTCTTGGAAAAAAAATTATTTTAGTTCCATTCCATTTTTTATCTTTTTGACAGCTTCATCACCGCAGAGAATTTCTGCAATTTTAATAGCAAAATCCACCGTATGACCGGCTCCGATTGAAGTTATCAAATTTCCGTCAATTTCTATTGGGCTACCCGTATAAACGTAATTTTCACTCATTTCGTCTTTGCAGCAGGAATGTGAAGTTATTTTTTTGCCTAAACCGATTTTGTTTTTCTTCAAAACGGTTGGCGCACCGCAAATCGCTGCTAAAAGTTTTCCGTTTTCATAGTGTTTTTTTACTATTTCGCCGACTTTTGAATTGTTTGCGAGATTTTCATAACCAGGATAACCACCCGGTAAATACAATAAATCTGCATCAGAAAAATCTTTGATTTCCAAAATCAGTTTGTCAGCCTCGACTTTTATTTTGTTCGATGCCGAAACTTGTTTCTTGTTATCAACAGAAACGGTTTTAACGTCAATGCCGCTGCGGCAAAAAACGTCGTATGCTGCCAAGGCTTCAATTACTTCAAAACCTTCCGCTAAAAAAATGTACGCTTTTTTCATGGTATATCTATTCACTTAGTTTTTGTACTATATCAGTTATTCTGTCTTCGCCAACTACTTTGTTGATTATAATTTTCTGTCTATCAATTATATAAAGTACAGGTGTAGAGACAATGTAATAATATTCCCGATAGCGGGAATTGTTTTTGGTATCGCAACAATCAATCCATGGAAAATTTTTTTGTTGCGAATTGTATTTCAAGGATTCGTAACTATGTTTGTCGTTTGTAACGGAAATTACCGTTATGTTGTTTTTTTTCAGACCGTTATAATAGTATTTAATTGCATTTTCTGCGCTGTCGCAGTGTCCGCAACCGTTAGCCCAAAAAAGTAAAAGAAGTTTGTCTTTAATATTGTCTAAAACGTTGAGCGAATCGCCTGTTAAAGTGTTGCAAACCTTGATATTAACAGCTTCAGAGCCCGGAATTGACGCATTATAAACATCTCTTTGCTCTTTTATCATTTGTCGGTTTTCCTCTGACAAACCTTTTACCGTATCAGCCAAAAAATATTTGTCAGCCAGTCTTACAAAAACTTCATTAATTCCGAGTTTAAAGAAAGTTCTATAAAACGTTAGCAAATAGCCTGTTACGTAATGATATATGTCAGCATTAGCTTTAGCTTTCGAGATTATTAAATCGTTTTGACGCATAATCTCGTATTGTCCCTCCTCGATATGACGTGCAATGTGTGCGCGTATTACTTTGTAAAAAAATGGAGTTCTAAGTAGAGCCGGATTTGAAAAATTTACATGGTCTAACTGACTATTACCCGGATTGTTAGGAGCGTTAAGACAGTCAAGCATATCAGATAGAATATTGCCTTTGTTGGTCTCAACGGTTTCTTTTAATGCTTTTTGATATTCGTCATCTATTTCGGATAATTTAGAATCGTATTCTTTGATTTTTGACGAATCTTTTTCGTATTTTTTCAGGGTGTCAAGTCTGTGCTGTTCGATGTTAAGTTCTGTCATTCTCCGTTGATAATCAAAGAATTTTGCATTAACCTCGGAACCTGAAATTTTCATTGTTTTTTGCGGGTCATTGACATCGCATTTCATTGTAAAATTTTGGTTGTCCTTGTCGATTAGTACATCAAAATATGTTGGTACGTCGTTCAAAATTATGGAATAAATTCCTCCCGGAAGTGGTTCTGCACCTTGAAAAACAACCGTACTGCCGCTTTGAGAGGCCGAATCAACAGCCAAATATTGTTTGTCCTCGTAATAATAAGCGAGTCTGACTTTTTGTGGTTTGTAATGCGAAAATTTTATCGTCAGTTTATAACCTTGCGCAAATCCTACAAGGGTTAAAACCACCATTGACAACAACAACCAAAATTTTTTTTTCATATTTATTTTTGTTGTTTTTTCTGTTCTTCTTCAATATATTTTATCAAATCGTAAGCCTGAGTATGAGCAATTCTTTTTGCAAGTATCTCATTATCTTTGTTTAACAGATAAATTGTCGGCGTAGAATTGATGTCGTAATTTGTTCTGTATTGGTCGAACGGGTTAAACATATTATGCCAACCTTTTATGTTGTAAATACCTTTTTCCTGCAAGAAATCAAAACATTTTCCTACGTGACGGCTTACGTCAGCAAGGTTATCGACTGATTTATTCATGTAAATGGCAAAAACTTCGCAACCCGTAGCACTTAAAGTGTCTTTGAAAAACTGACATAATTTCGGTAATTCTTCCTTACAATGCGAACAATCAGGCTCCCAAAAAACTATTAATTTGTATTTTGCTGACATTTGGTGCATTGAATAATAATTTTTGCCGAATTTATTGATAAAATCATCAAGAAGTTTTACCACATCGTTTCTGCGTGCTTCAAAATCGGGTTTAGCCTTTTCGATTTCTACGCCTTTGGTTTTAAGTTCGTCAATTGCGGGACGCAGAGCATCCATTCCCTCTTTGCTGTCAGGTATCAATTTGACAGTTATGTCCTTTGAAATGTTTCCTACCAAACAATTTTTCTTTTTCGCTACACGTTCTTTGAGTTTTGTTTTGAAAGAGTCGGTATCCCAAAAGGCATCTTTGATGTAAATATCTGCTAATGAGCAGTATACGTTTTCTGCGACCATATTTTCGCTCTTTGCGTATTTGTTGAAAAAGTAAACTAACATGAATCGGAATAGTTCTCCGTTTTTCTCGTCAAGTTTGCCTTTGGGGCGGGTTTTGTTGACCAGCCAAGTCGTTTCTTTTATCAGAGAATCAGGCATTTGCATAACCATTTGGTCGATGTATCTTTCGATTTTGTTTTGATAAATCGGGGTACGCAGGAGTGCACCGTCAGATATGTCAAAATTATCGAAAAAATGGTTTTTGTAATAATAATACCTCTGAGTTTGGTCGGTAATATTATCAGGGATTGTAATATCGCGTGTTGCGGTTAAGAATTTGGAGAAAAACATATCGGGATATGTTTTTATTTGCTCCATATATTTATTATCAACTTCCTGATTTAAAACATTTTGCCTGTCAATAATTTCTTGACGTTTGGCTTCTGCATTTTTTCCGTCTTTGATTTTGTCGTATTGATCTTTAAGCTCTTTGAATTGCTTTTGTTTTTCAGCTAAGAATTTTTGATAATCCATAAATACTTGATTTTCAAGGCTGTTTTTGATTACGACGCTTTCCAAGAAATTAGCAGTATCGTTTTCGATATAAAATTTTTCGCCAGCTTTTTTGTCGATTAAAAAATCGAAATAGTTTTTGTTAGGCAGAAAGATGAAATACATACCTGTCGGCAGTGCTTCTTTTCCTCTGAAAACACCTCTTCCCGTGCCGTCGAGTTTTATTGTATCGTCGGGGATAAGTCTTTCGTTGAAGTGATGTCCCAAAATTAGGGTATCGTTAGGGACTGATTTAATCTTGACTTCGATTTCATAGCCCTGAGCATTAGCCATGTTAGCAGACAGAATCAGAGCCGTCAAAAATGTAAAAATTCTTTTCATCTCTTTTATAATAAAATTTTAGTTTGACAAAGTAACGTAAAATTTTTTTTAGTTCGTTTTTTCATTAACAATATTTAGCATAAAAAATGTTTTTTTTGTTATGGTTTTGTGAAATTTTATTCAAAAATTTAGTCTTTTAGAAATCTTATTTCAACTCTGCGGTTTTGTTGTCTTCCCTCAGATGTTTTGTTTGATGCCACGGGGCGGGTTTGACCGTAACCGATGCTTGTAAGTTTTTCTGCGTTGCAACCTTTGCCTATAAGAAAATTATAGACCGAATTTGCACGTGCTTTTGAAAGTTCTTGGTTTTTGGCAAAATCGCCGGTGTTGTCGGTATGTCCGCTTATTTCTACTTTCAATCCTATTTTGTTGATAAGTTCAGCCACGCGGGTCAGTTCGGCAACGGAGCTTGTCATCAGAGTAGAATCGCCTACGGCAAAAAATATGTTGTTGAGCGGCATAGGTATATTTTCTTCAATCATTTGTTTTATTGAAGCGACCTCAAGTTTTTTCTCTAAAATGATATTTTCGTTTTTTCCTCTAAGGTCGATGCTATTAGCGAGCGGAAAATAATCATCATTGTTGATGTAATAACCGTAATTTTTTCCCATCGGGAGTACAATGAAAAAACTTCCGTCCACGGGGTCGGTTTGAGATTGTCCGACGGTGATGTTTTCTTCCAAATCTTCCCAACGTATCAAGGTGGAAACGGCTTTGCCCTTTTTGTCGCAAAGTTGTCCTGAAATTGTTGCAACGGGATTAGGACGGAGCCTTTCGGGAAGGTTCAGCCACATGATTTTTTCGTTTTCATTTACTGTTTTTGAAAAATATGCTATTTTGCCGTCGGTTGAAATTTTGTACCAACAATCATCACCGGTATTGTTGATTTCTTTTCCCAAATTAATGGGTTCGCTCCATTGAGTCCAATCATCTTCAGAGAGTCTTGTTGTCATAAAAATATCCATACCGCCGAGTGAGCCGTGTCCTTGAGAACTGAAATAAAGTGTTTTCATGTCCGGGTGCAAAAACGGTGCACGGTCGCAAAACGGTGTGTTAATTATATGACCGAGGTCGATAGGAGTGCCCCATTCGCCATCTTCGTTGAGCAGCGAAACGTAAATATTGGAATGGTCATAAACCGAATAACCCTCTTGAATTTCATGCGGAGTTTTTTCAGCAGCGGCAAAAAGTATTGCTTTCCCATCGCTACTTATCATAGCATCAGCCTGCCAAGAACAGATGTTAATGTTTTTAGGCAAAAGGTATGGTGAGGACCAACCGTTTTTCCCTTTTTCTGATTCACAGAGTTTTCCGTCTTTGAATAAAATTAGTTTAGTTCCGTCAGCCGAAAGAGCCTCAGGAGCTTCGTTTCCGTATTTGGTGTTTAAATCGGGAAACGGTTTTGATGTAGTCCAAACGCCGTTTTTCTTTTTTGAAACAAAAATATCTTCACCGCCGTTGCTGTCTTTGCGTTTTTGTCCGCAGAAAAGAATTGTTTTGTCATCGGCTGATATTGCAACTGAATATTGTCTGCCCGGATTGAAATTGATTGCAGAACCAATATCGTTGATTTTTATTGACTTATCATATTCTGTTTTGAGAGTGTTCAAAATGTTGAGATATTTGTAATCGGTGCCGAAATATTCTTGGTAGTCGGCTACTGTTTTCAACGCTTTTGACCATTCTTTATTCTTCAGATTGTCGGAAATTAAACTTGTTAATCTCTTGAGTGCAAGAAAGTTAGGAGCAAAGGCTTTGATAAATTCGCTGTCGTTGTACCATAATTCTTCAACAGCCTGTATTTCTTTTTCTTTGATGCTTGAAAGTCTTTGACAATTAGAAACGTCATATTTTGAATAAAAATTTGTTATCGAATTTCTTTCGCCGCTTTGGGCGTAAATTTCGTGAATAATTATAAGAGCGGAATCTTGGATATAGCCTTTAGAGTTTTCTGCTAAATAATCAAGTGCTTGAATTTCGTATGATTTTTTGCAGATTTTTAGGATTTCCTTTTCTGCGATTTCAACAATGGATTTGTTGTTGAAATGTTTGTTGATGTACTGTTTATAAGATAGCCAGTCTCCGGGTGTTACTTCGTTGGCAAATTGTATCAAATTTGCTTTTTCTTCGGCTTGAGGGGCGTAAGGGCTTTGTGGATATTTTGCGCAATAATTGCGGTAAGCACTTTCTGTGTTGATTTTCAATACGTTTTTGTATTCTATTTTGTAAATATTGTGCCAAGCCAAACTTACTTCTTCTGCCTTTGGATAAGTGTTGATAAAATCTTCAAAAGCTTTGGTTGTTCCGATAGCGGCAGCGCGGTCGTAAGCCAAGGCGTTGCGGCGTTTTAAAGCTTCCGGGGCTTCCACGGCATCAGGATAGGTGTTCAAAAAATACGTGTATGATTCTACGGTATTTTTGTTGAGAGCGTTTTCAAACGCCAATTTGTTACGGCTTGAAGTCGCTAATTCTTTTTGTTCTTCGTTTGCTTTTTGATAAAATTTCAAGAAGTGTTTGTAAGCCTCAATAGTGTTTTCTTTCTTGGCAATATCGAGTCCTAATTCTGAAACTTTTGAAAATTCGTTCATAAATTCGGTTTCGTTGTAACCTTGTTTTGAAAGTTTTGGACGGTGTTTAGAGTCGCTGTTATTGAAATCTTTTTGAGATTTTTCAAGATACGAATAAGCGGTTTCGGGGTTGAATTTTTCGTAATTTTGACAAGAATTAAGTTTATACGCTGCAAAATTAGCGTTACAATTTTCGGAATTTTTTTGTAAAGCTGCTGAAATTTTTGTTTCAGCTTTTTGATATTTTCCGCTGTTGATTAATTTTTCGGCAGTGTAGCCTAAAATTTGAGCTTTAGCATTAATGGATATTAACAATAATGATGCAAGTAAAATTTTTTTCATCGTTTTTTTTTGGCAAAATTAGATGATATTTTAAAGATTACCAAAAAAAATGTAATTAATAGTGAACAAAAAAAAACGGTGGATTGATTTTTCCACCGTTTTTTTATAAGAATATTTTTTTCTTTAGAATGAGAATTGAAGTCTTGTCTGAATGAGATTCAAAGTTCTGTCTTCGGTAATATCCGGACGGTCTTTACCCGTTGCAACAACGTAGTTGAATTTTACGTTGAAATGTTTGTTAATGATGTAGTTAAGACCGAGTTCAAAGTCGGTTTGATTACCAAAATTATCAAGGTTAAGATAATCAACGCGACCTAAAACTTCCAATGTTCCGGGAGCTGAAGTGATAGGTAAGCCCGTAACTTTGTTATATTTCTGTTGATCGCCTATGATTTGATACGAAACCTGACCCCAAACGCCGCTGAAATTGCTTCTTTTTTCGGTATTAACGCTTGCGCCCATGAAGTGAGCCTCCAACAACCATTTTTCTTTGATAAAGAGAGCTTGGAATTCATAGCGTTCGTAATTAGGAGCCTCTAATTCACCGGTTTGAATGAGTGTTGTAGCCTCGATTGAAGCCGGAACTACGCCTTTGAAAGAGGGATTTTCAGACGAACCTTTGTCAGTATACAAGAATGCACCGCCGATGTGGAATACAGTTGTTTCGTTGTAAACGGGTCTCCAAATTAATTGTAATCCTGCGTTAAATCCTTGATTATAAGCTTTTTTGTCTACATTTCCGTTGGAATAAAGACCTGTTGAAATGTTTAAACCGTCAGTTGTGTAAAGGTAATTAACACCGACTTTTCTTGAAGGACAGAATGTGTAGTCCACTGAAGGATCTTCGGTGAATTTGTAGTTGATACCTGTCAATTTGATACCGTAAGGCATGAATTGATTACCGAAAGTTACTCTGTTGTGTTCGTTGAAAGAGTATTTTAACGTAACATCGCGGAAAGAAATTGCACCGTTGGTGTAGCAAACCTCAACTTTGCCTTCCCATTTGTCTTTTGTGCCGACAAAACCAAGACGAGTATCGTTTATGAGGATAGCATTATCTACTTCATCATTACCATTTTTATAGGTTCCTTTGTCGTTACGGTTGAGATAAGTACCGGCATCGAAATTTGTTCTACCGATAAATTTCAATTTGAAATTTGGGTCGTTTTCGGGAACAACAGTAAACTGAGCTTGTGCTTGAAAACCTAAAGCGGCTATTCCCGCTGTTAAAATTGCATTTTTTAATACTTTCATTTTATATATTTATTTTTTTATGTTAATAATCATTTAAGACATCAAAAATTGCACCACAAAATTAAACAAAAAAAATGAAATACGGGGTTAAAAAAAATGGATTTTTTCATTTTATAAAGCGTAATACGACATTAAAAACTTAAAAAAAATCCTTCCGAAGGTATATTTTCGGAAGGATTTTCTTAAATTACATATATTTTTATGCTGTTATTTTACCTTCATTTGTGAAGATATTATGTTCTGAAGTTGGCTTTGGTTGAGGAATCCTTGCGTTTGTTTTACGGGGTCGCTGCTTATTTGCGGATTGAAGAATAACAACGTCGGAAGATTTTCTACACCGAATGCCTCGCTTGTGTTGGAACATTTCTCTACATCAACACTGAAAATCTGGATTTTGTTGCCATATTGTTTTTGAATTTTTTCCAAAATCGGGCGCAATTGCTGGCAAGGTCCGCACCATGTTGCATTGAAGTCGATGATAAACGGAGTTTTGCATTTAATTTGCCAGTTTGAAGTGTTGATTACTTTTGAGTTGAAAGTGTTATCGGTACATTCAACAACTGAAGCACTGCCGTAGCTGTCGTTTTCGTCATCGTAACTATCGTTGTTGCCGCCGTTATTGTTCGGACAAGAATTCATTTGGTCTTGTAGGTATTCGGCTTTTTGATTGAGCCAATCTACCAATTCGTTTTCTCCCCATTCCCATTCCTGTTCACATTCTGCAATCATCTGCATATATTCTTTATCATCTTTGCTTGCCAAATGAATTTGAGCTTCCAAGTAATCCAACTGCCATGCTGATTGCATTTTATCTTGAGCCTCTTGCGGAATATCAGCATTTTCATCGTAAGGATCAAAACCGTATTCGTTGGCAACATCATCAAAAATCTGCATTTCTATAGCCTCGCACATCGTTACAATATACACCTTGGTATCTACTGGAAGCGATTCCGTCTTGTTGTAGAGTTTCATAAGATCAGTTGCTGCACCTATTGCGTCTCCGGCATCGAATTTTTCCAAAGTTGAATTCAGAACTGCTTCGGCATCTACATTGCCGTTGTTGTTATCACAGCTTTGATTGTTCTTTTTTTGAGAATTTTTTGTCGGTTTTGTTAATTTAGATTTTATTTTACTTTTCGGCTTCTGGTGTGGTACTACGGACGATTCTTTTTTTTGTCCGTCTCCGTTGTTGTTTGTTGGGCTGCCGCCGCATCCCGCGATTACCAATGATGAACCTAACATTATTGATAAAAATACATTGCTTACTTTCATTGTTTTTAATTTTTTTTTTAATGTTTAACTTAGTTGTATTTTGTTCTCTTTTAATAATTTATGAGGCTATTCCACGTCGATTGAGAATTTTTTTCTTACCATAGTGCAAGAACCTGCTTCGGTACAAGCCTGACCTTTGATGTCGCCGGTAATCGTAAAATTGTCCGTTGAAGGAGTTATAATAACCTTAAACGATGCTTTTTTTGTAAAGAATTTTTCGGTTACTTTGAAAGTCGGATTGTAATGTTCTTCGGGTTTTTGAACTTCGATTATTTTGCTTATGCGTGAATAATCTTGGCTTTCTTCCAAATTTATTTTCAACGGTTGCGAAGCCCCTGATGGATTGTTTGGCGAATACAATCTATAGCCTTGCGGAATTGTTGCGTTGAAATAAATTTCAATGTTACCGTTGCTCAACGTTTTCGTCGTGAAATTCCATGTTACACTCTGCGCAAATGAAAACACTGCCGAAAGAATCATTACTACTGTTAATAAAATTTTTTTTGACATGATTTTTCGTTTTTTAATTTTTGTGTTTAACTTATTTTTTCATCTTTAACCTTAAGAGTGAAAAAAAGTTTTTTTTCATAAAAAAAATAAAATTTTATTATTTATTTTTTTTAAATGTTTGGTGTTTGTTCCGTTGCTGCAGGAATTATTATTTTATCCGAAAAGTCCAACATAGGAATCGGGTCAAGACCGAATCTGTGCAGACTGCCGTTACAATATAGTACAAAACCTATTATTGCCAATGCGAGAAGAATCCAAAGTGCAATTTTCCATTTTGGATAGCCTTTGTCAGCAAGCGGGTCTTTAACATTTACTCTTGGAAATTTAACGAGATGTGTAAGTGTTGAACCGAACATGATATTAACAAACGCATGCGCATTGACAGCCCAACCGTTGGCGTTGAGTAGCGGTGAAAGGTTTCTTTTGCGCAGTTTCAAGTATGCTAAAAGCATTGACGGACCTGAAATAATCAGCAATATAGCCAAAACCGCCAAAACCATTTTGAATACTGACAACTTCATAAATCCTGTTGCGGCTGCAACTAAAAATGTGCCTATCGTTCCTAACGCCATACCGATTGCGGCAAAAATACCGCAGTATTTAGCAATGTCGAAAGCCTCTTTTTTAGATGTAGCTTCTGCAATTTTAGCCTCGGCTACCGCAGTTTCCGTTGATGCGGTTTCAGCTGCTTTTGCTGCTGCCGCTGACTTTTCCGTAAGTTTTGTTCCTCCTTCGGCTATTGAGCCTAAGGTCTTGTCTGTCATTTCTTTGTCTTTTGACGCGGCAAATTTTGTAACCTGTTCTTCGATAAAACTTGCAACTTTTTTGTACGGTGTCCAAAAAGCCTCGCGTATTGAAATCGGATTTTCGATAACTTTTGTAATTGTTGCATCCCAAACGTTGTTTTCTCTGTCTATGAAAATTGCATTTTTACCGGTTTTAAGATTATCAATTTCACCGTCGGTTACAACGGCGCAAATTTTCATTGTTTTGTTCAAAACCTTTGACGTGCAGTCGCAATAAATCAAAAATGCAGCACTTTGAGATGCCGTTGCATCGTGTTTGGGCATATCGCTGACTTTAATACACAAATCACATTCCCTTTGGTCTACGAAAAGTTTTCCGACTTGGAACATTGCGAGTTTTTCGTGTTTTACGGTATAAAAATCCGAAAACGTTACGAAATTCCTCAAAAATGAGAAAAAGTTTTGATAACAATGCAAAAGATTATCAACTGAGATAATGCCTTCAGCTTCTTCTTTTTGAGCTAAATCTTTGTCAATGAGTTCCAAAAGTTTGTCTTTTGTACCGTTAGTAAGGATTTTTTCTGCCTCTGACAAGTCAAAACCTTCAACTTTTGAACCAGCTTTTTTGGACATCCAATCCGAATAAGCGGCAAATTTTGAGGCAATGGAATTGAATTCAGCCTCCGAAATTGAGGTTTTTCCTGAAAAATCAACCTCGAAAATCAGTTTTTTAATTTTGGCAAAAGCTCCTTCCCAAGCGGGGTTGATTTCCTCGTTGAGCGGCAAAATGTTTTGATTTGAAATTCTTGCGATAGGATATTTGGCGAGTTCGACGATTTTTTCGGCTAAATTCTCCGTAGAAATTTTCGTTAAATCTTCGAGCGGAATTTCCATTGCAGAATAAGTGTCTTTGTTGAAAGCCACCATTTTGCAGCGGATAAAATAGTCCTGAATTTTTTGTTTTACGGCATTGTAAGCCTCCAGAGCATCTTGAGTGTTATCACCGTAGGGCAAAATCTCTTGGTTTTGAACAGCGATTTTTTTCCATGACAAGTAATTATTAAGCTCTGTGAAAAATTCTTCAATTTGGTCTTTGTTGATACCTTTTTCGCCGCTGCGGTCATCTAAAGTGCCGATTTTTTCACCGATTAATTTTATAACGGCTTTTAAATCATCACTTTCTGTAGAAATTTCGGTTATAATGCCGTCGCCGTTGAAAGGTGTGCCTGCAAAAACTTTAGTTAAATCTTTCGTGTCTTCCAACGAGATTTCGTCTTTTTCAGAAGAAAGACTTTTGAGGATGGCTTTTGCTGATTTTAAGATTTTTTGCCCTTCTTCGGTATTATCGTTAATATCAGAAAGTTTCAAAACCGAACTGCCGTTTACTAAAAGTTCAGGATTTTTAATCGAATTGCAAAGCCATTTTGAGGTTTTTATGACTTCATCAACGCGGATTTTTCCGTCTTTGTTAACGTCAATAACCTCAAGTGTTTTTTTGTCGAATTCAAGATTTTCGACGGGGCATGAAAGCACCGTCCACATTTTGGTATCAAGTTCGGGAAGGTGTCTGATGTCTTCCCCCGTTTCGATGCTGACACGGGTAACTCCTCCTATTTTGGAGAATTTCCATGTGTGAGATGATTTATTTTCCATATTTTTTATCTTCAGTTTTATTTAAACGAAAAAATATTTTTCAAAAGTAGAAAAAATTATATCAAAATCAAAAAAAAAATTAAATTTGCAGAAAACTTTTATGCTCATTTAGGGCTTGGGAGATAATAATGTAATGCTTTTCAAAAAGTTAAGTAAATATTTTTGGGTTTTAACTATGATTTTGACTTCGGGTATAAACTCTTTTGCTCAGACAAGCGGTTTGAATTCTGGTCAAGATTCTTATCTCGATTCATTGTATTCGGTGATGAAAAATATGCCCGAAGACAGTGTTAAGCTTGAGGTTTATAGTCAGATTTATCACGGACATTACAATTTGGATTCCATAGTAAAATATTCTGTTCTTGCATATAATTTAGCCAAAAACTTATCGTATCAACGCCAAATGGCCGAAGCACTTATGTTTACTGGTGCAACTTACAATGCCGCTTGCGACAACAAAACGGCGGCGGATTATTTTTTTAGGTCGCTTACGATTTGGACTCAGCTCAATGATACTACAAAACAAGCGGTTTGTTATAATTGTCTTGCTGTTATAATGGAAAATCTTAACGATTATTCCACCGCGATTGATTATTATCATAAGGCATTGAATTTGTTTAATCTAAAGGGAGATACGGCTCGTGTTGGAAGAATTTACAGAGGATTGTCAAATACTTACAATGGTTTCAATCTTTTGGAGACGGCAAAGGATTATGCTTTGAAAGCTTTATCAACGGATACTTTAACCTTAGATTTCGCGGCAATAAGTTTTGATTTGATGTACCTTGGCAACGCGTATCTGGCTCAATATAACATAAATTATGAACATGAAACGCTTTTAAAAGCACGAAAATATTATTTGAAGGGTTTGAAAAAAGCTCAGCAATCCAATTTTTTGGAAGCGATTATAGACCTTGGTTTGGAGCTTCAGAAAAGTTATTTGGATGAATTTTCTATGGCAAAAACGTCTTTGAGGGCAAAGCAGATTTTGGACAGCAGCCTTTTTTACGGAAATTTGGCAAAGGTTTGCATCAACAAAATGGGAAATTTGGTAAAGGATTATGTTTATAAAATTAACAATTGCCGTTATTTGCTGTTTTTGGGACGTATTAAAGAGGCGGGAAAAGAAATCGAGACTATGAAAAAAATTTTCATCTCTGACCTCGGACGTTATGAATCTCTGTATTATAATGATTTAGGTCCTGTCATGAAAATCTATTATAAAAATTCTAAGGATTATAAAAGCCTTTATGATTTTATAGAGGATTATCAGAAATATCGTAACCGCCGTTTCAATCTTGATTATACGATTAAGGATTTGGTTTTGGAAAACAGACGGGAGTTTGAAAAAAATCTCAAAAAACTTGATGACGAATTGCTTCAAAGAGAAAAAGAATACGAAAATCTTAAAAAAATACGTTTTGTAATATGGGCTGTTATGTCAGTTTTGTTGGTTTTCTTGACAGTTTGTGTTGTAATCTTTGTTAAAAGATTTAAAGCCAACAAAATACAAAATTTGAAATTGTTAGCAAGCACCAATGAAATAGCTTTGGTAAACGGAGGTTTGGAAAGAATTTATGCGAAAATTTTTGCTCAAAATAACGAAATTGCTGCTCAAAACAAGCAGATTGAGGAGCAAAAAAATTCCATACGTTACACCAACCGTGCAATAATTCACAGTATCGAATATGCCCGCAACATTCAGAAGGCATCGATGCCTTCGTTAGCGTTGATGGAAACTATTTTCAAAAGTTATTTTTTGATTTTCAAGCCTTTGGATATTGTTTCAGGTGATTTTTATTGGGCATCTCAGGTGGGTGATTTTAAGATTATCGGCGTTTTTGATTCTACGGGACACGGCATTTCGGGCGGGCTTTTGAGTATGTTCGGCATTGCAACTCTCAACGATATTATTGCGAAGGCGCAGTTAGAGGATATTAACGCCGCATATATTCTTAATAAATTACGGTTAAAAATTATTACTTGTACCTCTGATGATAATTATGACGGAATGGATGCCGGAGTTTGTGTTATTGATACGAAAAACAAGAAATTCGGTTTTGCCGGTGCGAT
>Ga0310695_10009420_pt1 | contig 14668 bp, 11 predicted proteins | sample RumenRJG_04DNA_FD_203882 | JGI IMG/M metagenome (GOLD analysis project Ga0310695, IMG submission 203882) | Bovine rumen microbial communities from Lethbridge, Alberta, Canada - RJG_04 (v2) (version 2) | ecosystem: Host-associated > Mammals > Digestive system > Stomach > Rumen | place: Canada... | reverse complement strand
GCAGGGCGTTGAAGTCGATATGGTTGGAACCGTCTGTTTCCAAGGAGATATAGGTGTCGACCAGATGCTCACAATACAGGAATCTTGAGAACTCGATGAGTTCGTCGCCCTGCTTCGCCTTAAAGGCGTCTCTAAGGGCGTATGCGGGTGAGTCCTTGATGGTCAAGTCCTGCAAAGAATCGTCTTCCATAGACATGTCGATAAGATATTCCGTAGTGTCAGGCTCCGAGGTGTCAGGCCACTCTATCACGATGTAATTGGAGCGGAGTCCAATATACTGTTTGTGAAATTCGGCAAAGTTATCATTTGTCTCGATGTCAAAGAAATCGGCTGGGAAATCCTTGCGGAAACTGATGGTGAGGTTGCGACACTGTGGCATGAGTGCCTGAAGGCTGTCGAGGCGTTGAGCCTGGACAGCAGCGCAGCATTTGTCCCAGAATCTCACCAGTTCACGGCACTTGCCATCCTTTGGGCTCCAGCAGTAGGCCGCTATTGATCTAGTGCCAAAGGTGTATGTCGTGCCGTCGCAGCCCAATCGCTCGAACAGGAACGATGAGGCTTGAACCGAGGACTCGACAAGTCGGTAAAGAGCCTTCATGATGCTGTCGGGGACATGCAGGTCGGAGGTGGTCATTGAGACCTTGTGCTGCTGCGATGGCATGTCGCCGTAGGTGTTGAGGTCGAACTTCGCGTAGTGCAACGTGCCAGCGGTGTCGGCCGACAGGGCAAACTCGGTATCAAAGGAGGGTTGCGCAAGATAGTAAAACTGTGTCCCCCACGGGTCATCTCTGCCGACCAGCAAGTGCTTGAGCAGGAATTGGTCGTGTTCCGAAACGCGTTCATAAAGCGGTGATGTGGGCACCAACCTGCCTCCGGCTCTTGCAATAGACCCCAAAAAGGCTATCAGTAGCAGACAAACTAGGATTCGAGAAAGATTACTCCTTGTTTCGCAGTGATTCATCTCCATTGTTACATCAAATAATTCAGGTTATTGCCTTTTGCAAAGTTATGTTTTTTTTGCGATTGCGCCAAATTTTTTTGTGATTTCTGGCGCAATCTGTGTTTTTTGCTGCGATTGCGCCAATTCTAATTGGCGTTAGGGCTTATTGCTGGCTGCGAGGGTGGAGATCCAATAGGCGAGCAGGCCGAAGGGGATGATGAGGATGATGGCTGCGATAAACAGAAAGACCAGACTGAGGAGGATTACCACGACCATGGGATATGTCTCATGGTCCCCGATGCACGTGATGAGCAGGAAGGTAACCCAAGGCATCCCGATAAAGAATAGCAGCATTTTCATCCCCAGCAGCATCCAGGAGCCATGGTGCTCCCGGCGACAGGCGAGGTATATGCTCAGCCATGAGAACCCCATGACCAGGATTGAAGGCAGAATGGACTGAGCAAAAGAGGAATCATAAATCATGAGCAGGCAGCATGCCGCCACACCCAGTAGCACCGAGAATAGCACTGTCACCAGGTTGAATATTTTTTTCTTGTTTGAAGGTATCATCATGTTGACAATCAGTGGTTGATGTGCCTGGCGGTGCGGCGGGCGATGTTGTCGCGCAGGCAGTTGCATGATGTGATTAGTCGCCGTTAACTTCTTCTTTGGCCGCTTCTTCGATTGCCTCGAGGGCGGCTTTGATTTGCTCATATTCTTCGGGAGTCATCTCTTCGGCGGGCTCCGATTGCTTGATCTGCCATGCCGTGATGCACTGCTCGACCTGCTCGATGGTCATCTTGCGCGGGTCAAGCCCCAGGGCGCACCGGACACCACTCAGCCAGGCGTCAAAATCCTCAACCGCTCCCGAACTCCAAACCATGTAGGCATACACGAGACCGATATTGTAATTGTTGTATGCCTTTATCGCATGGGCGATGCCTGTGGCATATCTGCGCTGCAGGGCGATGCTGTCGGGTCTGCCACTCAAGTCCTGATCGGTGATTCCGATTTGGTCGGTATACAGTGCCATCATGACGCCAAAGGTGCGTGCCAAGCGGCAATTATCCTCGTCGTTTAGCGGCTCATTGTCGTCCTTCATGCCGTAGATGTGGAGCATAAAATCATAGATGCCGATGGTGTCTTGCGGCAAGATGATGTTGCCGTCAATCACCTTGTTCACACCCTCGATGATGCAGTTCAGGTCGCGGTCTTGCTTCAAAGTGCCCGAGCCGTTATTCATCATCATCATGATATAGCCGCCCACTTCGAGCCCTTTCCCGTAATACTCGGCAGCGGTCGAGTCCTGGTTGAAGAAGCGGATTCCCTCCTGCAGGCCGAGGACGTATTCCTCGCGGTCGGCCTGGGACTGCAGTTTGGGCTCATTCTCGGCGACGATGCGCGTGTAATAGTCCCCAATGGCATAGGACAGCGAGTCGAACGGCTCGGCTCCGCTAGAGGCCTGCATTGCAAGCGACCATGCGATCAACGTGATAAAAAGGATTTGTTTCATGACTGCATACATTTAATATAGTGAAGAGACGCGAGGACCGCTTTTTTTTACGGTCGCGGTGAAAAAATCAGTCTTGACGTGTAAAGCGGGCGGTGCGGCGGGCGATGTTGTCGCGCAGGTGGTCACGGTAGAGCCAGATTTCGCGGCTGTGGTAGTTGCCCTCCTTGCCGATGAGGGGCAGGATGTAGTCGGTGCCCGTGTAGCCGTCCACCAGCAGCAGGCCCGACGACGGGTCGAGGGTGACGGTGAGGGTGTCACGGCGTTGCTGGTCGAGCGGGATGAGTGGCGAGGGCTCGGTGATGAGTGTGGCAGGTGTGGCGTCGGTGCGCCAGTTCACGGGATTGATGGCCACGGCGCTGCGGGTCCAACGGGGCATGGCGCATGAGCGGTCGCGCACCGAGTTGTAGCACACGGTCACGCCCGTGTCGTCGGCACCCTGGGCGGGGACGATGCGCGGGCATGCATCAAGGGTCTCCTGGCTGATGGTGACGCCGATGGCATAGGCGGCAATCATGCGGCTGTAGGTCGCGTTGTCCATTTCCTTCATCAGTTGGAGCATGATCATCGCTCCTTGGCTGAAGCCCGCCAGCACAAACGGTCGCCCGCCGTTGAGGTGGTCAAGATAGTACCTGAACGAGCGGCGCACGTCATCGGTCGCGATGGGCAGGCGGGCCTGCATGAGGCTGTCGCTGGCGAAGGTCTGCAACGAGCACTGGCGGTAATAAGGCGAGTAGAAGTTGAGCGTCCCGCCAATGAGCGCGTCCACGCCTTGCATCTCGCTCAGGATGGGCCCTCGCGTGCTGTCGTTGCGGGTGTCGGCATAGTGGCAAGGGGTGCCGCCCGCCAGCGTGTAGTCTCCCGTCTCGGTCGAGGTGATGTAGAAGACATCGGCCACGGCATCGCGGCTGGTGATGTACCACTGCGACGGGTCAGCATACTCGGGCGCTGCGGGCAGAACATCGACGGGATATTGAGGCTCGTTATGGACTGATCTGCATTGGGCGAACAATAGGCAGATCGTCATCCAGGCAGCGATTCTGATAAAATGATGCATATATTAATTATTTATTGTAGATGATGCTGTCGATGTGCAGTTTGATCGGTTTCAAGGTGAACAGACTGTCAGGTTTAAGTTGTTCTGTCCTGAATTCTGACGGTTGCGGTTCGCCAGGTAATTCTTCGTGTTTTCGCCTTTCGGTATAGGCCTTGATATCTTTCTCCTTGAGGCCGATGATGCTCAGGTTTTTCTTGTTGAGGTAATGATTGTGTGCCGAGATGTAGTCCAACCAATATTTCCTGACATGGAAACTTTCAAGTTTTTGGCGGACGCCGTTATCGTTGAGCAATTTTGTCAAGGTGTGTTCACCAGGCTGCATCTGCGAGAGCACGTTGTTGATGGTTCTTTCATATTCTGTGACCCATTCGTTCCAGTTGCTCTCGTCGGCATTTATTCTGGCGAAACTTGCTCCCACACTCTCGATGAACCTATAGTTGCCGTTGCCCATGTTTTTCCAGGTCTCAAAGCTGTTGCCGAAGATGTTCTCGGCCGTCTTGTCATGAGACATGTAGTCAACGAGCGAGAGCATCTCGTTGAGGATGCCTTTCACTTCTTCAGGCTTAATCTTGTCGAGTGAATCCTGTGGCAGACTCAATAGCCATGTGCCGATGGAATCGCATCGCGCCATGTCTTGAGCCATCTTGTCTACAGTAGTGGAGAAATTCTCAATGGTGCTGAGTACCATGATGGCCGACATTTTGCGATCATTGATGCGTTGGCAGTGCTCAACCAAGCCTGTCGTGCCGAAGGTCAGAATAATTGACAAGGTTGTGGCCAGGAACTGGGATTCACGTACCCATGTTCGTAATAACTGTGGAATCTTGAATTTCCTGGTAACTTTCTCGGCTCTTTCGGCAGTCTGCTCGGCATGTTCAATCGGTTTGTTGGGCTGAGGTGCGGGCTTGTTTGCTTTTTTAGTCGGCTTTTTCATCGTTTCCTACTGTTTTGATAAGGTTGTCATTTTTTGCGAAGTTCCCAGAAGGCGACAGCGGCCGCAGCGGCGACGTTGAGTGAATCGACGCCGTGCTTCATGGGGATGCGCACCGTGTGGTCGGCCTCGCTGATGACGTGGCGGGCCAGACCGTCGCCCTCGGTGCCCATGATGAGGGCCAGGCGAGGCTCGTGCTTCAGGACCGGGTCGTCGAGGGAGATGGAATCGTCGGTCAGTGCCATGGCCGCAGTTTTGAAGCCTAACTCGTGCAGGTGGGGTGTGACGGGTTCGTCAATCCATGTCCAGGGCACGAGGAAGACTGACCCCATCGACACGCGCACGGCGCGGCGGTTGAGCGGGTCGCAGGCCGTGGGCGTCAATAGCACCGCATCAATGCCCAAGGCGGCCGCCGAGCGGAAGATGGCGCCGATGTTGGTCGTGTCGGTCACGCCGTCGATGACAACGACGCGGCTGGCCTCGCGGCACACATCCAGGGCTGGGCGGGGCAGGGGACGGCGCATGGCACACAGCACACCTCGCGTGAGCGTGTAGCCCGTCAATGCGGCCAGCAACTCGCGCTCGCCAGTATAGACGGGGATGTCGCCGCAGCGCTCAATGATGCCCGCGGCATCGCCCGTGATATGTCGCCGCTCGCATAGCAGTGACAGCGGCTCGTAGCCCGCGTCGAGGGCGACGTGGATGACCTTGGGGCTCTCGGCGATGAAGATGCCCTTGTCGGGTTCAAGGCGGTTGCGCAGTTGCGCCTCGGTCAATGTCCCATAGACATCCACGCCCGGGTGGTCAAGTGATGTGATCTCAATAATCGGCATGATACAATATTGCTTAGTGCGTAATTATTGTGGCAGGGTTGGGGTGCCGGCGCCCTGGATGGCGCGCACCTGGCGCTGGAACTCGATGGGGCGCTTGATGTAGCGCAGCACGATGGTGCCCGCACCGGTGCCCGAGACCTTGATGGTGCCGTAGTTGAAGATGCGCCCCCAGAAGTTCTGCTCGACGAGTATGCTCTCGACCTTGCTGATGACAATCTCGTGGGCATGGCGGTGTATCCAGCCGTGACTGTGAAAGAAGCGCTTGTCGCTCAGGAAGATGGTCGTCGTCAAGTTGCGGATGAAACTGCCCAGCCGCAGGTAGGCCCACTTGCTGAGTTTGGGTTTATAGATTATCGTCTCGCCAGGGGCAATGATTTTGCTGATTTTCATAACGAATCCTAAAAAATGTTTCTTACTAGGGCAAAGTTACGGATTATTTCCGCATTATTTATTAATTTCGCACCGAAATTTCTTTTAAAACCAGACAAAAAGAATATGGCAAACGATATCAAGCAGAATAAGGATAAAAAAGAAGAGGAAAAATATGTTAGGCAGACGGGCTCGCTGCGCGAACGCCTGGGACGTGTGAAGAAGACCCGCTGGTGGCGGTTTGGCGCCGTGGCGCTGATTTATGTGCTGTGGACCATCTGGATGGGTAACCCGCTGTTGTTGCTGGGCTTGATACTGCTGGGCGACATCTACTTGACCCAGTACCTGCCCTGGGGCGCGTGGAAGGGTCTGGAGAACAAGACGCTGAAGACCATCATGAGTTGGGTTGACGCCATCGTCTATGCCCTGGTACTGGTCTATTTCCTGTTCCTGTTCATCGGACAGAACTACCAGATTCCCTCGTCCTCGCTCGAGAAGTCGCTGCTGACGGGTGATTTCCTGTGGGTGAACAAGGTGACCTACGGTCCCCGCGTGCCGCAGACGCCGCTGCACTTTCCCCTGGCCCAGAACACCCTGCCCATTCTTAACTGCAAGTCTTATATCGAGACGCCGCAATTGTCCTATCACCGCTTGAAGGGCCTGCGCAACGTGGAGCGCATGGACATCGTTGTGTTTAACTTCCCCGCAGGCGACACTGTGGCCCTGAAGATGCCCAACCCTGACTATTACACCCTGTGCCAGGAACGTGGGCGTGACGTGGTGCGCAACAACAAGGAAATCTTTGGCGACGTGATTTACCGTCCCGTCGATCGCCGTGACAACTATGTGAAACGCTGCTTGGGCCTGCCAGGCGAGACCTTGCAGATCAAGGACGGCATCGTCTATGTGAACGGCAAGGCAGTTCCTCAGCCCGAAAATGTCCAGTATTTCTATTATGTTGAGACCGATGGCACCTTTATCGGCGATGCCATGTTTGACGATCTGGGCATCAGCATGGAGGACCGTCATGGCCAGGGCAACCAGTACATCCTGCCGCTCACGGCTGCCATGAAGAAGAAACTCGAGTCAGAATCCTGGGTGAAGACCATCCAGCGCATCCAGCCCGATGAGGGCGAGACCCTGTTCACCTATCCCGTGGGCACCGATTATGGCTGGACACACGCCAACTACGGCCCCATCTGGATTCCCAAGAAAGGTGCCAAGGTTGACCTGACGCTGCAGAACCTGCCGCTATATGAGCGTTGCATCAAGAACTACGAGGGCAATGACCTGGAAGTCAAGAATGGCCAAATCTACATCAATGGCCAGATTGCCAAGAGTTACACCTTCAAGATGGACTACTACTGGATGCAGGGTGACAACCGTGACAACTCGCTCGACTCCCGCTACTGGGGTTTCGTGCCCGAGGACCACATCGTGGGCACCCCGTCAATCATCCTCATCTCGTTTGACAAGGATCACCGCCTGTTTGACGGCGGCATTCGCTGGAACCGCATCTTCAAGATGCCCAACCCCGACAAGAAGTGAAGTCTGCCGTGTTGATGGGTAGCATGTGCGCCGCCAGTGTGCGCTGCTATGCTGTCGCCCTCAAGGCTGGAACGTTGCTCATTGACCTGGACGAGCGACGCCTGCCGTTGCGTCACAGCCATCACCGCTACCTCATCGACGGGCCTAACGGGGTACAGACGCTCACCGTGCCTCTCGTCGGCTCGACCAACAACATGATGACCCCGCTGCGCGACGTGCTCATCTCGGAGCACGGCGACTGGCGGCGCCTGCACTGGGGCGCATTGTATTCGGCCTATGGGCGCTCGCCCTACTTTGACTATGTCGCCGACGACCTCTCGCGCGTCATCCATGGCAAACAACGCTACCTGCACGAGTTCAATGACCAGTTGCATCAAGTGATAGTGGATTTCATGGACCTGCCGCTGGCGACGGCTCCTGTGACCAGCGTCACGGCTGTTGATGCCATTGACCTGCGCGGACGCATCGGGATGAAGAAGAAGGACGCGCTGGCCATTGACGATGTCCCGTATTACCAGATGTGGCCAGGCCAGGGTGGATTCAAACCCGGCTTGAGCGTCCTTGACCTGATGATGAATCTGGGCCGTGAAGGAATCATCACACTCATGGCGATGGCAGAGCCTTTATCCTGAATTAACCGTTTGTGCTGAACTGTTCCGGGATGGGAAAAATGGGTAAAAAAATAAAGGTCTTGGCAATCACTGCTGAGACCCTCATTACTAATAATTACTAATACTTGAAAACTATATTTACCCCATAAAAGCATTTTCTGTTTATTAACTTCAATGATGACAGGACGTCATCATTTTTCACGGTGCAAATTAAATAAAATGTTTGCTAAGGGTGATTATTTTTAAGTTTAAAAAATGTGAAAATTCTTGATTATTCGCCTTTTTCTTGAAAAATGCTGCAAAATCGGCCAATTTGCGGACTTTTTGATAATCGCTCTGTGAGCAGTTATGAGCCTTTAGGGCCTCAATAGGGCGACTTGCGGCCAAAAAAATACTTCATGTAGATTGCCTATTCCCATTTTTTTATTAATTTTGCATCCGCTTTGGTAGCCATAGCGCCCCAAGCCGGTCCTATAGCTCAGTTGGTTAGAGCACCTGACTCATAATCAGGGAGTCCTTGGTTCAAGCCCAAGTGGGACCACAATAAACCGCCGACACTTGATGGTGCCGGCGATTTTTGTTTTGTTCGTTCGTTCGTTTGTTCGTTGGGTATGTGCGTTCCGTTATGCCGACTGAGGGGTGATGACACCGTGGATGGTGTCGATGTACTTGGCGAGGGGCAGCATATAGGGAGTGAATACTGATAGCCGCTCGTCGAAGGGCGACTCGTTAACGACAATCTCCTTAGTGATGTCACCATTCTCGCAGACATAGGCGATTATGGTATTCAGGAAGTCCTCTTGTTCGGCATTCAACTCGTTGCCTGAAATGAACTCAGAGAAGCGTCTAACCGCATTTTTACGGTCAACACCCACCAATGAACGAACAAACATAGCGACATTGCTACCACAAAGCATCCCATTGGTGAACTTGTCGTAGTCATCCTTGCTCCCGAGTTCTTGCCACAGGATTCGTTCAAGTTCGGTGAAGTCGGCTGCTGTCAATTGTTCCATATCGTAGATCTTTTGGAGTACGGGCAGGTTTCTGTTCTTCGACAGGAAGTCCAACACGCTCTGCTTGTAGGACACACGGGGTGTAATGCCTTCCATTGTGCCCTCGTCGCTGATTTCGTCCTCGATGTCCACGGTGAACCATTGACCACCTTGACCAATGAGGAACTTGATGAGGTCTCTCAGGTCGTTCCTGACCTTTTCAAGCCATTTCAGCGAGACGTTCTGCCAAGCGACATCAGTCAATACTTCCTTGATCGTGCCCATCTTTGCCTGTACCTGTGGCAAGGTGGCTTTCTCTTGCAGTTTCTCGGCAATCGTTTGAACCGAGTGCACCGCTTTGGTGGCATTGCCCTCACCACCAATCAGCGACAGTTCTATCAGCATCACCAACAGGTCAAATTTCTTGGCACTCTCGTCGAGGGTGTTTTTGGGTAACAAAGGTGCGATGACATTGCTCAATGTGTTGACATCAACTTCTGAAATATATGTCCATGAGTCGTTGTCCTTGAAGTGGCTTACGTCAGCCCATTTTTCCCTTACTGAGATGTGGCTGTCACTGAGCGAGGCGACCTGTTCTTTCAACAGCGTTTTGATTTCGTCGTGCAGCCCCTTGGCATACTCATCTTCTTGCCATTGCTGATGCTGCAAGTGAAACGCTATCTTAGCCCGAATACTGAAAATCTTCTCGGTCAACGACGGTGCAACGGCTGCTGTCTGACCATCAGGATTCTTGTCGAAATACTCGAAGTTTCTGCACCAATCAAAGATGTAGAAGAACTCCTTATTATTTCCGGGGCCGAATATATCTTGCGACAAGCGTGTGCCTCGGCCAATCATCTGCATGAACTTGATTTTACTCTTGACCACCTTGAAGAACACAAGGTTGAGCACATCGGGAACGTCAATACCTGTATCAAGCATATCGACCGAAACGGCTATCTGCGGGTTACCATCCCTGATTTCGAACTTGTCGATGAGGTCTTTTGAATAGGTGACATAGTTGTCGATAAGGGCGCAGAAATCTGATGAGTATTCAGGGTATAAGTAGTAAAATCGCTCGACTATCATTTCAGCGTGGCGGTGGTTGTAGGCAAAGATGATCGTCTTGCCTATACGCTCTCCGCTCTGCACCTTCAGACCGTTCTCCATCAGGTCTTGCAGCACACGGTCGATGGTGTCGAGGTTGAAGATGTAATTGAATATCTCTTTGCTCTCTATGTCTCGGTGTTGGGGATCTCCTTCAATAGCCTTGACAGCCTGTTCATACTCCCATACCTTTTCGAGTTGTTCCTTTTCCTCTGCGCTCAGGTTATTGTACTTGATACCCTCTTTCAGGATGAGTGATCCACGCTTGAAGCCCTTGTAGTTGACAAGGTAGCCCTCGGCCACGGCATCCTCCAATTCATAGGCATAATTGGGCACACCTTGTTCCATTTGGAAGGTCTCGTAGGTGCTCTTATCCACCTCGTCTCTTGGTGTCGCTGTCAAGCCCACAAGCAGAGCATCAAAGTAGTTGAATATGGCTGAATACTTGCCAAAGATTGACCTGTGAGCCTCGTCAATGATAATTAGGTCAAACCGACCGACACTGAAGGCTTTCTCGTCGGTGTCGATGTAGTTGATCATCGTCTGATAGGTCGAGAAGGTGATGCGGGCATTGGTGTCAGGGTCTTTATCCTCGCTTAGGATTGAGGTGGTCATATGGGGGAGCAACTTCACAAAATTCTTATGCGCCTGACTGACTAAGGGAATCCTGTCGGCAAGGAACAGGACGTTCTTCACCCATCCGTTACGGGTCAACACGTCAACAAGCGAAATGGCGACTCGTGTCTTACCTGTACCTGTAGCCATTACTAACAAGCCTCGACGATGCTTGGTATTGAAGTGCTCACAAACCGATTTAATCGCCATTTTCTGATAATGACGGTCAGTGATGCTGTCCTTCACACTGAAGTCGGTAATATCGTGTCGTTTTCTTTTTTGTATGAGTAATTCCAAGTCGCTCTCGGTGTGGAAAGCGTAGAGTCGACGAGGTGGATAACCCAAACCGTCAATGATGTTGGTCTCAAAGCCGTTGGTGTAGTAGATGACAGGCTTCACCCCATATCGTTTTTCAAGGCAATCGGCATACAGTTCTGCTTGGTGCTTGCCCTTGACGGGAGACACGCTTGTCCTTTTGGCTTCTATGACTGCAAGAGGCAGACCATTACTGCCGAACAGGACATAATCACAATAGCCTTTGCCCTCGGCATTGGGCATTCCTTCAACCTCGACCTCTATGCAAGCCTTTGAGGGCTGTATTGCACCTTCGGTGTCCAACACATCCCATCCTGCCTCTTTCAGCATCAGGTCGATATAGAGTTTGCGAGTCTCGGCCTCGGATATGTCAGGCAATGCGACTTCCTTGACAGGGGTCTTGTCTGCAACAGCCTCTTTGTCTGCTGCCTCGACGATAGTTGAGGTAGGTGTCACCGTTACCTTGGCAGGGGTGATGACCGATGCTTGGGGGCTGTTGGGGATTAAGGTTCTATCAAATGGAACTATCTCCTTGATGAAGGTCAACTTGTGCAGGATGGCGGCAACCACATTATAGAGGTTGAGCAAGCAGAAGAACGATTCGCTCCGGGACACATGCTTGCCATGCGCTCCGTTGTTGCCCACCTTGCGCACATAGTGCACACCCTTCATCACCCGCTCGTCGCCAATGAACTCACGGAAGACCTCGCCATCCACAAGTTCAAACAGAGATACCCGCTCGGGAACATCGATGTTTTTCATCACATAGAGCGCCCTAACGATATACTCCAGCGCCTTCCTTGCGCTAACGGCACTCAGGTCAGGATTACTCACCTGCATTTCCTCTGCCGCTGAGCAGAAGTTGTGAAGATCAGTAAGCCCCAATTCTTGTAGATAGTCGAAGTTCCTCATAATCATTATTTTTTTTGGTGATAGGCCCTATAAGTCCCATAAGCCCCATAAGCCCCATAAGCCCCATAAGCCTTATAAGGCCCGATAGGCCCGCTATTCCTCTTTCTTGCCTCCTGTTTTATTGCGGTAATTGATTCTGGCTTGATACATCCGTTCCTTGATGCCCCCGTTTTTCACAAAGTCATCTTGCAAACGGTTGATGAGTTTGCGCAGCATGTAGTCCTCCTGATGGATGAGCGTGATGGCGATATTTGCTATCGTCTCGGCACTGCGCGTTTCTATCGCATCGCGGTAAAAGACGCTGTCATTATGCTTGGCGCACACCCTGCGGGTCTGCACACTGCGCGGGTCATCGGTGGCCCACTGTTGCAGTTTGCGCACCCTTAGGAAGTCTTCGTAGTCAACGAGCAGTTCATGCAAACTCGCTTTTGCCACATTGGTGAGTTTGAGTTCGGTTTCACTGGATGTTGCCGAGGCCGCACTGCCTTCGGCAATGTTTTGTTTGCCGCTTCGTGCCGCTTGTATCATCTGGTCAATCGTGCGATCACCTTTGGCCAGAAACTTGTGGGCAAAATAATAGGTAATATCATAGATGCACTCAGCCTTTTGAAAAACGATGAGTGCTTGATAATTGCCTTGATTGGGTAAGAAACGTTCCATGTTCACCGATGCTTTTTTATCCGAAGTATTTATCCATCGTGTAGTCAAACATCGTTTGGGTCTCGTCAATGGACTGTTGAACAAGTGCCTTCTGCTGCTCAATCGCCTCCACCTTCTCCGCAAACTCCTGTTGCAACGAGAGAGGAGGAAGAATAATGCCAATTCCCTGTATTGTGTTAAACTTAATGGCTTGAAGTGCTGCTCCATATTGTTTATTTTTCACCGATGCCTGAAAAGCATCAGAACGCAGCCAATATAACATGAAATAAAAGTCAAACATGTCGTTTTGATTTGGCTTAATTTTGAATAAATTATTGGCGATAGCACCATTCTTTCCATAACAAATAAATCCAGGTGTGCCATATCTAACGATTGCAATTTCACGTTCATGAAGAACATATTTATCGTTTTTATTTGTCACATATCTTGGCTCTTCTTTACCTTGTGTAAAATCAATTATCCTTAGGAATTGAATATCTCCTTCTCTTTTTACTTTATGTTGTTCTTCTACAGGAACTTGTATTCCTTGAGTAAATGTACATACCCTCCCTAATTTCTTAACCTCCCATCCTTTGGGATTGTCGATGGGGTCACCAAACATGGTGTAGAAGATGGACTGTGCGAGTTGGTCGTAGGCTTTGAGTTGTTCTTTCTTCTTCTCGATGATGCCCGAAAGCAAATCAAGTTCCGCAACAATCCGCTCCTGCTCCGCAGTCTCAAAATAAGGGATTGCTAATCTTAGATACGCTTTCATGTCTAAGTTGCGTAATCCTGTTGTTTTAGACTGCATCCTCTTTGTTTCCCCGTTTCGATAGTATCCATACAGGCAATAGTGAAGAAATTGGGGAAGTATGTTCTTGTCTGTTATTCTAAGTGCGGAAGTGAAATTACTAAATGAATAATCACCATCAGTGATATTAAATAGAACAGGACGTCCAACAGGCTGTTTATCACTTCCTCCTGACTTTTCTATTATTATGTCACCAACTTGCAACTTACGAGTTGCAAATTGTTTTTTTTCAACATCAATGTAGGCGACATCATCGAGTTTAAGTTTACAATCCTTAGAGAAATTTGTATTACGGATAACGGCAACATTTACAAATGGCTCTTTCTTGCCAATCCACAAGCCGTTAAGGACGTTGCATACCTCTCCTAACTTCTTATATGTCCATCCCTCTTTCATAGATATTTCTCCTTGAATTCTGACATGGCGTTGTTGATGTCCTGTTGCAATGAGGCAATCTTGCCGAAGATGACCTCAGGGGCTTCATATTCGACCTTGACACGTTCCACTTCCTTGTACTTGTTGATGCTGAGGTCGTAGTCGTTGTCACGGATTTCCTCGACGGGAACAAGGAACGATTGCTCCTTGCGTGTCCTTGTTGCCTCGGCATCCATGTTCTTGAAACGGGCTATCACATCGGGAATATCATTCTCAGGGCACTCGGTGCGCTTTTGGTCAAGTGTGTAACCATCGGCTTTCATATCGTAGAACCACACCTTATCCGTGCCTCCTGCATTGGTCTTGGTGAACACAAGAACAGCAGTCGAAACTCCTGAATAGGGTTGGAACACACCTGATGGCATCGATATCACTGCTTGCAGACGTTGGTTGTCGATGAGTTCTTTTCTCAATGCTTTATGGGCGGTACTGTTGCCGAACAATACACCATCAGGAACGATGGAAGCGCAACGGCCACCCATTTGCAGCATTCGGATGAACAGGCTGACAAACAGCAACTCGGTTTTCTTGGTCTTGGTGATGGCAAGCAGCGACTTGCTCACCGCCTCATTGTCGAGGCTACCCGTGAAAGGAGGATTCGCCAAGCAAAGCGTATATTTGTTCTCGTCAGTGTTGTCGGTGGAGAGACTATCTCGGTATTGAATGTCAGGATTGTCTACTCCGTGCAGCATCAGGTTCATTGCACCGATACGCAGCATCGTGAAGTCGGTGTCGAAGCCGTGCAGCATTTCGTTCTTGTAGTGGTGGGCATTCTCTTTCTTCAGCAGCTCGGACTTGTAATGCTCACGCACATACTTGGCACTCTCGACAATGAATCCTGCACTACCCATAGCAGGGTCACAGATGGTGTCCTTCAAGGTGGGCTGCATAATTTCGACCATCATACGGATGATGTGTCGAGGTGTACGGAATTGACCATTGTTGCCCGAAGCCGCCATCTTGCTGAGCACATACTCATAGACATCGCCCATCGTGTCACGGTTGTTCATGTCAAGATGGTCGATACCCTCAACAATCTTGGT
>Ga0310695_10009419_pt1 | contig 14669 bp, 15 predicted proteins | sample RumenRJG_04DNA_FD_203882 | JGI IMG/M metagenome (GOLD analysis project Ga0310695, IMG submission 203882) | Bovine rumen microbial communities from Lethbridge, Alberta, Canada - RJG_04 (v2) (version 2) | ecosystem: Host-associated > Mammals > Digestive system > Stomach > Rumen | place: Canada... | reverse complement strand
AGGGAATTGAGGGTATTGGCATCAAGTCTTGGAGCGAGTATAAGTAAAAAGTTTGGCAAATATTTGGCGAATAGCTAAATATTTGCTACTTTTGCATTCGGTTATGTACTAAAAGCCGAGAAATCGAATGGAGCTGAATGAAACTTTTGAGTCCCAGATCAACCGGAGCGACTATAAAATTCTTATTGTCGACGATGTTGTCAGCAACGTATTGTTGCTCAAAATCTTGTTGACCAATGAGAAGTTTCAGGTGTGCACGGCAAACAACGGAAAAGCTTGTATTGAGGTGGCTAAGAAAGACAAGCCTGATCTCATACTGTTGGATGTCATGATGCCTGAATTGAATGGTTTCGATACTGCTGTTATCTTGAAGAAGGACCCTGAGACACTGGATATTCCTATTATCTTCCTGACCGCCTTGAACAATCCTTCTGACTTGGTGCATGGTTTCCAAGTGGGTGGTAACGACTTCCTGACGAAGCCTTTCAATAAGGAAGAGTTGGTGATGCGTGTCATGCACCAGATACAGTTAGTAGCTGCCAAGCGCATCATTGAACGTCAGAATGAAGAATTACGCCGTACTATCAGTAACCGCGATAAGATGTATTCGGTTATTGCCCACGACCTGCGTTCTCCTATGGCCTCTATCCGTATGGTGCTGAATCTGGCTGTTAATGTGGTGTCAAAGGAAACTGTGGGCGATGAAATCTTCGAGCTTCTGGATAAAGCTAACCGTGAGTCTGAGGAAACCCACGACCTGCTGGACAATCTGCTGAAGTGGACAAAGAGTCAGACGGGGCGTCTTTCTGTGGTTTATCAGGACATTGACCTCGATGATATTGTTCCTGGAGTCGTTGACATTTTCCAAATGATTGCCGAGATGAAAAAGATAGACCTCAAGTATCTGCCTGCTAAGGAGAAACTGGTGGTCTACGGCGATAACGATATGATTAAGACCGTTATCCGTAACTTCCTGTCGAATGCTGTGAAGTTTACGCCAGAAGGAAAGGCCATCGAGGTGTTCTATGAACATGAAGGCGACTTTGCCCGTATTAGCGTTAGAGACCACGGTGTGGGTATTGCCGCCGATCGTGTAGGTTCTATTTTCCATAAGGGTGAGACTACCTATGGTACAGGTGGTGAGGAAGGCTCAGGACTCGGCTTGCAGCTCTGTCAGGACTTTGCCCGCAAGAATGGTGGTGATGCCTTTGTGACATCCGTAGAAGGCGAAGGCTCTACCTTCTCGTTTACTATACCATTAAAAAAAGAGGCCTGAGCCTCTTTTTTTAATGTCGATGCTTCGATGCTTCGATGTTTCGATATTTCGAAGTTTCGATGTTTCGATGTTTCGATGTTCATTACTCGCTCTTAAACAGGTCCTTGATTCCTCCGATACTTCCCAACAGGTTGGTGGCCTCGTAGGGCAGGTAAACAGTCTTGGTCTTGTCGCCCTGAGCCAGCTCCTGCATCATCTGGATATATTTCTGGGCCAAGAGATAGTTGGCTGGGTTCGTTGACTTGCCTACAGCCTCAGTAATCAGTTCGATGGCCTTTGCCTCAGCCTCAGCTTTGCGGATGCGAGCCTGGGCCTCACCCTCAGCATGCAGGATGGCCTGTTGCTTAGCAGCTTCGGCCTTGTTCACGATAGCTGTCTTCTCACCTTCAGAAGCCAGAATCTCAGCAGCCTTCTCACCCTCAGAGGTCAGAATCTGTGCACGCTTGTTACGCTCAGCCTGCATCTGCTTCTCCATCGCATTCAGTACCGTTGCGGGTGGTACGATATCCTGCAACTCTACGCGGTTCACCTTTACACCCCACTTGTCTGTGGCATCGTCCAACACGGCGCGCAGCTTGGTATTGATGGTGTCGCGCGAAGTCAGCGTCTCGTCCAACTCCAGCTCACCGATGATGTTACGCAGCGTGGTCTGTGTCAGTTTCTCAATAGCGTTGGGAAGGTTTGAAATCTCATACACAGCCTTGAAGGGGTCAACAATCTGGAAGTACAGCAGGGCGTTGATCTCCATCTGGATGTTATCCTTCGTGATCACATTCTGTGAGGGGAAGTCATACACCTGCTCACGGAGGTCAATCGAGTTGGAGTAAGCGTAACGTCCGCGATTCAGTACCACGATGTCCTTCGCACGGTCGATGAAAGGAATGATGATGTTGATACCTGGGTTCAACGTCGCATAGTAGCGACCCAAGCGCTCAATGATGCGGGTTTCTGACTGAGGGATAATCACCAGTGCCATTTTGGCGAAGATAACCACCAGAATAACGATGGCAATCAATACATAACTCATAATGTCCATAATGTTTTGTTATTAATTGTTTTGATTTCGAAGTTTCGATATTTCGAGGCTCAGAGCATTTCTACGGTGATGATGGTGCTCTCTCGGCCAATAACGCGTACGGTTTCGCCTACGGGGATGTCGCAGTCAGACTGGCTGACGGCTTTCCACATGTCACCGTCAATCTGAACATAGCCGTTGCCTTTGGCCTTGATGGTTTCGGTTACCTTGCCCGTGCGACCTAACAGGGCGTCGGCATTGCTGATACGTTTGTCTTCCCCCTTGTGTAGCCACTTTTTGGCGACCGGTCTGACATATACCAGGGCGGCGAGTGAAAGTACAACGAAGGAGAGAACCTGTACTGTGATACTATTGCCTAATACGCCTGCATCGATAGCCGCTCCGAGAGCACCGATAGAGAAGCAGATGATCACGAAATCACCCGATGTGAGCTCCAGAATCAGGCAGACGATGGCGATAACTGCCCATACCTGCCACATGTTTTGTAATAAGTAATCAATCATAATCGTTCAATTTAAGTCGTTATTTCGTTATTTCGATGTTTCAATCAGATAGAGAGGAGGAAATCATCCCAGTCTTTTGTCGATCCTTTCTTGCCGAATACCTTCTGATAAAGGCGGCTGCGTGTTGAGGCGATGCTCTCTTTGGAGTGAGCGGTCAGCGTAGCGATATCCTTGGGTTGCAGACGTATCTTGATGAGCAGGCTGACGTGGTAGTCCTGATCACTCATGCGGTAGAGGCTGAAGAGCTTTTCGGTGAATCCCGTATAGGTGGCATTTACGGCATCGGCCAGTTCCGTCCAGTCTTCGTCGGCTATGCTGCGCCCCTCATTCAGGTACTGCTTGATGCGCAGGTAGACTGGTGATGAGAAGATACTGCTCACATCCTTTCTGGGCTCGATAACCGCCATCTTCTGCATGGCGTGGATGTTGTCCAGACGACTCTGCAATAGTTGTATCTTGCGTCGGTTGTTCTGGATCACCAATATAAATAAGGTAATGTAGAACACGGTGCAGATGATGAGCAGAAACAGCTCGCGGTCGGTCAGTATCATTTCTTTAATTTTTGTTTTTTTGTTGATGCAAAGTTAGTGAATAATTGCGTTACTACCAAGAAAAAGTGTTTGCAAAAGTGCGCAACATGCTAAATGCACACTTTTGCAAACACTTTTACCGGTAGTTAGCAGAGTTCGCAGTCTATATCATTAAAATAAATTCACTGTATTTGCTAAGTAAATTCACTGAATTTAGTCAGTAAATTCACTGAATTTGGTCAGTAAATTCACTGGATTTAACTTGTCATTCTTGTGTATTTGTATAAAAAGTAGTAACTTTGCATCAAAAAAGGAAAGGAATTATGGCAATACACTACAGACTGCTGCAAAACCAGATAAAGGGCAGTAAAAACTATCGCAAGTATTATGCACTCAGTGAAACAGGGTGTCATCACGTTGGAAGGCATCGAGTCGATGATTGAAGAAAACTGCACTGCCAAGGCTTCAGATGTTCGCTTGGTGCTGCGCGAATTGTTCGACACCATCAAGTTCTACATGCAGAATGGCTATACTGTTGATATGAAGGAGTTGGGCAAATTTTCCATCTCCGTGAAAAGCGTCTGCGTTGACGATCCCAAGCAGTTTCGCAGCGATAAGCACATTACTGGTTTCAAGTGCAACTACACGCCGGAGGGCAAGCGCTTAAAGTCGGCTAATGAAAACCTGAGTCGGTGCATTCGACGCGGTTTGTTAGACGGGCTGTGTGGCAGAACATACCAAGCGTAGGTGAAAATGCACAATTTAATTGGGCATTTCCCTTTGGTTTTCGTACCTTTGACCTTCGGTCTTAGGTACTTTCGCTCGACAATACAAAAATAAAAACAAGTTTTATTTTGCATTGTGCTTGCTTATTCGTACCTTTGCATCCGATTTGAATAGAAAGGTTATGAAAAGACAATTCTTGACGCTGCTGGCAATGCTCCTGCTGAGTGGTTTGCTGACTGCGAATGCCCAAACCAACATGGCAGGGCGTACTTACCATAATCCGAACATCATAGCTGATATGATGAACGATGTCACCAAGGATTTGGATAAAAAGGTGGCTGAGGCAAGGACGAAGGGCATTGCTGAGGCTGAGAAGAAGAAGGGTCGCAAGCTGACTGACGAGGAAATAGCTAAACTGGATGCTGAAATCAAGAAGAAGACGGCCGAGCTGGAAGTGGTGAAGAAAGGCATGAAGCTGGCTATTACCATTGAGTTCAAGGACGACAAGAACTTGGTGATGAAGCAAGATACGAAAATCAGCGACGAGGCTTTGAAGATGGCCGGCTACGGATGGGTGAAGCGCAAGGCCATGAAGGCTGCGCTGGCCGTGATGCCCAAGTCGCATAAAGGCACTTACGTTGTGAAGGGCAACATGATTATCATGACCGATAAGGAGGACAACGATAAGGATACGATGAACATTAGCCAGGACGGCAAATACATTACGGGCAAGCTGGACAAGAAGGACAGACCCTTCAAACTAACAAGAACAAAATAAATAAAACAATATAGAAATGGGAAAGATTATTCTGACGGGCGACCGTCCTACAGGCAAACTCCATCTCGGACACTACATCGGCTCACTGCGCCGTCGTGTTGAGTTGCAGAATGCCGGCGATTACGACAAGATGTTTGTATTCATGGCCGACGTGCAGGCCTTGACCGATAATGCTGACAATCCTGAGAAGATTCGTCAGAGCATTGTCAACGTGGCATTAGACTACCTGGCTGCAGGTCTCGACCCTGAGAAGTGCGTGCTGTTCATCCAGAGCCAGATTCCTGAATTGGCTGAGTTGACTACCTATCTCATGAACTTGGTCAGCGTGAGCCGTGTACAGCGCAATCCAACGGTGAAGACCGAGGTGAAGATGCGCGGCTTCGAGGGTGAGAGCATCCCCTTGGGCTTCTTCTGCTACCCTGTGTCGCAGGCTGCTGACATCACCTTGTTCAAGGCTACCACCGTGCCAGCCGGTGAAGACCAGGAACCTATGCTCGAGGTAACCCGCGAACTGGTTCGTCGTTTCAACCAAATCTACGCTCCCGTATTGGTGGAGCCTAACATCATGTTGCCCGAGAATGCAACAGCCCGTCGTCTGCCTGGAACGGACGGCAAGGAGAAAATGTCGAAGTCGCTGGGTAACTGCATCTACCTCTCCGACGATGCCGATACCGTATGGCAGAAGGTGCGCTCCATGTACACCGATCCTGAGCACATCAACCTGAACGACCCAGGTCATGTGGAAGGCAATGCCGTGTTCACCTATCTCGATGCCTTCTCGCGTCCTGAGCACTTTGCACAGTACTGGCCTGAATACCAGAATCTGGACGAGCTGAAAGACCACTACCGCCGTGGTGGTTTGGGCGATATGAAGTGCAAGAAGTTCCTCAACCAGATTCTCAACGAGTTCCTGGAGCCCATGCGCCAGCGTCGCCACGAGTTCGAGCAGGACATCCCCGAGATCTACAACATCCTGCGTCGAGGCACCGAAAAGGCCCGTGAGACCGCTGCACAGACCATGAGTGAGGTACGCCAGGCTATGCAAATCAACTATTTCGACGACGAAGAGCTGATTCGCTCACAGGCTGAGGCTTTCCGACAGAAGTAATCTTCGTATCAATAAATAACTCCTAGAGCACTAAAACTGCTTGCCATATCGGGAATTAGCTCCCGCCTTCAACTGGATTTGTGAACCTATAACCAAGTAAAGAAGGAGAATAACATAAAAAATAGGAGCAGCCTCGATAAGCGGGGCTGCTCCTATTATAATAATGTATAACTACAATCGCTGAATTATGCGAAAGGATTCTCCGTTGGGTAGAAGTCGCCCTTCGGGAAGTTGTAGTCGATCTCGTCAACGGGGATGCCCATGTACTTGAGAACTTCCCACAGGTACTTGCCCTGGTGACCGAACATAACGGCGCAGTGGTGTGGGTAGTGCTTCTCGATGAGGACGTGACGGTAGAACCGGCTCATGTTCTTGATGCCGAAGATACCGATAGAACCGAACGAGCGGGTAGCTACAGGGATAACCTCGCCCTGAGCGATGTAAGCACGGAGCTTGGTGTCGGCAGTAGACTGCAGACGATAAACTGTAGCCAGACCTGGCTGGATGTCACCCTCAAGGGTACCGTTAGTAACCTCAACAGGCAGAGCGCGAGCCATAATGCGCTGGAAGCACATCTGGCAGTTGCAAACCTTGCTTGAAGCGGTGTTACCACAGTGGAAGCCCATGAAGATTTCCTTCTCTGTGTATGTATCGCAAGCAAACTTCTTGCCCTTGATGCTCTCCTCGTACATATCTGTAGGTACGGTGTTGTTGATGTCGAGCAGTGTAACAGCATCCTCAGAGATACATGTTCCGATGTACTCAGACAGTGCACCATAGATATCAACCTCGCAAGCTACGGGGATACCACGGCTTGTCAAGCGGCTGTTAACGTAGCAAGGTACAAAACCAAACATGGTCTGGAATGCAGGCCAGCACTTGTTGGCCATAGCTACGAACTGGCGTGAGCCCTTGTGACCCTCGATCCAGTCAGTAAGTGTGAGCTCATACTGAGCAAGTTTAGGCAGAACTGAAGGGATCTTGTTGCCTGCACCCAGCTCGGCAGCCATATCCTTAACTACATCGTCGATACGTGGGTCGCCCTGATGCTTCTGGAAAGCTTCCAGCAGGTCAAGCTCTGAGTTCTCCTCGATCTCAACATCGAGATCATAGAGAGCACGGATAGGAGCGTTACAAGCCAGGAAGTTGTTAGGACGAGGACCGAAGCTGATAATCTTCAGGTTCTGCAGACCAACGATAGCACGAGCGATAGGCAGGAACTCGTGGATCATCTCAGCGCACTGAGCAGCATCGCCAACGGGCTCTTCAGGGATATAAGCGCGAGTCTTGCGCAGAGAGAGAGCCTGACTAGCGTTCAGCATACCGCAGTAAGCGTCGCCACGACCGTCAATCAGGTCGTTCTGAGTCTCCTCAGCAGCAGCGCAGAACATGGTGGGGCCCTGGAACCAGTCAGCAATCATGGTCTCAGAAATCTCAGGACCGAAGTTGCCAAGATATACGCAAAGGGCGTTACAGCCAGCCTTCTGCACATCAGCCAAAGCCTGCTGAGCGTGAATCTCACTCTCAACGATGCAGATAGGACACTCGTAGATGCCTTCCTTGCCAAACTTCTTTTCATACTGGGCGATAACAGCCTTACGGCGGTTAACGGCCAATGACTCGGGGAAACAGTCGCGGCTAACAGCCACGATACCAATCTTAATTACAGGAATGTTGTTCATAAAAAATTATTTGTTAGTAATGAATTAATTTTTTCAATTGCAAAGATAAGGTTTTATTGCGAATGCACCAAATTTTCGACATTTGTTTTTGTTACATGTCCTTTGCGTAGTGTAAAAAGCGCTCAGAAAGGGGCATTTTAGCATACTTTCGCCACTCGTAGGCACCGCTTTGCTTGTCGTCCAGATAGTGCAGGTCGTGCATGTGGGCATAGGCTTCCATCTCGAAGGGGTTGAGCCGGTAGCCCGCATTCCTGAGGTGCTTGCGGTAGCGGAGGGCCAGCAGCCAGTACCAGCCATAGCGCAGGTAGAACAGTAGCCATGAATCGTGGGTGGCGCGGGCCTGATAGAGGTGTATCATCTCGTGGTTCTTAAAGGAGCCGAAGTGTGAATTGAACGCTTCGGCTTCCTGTTCGGTATGCGTAATGATGTGTCCGAAGAAGGTCAGCCCGTCGTATCCTTTCTTAATCCAGCGGGGCATGACCACCGCCCGCATGTCGTTGAGACGGCTGGGGCGCGGAGCACGGAGCATCATCAATACGATATTCATATTTTAATGAGTAATTAGAAATTAGAAATTAGGAATTAGAAATTATGATATGTGCAAGCGCAGAATAAGCCCAGCATCATGCTGAAAACAAATCCGCCTATATGGTAATCATAATTTCTAATTTCTAATTACTAATTTAAATCTTGTCCAACGCCTGACGGATGTCGGCCAGGATGTCGTCGCAGTCCTCGATGCCTACGCTGAGTCGGATAAGGTCGGGGGCAACACCAGCTTCGCGCAACTGCTCGTCGGAGAGTTGGCGATGGGTGTGAGAGGCGGGATGGAGCACACAGGTGCGGGCATCGGCCACATGGGTGACGATGGCAATCATCTGGAGCGAGTCCATGAACTGGACGGCAGTCTCGCGCGTGCCCTTCAGACCGAAGGCAATGACGCCGCACGAGCCGTTGGGCAGGTACTTCTGCGCCAGGGCGTGATTCTTGTCGGTGGGCAGTCCGCTATAGTGAACCCAAGCCACGCGGTCGTCGTTCTGCAAGAACTCAGCCACGCGCTGGGCATTCTCGCAATGACGGGGCACGCGCAGATGGAGCGTCTCCAGTCCGAGGTTCAACAGGAATGAGTTCTGGGGAGCGGGAATGGAGCCGAGGTCGCGCATCAGCTGGGCCACGAGCTTGGTGGTGTAAGCCATCTTGCCAAACTTCTTGGTGTAGGTCAGGCCGTGATACGACTCATCGGGAGTGGTCAGGCCGGGGAATTTTGGAGCGCCCGATGGAGAACCGTCGGGAACAGTGGCTGCATCCCAGTCGAAATTACCGCTATCCACGACGACACCACCAACCTGAGTGGCGTGGCCGTCCATATACTTCGTGGTAGAGTGGGTGACAATATCAGCACCCCACTCGAAAGGACGACAATTGATGGGGGTGGGGAAGGTATTGTCGACAATCAAGGGCACACCATGCTTGTGGGCGATGCGTGCAAACTTCTCGATGTCGAGAATCTGACAGCCTGGGTTCGAGATGGTCTCGCCAAACAGCGCCTTGGTGTTGGGACGGAACGCCTTGTCGATTTCCTCCTCGCTGGCCTCCTGGGAAATAAAGGTGCACTCAATGCCGAGCTTCTTCAGCGTCACACCGAAAAGGTTGTAGGTGCCACCATAAATCTCGTTAGACGTTACGATGTGGTCGCCAGCCTCGCAGATGTTAAACACGGCGTAGAAGTTGGCTGCCTGACCACTGGAGGTCAGCACGGCGCCTACGCCACCTTCGAGGGCGGCAATCTTCTGTGCCACAGCATCGTTGGTAGGATTAGCCAGTCGGGTGTAGAAGTAGCCATCCTTCTTCAAATCGAAGAGGTCGGCCATTTCCTCGGTGTTGTCATACTTAAAGGTAGTGCTCTGAATGATAGGCAGAACACGTGGCTCTCCGTTCTTTGGCTTCCATCCAGCCTGTACGCAGAGCGTTGCGGTTTTCATTTTCTGTGTCATATAATATATTATTATTCACTATTCACTGTTCACTATTCACTGTTCACTAGGCCGTAGGCCGCCAAAAACTCGTCTTCTGAGATAATGGGAATGTTCAGTTCCTTGGCCTTCTTGTTCTTGCCCGATGTCGAGGTGACATCATTATTAATAAGAAATGAAGTGGAACCACTGACTGCCGAAGCCACCTTGCCACCCTGCGACTCGATATAGGCTTTCAGCTCGTTGCGGTTCTTGTAGTGGTGCACATCGCCCGTAATCACGAAGGTCAGTCCCTCGCAGCGGTTGCCCTTGGGAGCATTGTCCGCCTGCGTCACGTTGATTTTCTCCATCAGGTGGCGATAGCGCATCAGGTTGTGCTCGTCGCGGAACCAGCGGACAAAGGATGCCGACTTCTCAGGACCGATGCCGTTGACGTGGGCAAACACCTCCTGAGGCTCAGCCTGGGGGGAGAAGAGGTCCGCACCAGCCTTCGTGGCCTCGATGACCAGGTCGGCCAAAGGATAGGCCGACAGCAGACGTTTGCAGACATCCAGTCCGCAGAGGGGAATGTTCAGGGCATACAGCAACCGGTGGGCCTCTACCTCGCGACTCTTGTCAATGCTGCGCATGATGTTGGAGGCTGACTTCTCGCCAAAACCTTCCATCTGAGCCAGTTCACGGATATGACTGCGCAGTTCGTAGATATCGGCATATTCGCTGACCCATCCCAGATTGATGAACTTGGATAGCGTCTGTTCGGAGATTCCGTCGATGTTCATGCCCTCCTTCGATACGAAGCGGGCAAACTTCCTCAGCTGTTTGGCAGGACACTCGGCATTGGTGCAATGCAGCGTCTTCGTGCCGCTAATCTCGCTCACCTTGATGGCAGCGGGGGCGTGACAGACGGGACATTGGTCAGGTACGCTGAACGTGCCGGCACTTTGAACCACCTTGATGACCTTGGGAATAATCTTGTTGGCCTTGATGACGCTGATTCGAGTTCCGGCAGCCCCGATGCCCAGGCGTTCGCACTCACTGATGTTGCACAGCGAAGCACGCTTCACGGTGGTGCCTTCCAACTCAACGGGCTCGAAGATGGCAACGGGCGAAATCGTAGAAGCGGCACACGACCACTCAATCTCCTTCAACGTGGTTTCAGCGGCTTCATCCTGCCACTTGAAAGCCAGACCGGCACGGGTGGCATGATGACCGGTGACAGAGCCCGTTTGGGCATAAGCGGTATCATCGTAGCAGATAACCAGTCCGTCAACAGGGAAGGGGTTCTGCTTGGTGGTGACTTTTGCGGTGAAGCCTGCCAAACAGGCTTCCACAATAGAAACGGTAGGCGCATCAATGTATTGGCGCTCAACAGTGGTGAAGCCCTGACGGTCGAGCCAGTCCATGCGCTTACCCCATGAGGTAATTTCTTCCTCAGTATATACTAAGGTAAAGGGAATCCATTGGATGTGGCGCTGACGCACTTCCTCTACGTCCTTCAACGTGAGGGAACCCGATGCCAGGTTGCGCGGATTGGCATAATCCTCGCCACTCTCCATGAGGAAACGTTCGAAATCATCGTAAGAGATGACGGCCTCGCCACGAATCACGGTATGTCCTTTGGCGGGAATGGTGGAAGGAATACCACTGATGGCGGTGGCCAGATGGGTGATGTTGGTACCGATGTGACCATTGCCACGGGTCACCACCTTGGTCAGTGTTCCGTCATCATAGGTCACCACCAGCGTGAGACCATCCAACTTCCAGGAAATCCAGATAGGCTTCTGTTCTGCCCACTTGATGAGTTCTGAGGTCTGCTTGGTCTTGGCCAGCGAAAGGGCGGCAAACTCATGTTCCTCCTTCTGACCGGTGATGCTGTCTTCCGAAACCTTCTGCGTGGGCGAGTCGGGCAGGGTGGTTCCTGTCTCTTGTTCTAACGAGCGTAGTTCGTCGAAACGGGCATCCCACTCATAGTCCGTCATGCGCTCTGCCTGTCCGTTGTAGTAGGCATCGCTAGCCTCGTTCAGCTCACGGATGAGCTGTTGCATTCGCAGTATCTTGTCGTCAGCCATGGTTATAACATTCTTGTCGTCAGTCATCATTATAACATTCCTTTGGTAGAAGGCAGTTCGTAATGATAGATATCACGACGTACTGCCATTTTCAGAGCACGGGCCAGTGCTTTGAAGATGCCTTCAATCTTATGGTGCTCGTTCTGTCCTTCGGCTTTAATGTTCAAATTCATCTTGGCAGCATCGCTCAGACTCTTGAAGAAATGCAGGAACATCTCTGTGGGCATCTCGCCAATCTTCTCACGATGGAACTCAGCGTCCCAAACCAGCCAGGGACGACCTCCGAAGTCCAGACATACGGAACACAGACAGTCGTCCATAGGCAAAGCATAACCGTAGCGCTCAATGCCACGCTTGTCGCCCAATGCCTTCAACAGGCACTCGCCTAAAGCCAGAGCCGTATCTTCGATGGTGTGGTGTTCGTCCACGTGCAAGTCACCCTTTACCTGAATGGTCAGGTCCATCATTCCATGTTTGCCAATCTGCTCCAACATGTGGTCGAAGAATCCCAGGCCTGTCTGGATGTCACAGTGACCATTGCCATCAAGGTCCACCTTAATATATATATTAGTCTCCTTGGTGGTACGCTGCACCTCTGCTGTGCGCTCGCCCCCATAGGCAATGGCAGCGGCTTTGTCCCAGCTCTCAGCGGCAAAACCGCCGGGTACACTGTCTATTTGCAGGAATCCGCAACCTATGTTTTCAGCAAATTTGCGGTCTGTGTCACGGTCGCCAATAACATAGCTGTGCTCGATATCGTATTCGGGATTGTTCATATATTTCTCCACCAGTCCTGTGTTGGGCTTGCGCGTTGGGGCATTGTCCTCAGGGAAATGGGGGTCTATCAGGATATCGTCAAACTCCACGCCCTCGCCTTTCAGCGTATCCAATATAAAGTTATGGACAGGCCAGAATGTATCTTCGGGGAAGGCATCGGTACCCAATCCATCCTGATTGCTCACCATGACGAAAAGATAGTCCGTATGCTGGCGCAGGAAAACGAGATTGCTGATGGCACGAGGCACGAACTGCAGTTTCTCAAAGGCATCAATCTGCTCGTCAGCAGGTTCACGGATGATGGTTCCGTCACGGTCGATAAATAGAATCTTCTTCATTGTATGTTCAGCTTTTGTTGTTCACGTTCTTTTTTCTGGGTTTCAGCAGAGCCATAGGCGTAATAGCCTACGAACAGCAGACTGATGATGATGAAAATCTGAAGGAAGGCGGCAAGGAGCCAAGTGCCTTCTGCGAGATAATCGATATAAGAGGGCATGCCGAAAGGATCGCCCATAAGGGTTCCGATGTGTGCCTGAATGGAAGCAACGGTGAGAATGATAGCTGGCAGACAAGCGAAGAGGCAAATGGGTGTCAGAATCACGAGTCCTACCAACAGAATGCCCAATGTCAACAGCCAATGTCGACCAGCGGTTTTCAGCATGCTACGGAAAGGTTTCCAAAACTTAGGCTTGGCAAACCATTTCGCAGGTGCGGTAATCTTGTCGGTGTCTTTGTGCTCCTTTAATTTTCCTGCTACAATGCCAAAAACCATCAGAAGTACTACGAAGCCCAGTACAAAAAGCACCACGAAAGCAATAATAAGACGAAGATGTTCTTGTGCAATGAGCCATTTGTATTGCGGCAAGGCAATGATTTGCAGCAATACTGGCAGGAACTTGGTGGTTAGTAAGGCACCAAGAACAGACACTATCAAGGAATAAATCATGGCAAAATGCCAGCTGGATTTGAAAATCTTACGGAAGGAGGAAGTGTATAAACGCAGTGCGGAAGCCGTTACTCCACGGTAACTGCGCGCCTTCATCAATGTATCTTCTTGTTGTTTTTCCATCTTTTTAACTACTATTTTTTTCTAAGAGTTTTGCAAAGGTAGGCATTTTTTCGTATCTTTGCACCATCTTTAAAGATAAATTATGAAAATATTGCAATGGGGCTTCATCGGATGCGGTGAAGTAACGGAAATAAAAAGCGGTCCGGCCTTCTCTGAAGTGGAAGGTTCCAGCGTAGTGGCTGTGATGAGTCGTCACGAGAAAAATGCGCGTAGTTATGCGGAAAGGCATGGTATCCCTAAGTGGTACACAGATGCTCAGGAGTTGATAGACGACCCTGATGTGAACGCCATCTATATTGCGACACCTCCCAGCAGTCATGCCACCTATGCCATTATGGCGATGAAGGCGGGTAAACCTGTGTATGTGGAGAAACCGCTGGCAGCAACGTATGAGGACTGTGCCAGAGTAAACCGTATAAGTGAGGAAACAGGTATTCCTTGCTTCGTGGCTTATTATCGTCGTTATCTGCCTTATTTTCAGAAGGTAAAGGATATTGTTGATAATGGTATTATTGGCAAGATTATCAATGTGCAGGTGCGTTTTGCCACTCCTCCACGTGAACAGGACTATGGAAAGGATGGGAAATTGCCCTGGCGACTGCAGCCAGACATTGCGGGAGGAGGCTATTTCTATGATTTGGCTCCCCATCAGTTGGACTTGCTGCAGCATATCTTTGGTGTGATAACCGAGGCTCATGGTATCCGTGCCAATCGTGGAGGATTGTATGAGGCCGAAGACTCGGTATGCGCCAGCTTTGAGTTTGAGAGTGGCTTGCCAGGCAGTGGCTCCTGGTGTTTCGTGGCTCATGAATCGGCTCGGGAAGACCGTATCGAGATTATTGGCGATCGGGGATCTGTCAGTTTCTCCGTTTTCGATTACCATCCCATTAAACTACATACCAGTGAGGGTGCAGAGACCATTACGGTGCCTAACCCTCCCTATGTACAATATCCTATCATTAAGAGTGTCTGTGAGCATCTGCAGGGCATTGGACTCTGCGAGTGTACTAGTGTTTCGGCAACGCCAGTCAATTGGGTGCTTGACCGTATCTTAGGGAAGTTCTGAGCAATGCGACTGATACTGACGATAGTATTGATGATGGTGATGAGTGTTTGCTCAGCGGCAACTGACACCTTAACGA
>Ga0310695_10009417_pt1 | contig 14671 bp, 9 predicted proteins | sample RumenRJG_04DNA_FD_203882 | JGI IMG/M metagenome (GOLD analysis project Ga0310695, IMG submission 203882) | Bovine rumen microbial communities from Lethbridge, Alberta, Canada - RJG_04 (v2) (version 2) | ecosystem: Host-associated > Mammals > Digestive system > Stomach > Rumen | place: Canada... | reverse complement strand
TGTAATAACAGCGCTTCCCTCGTCGCAGTGGCCTATGGCATTGCAAGCCGCAGTAAGTTCATCGAAGCCAGCCTGTCTGAATATTGCACCGCAAACTCCGCCTCCAGCCCAAAGCCCCGAATTGGCAGCATTTACAATTGCATCCGCCGGAATGTCCGTAATTCCTTTTTGCAGAATTTTTATTGAGCCCATAACTTTCCTCCTAGCAAACATTCTAGCACACCCTTACCGCAAATAAAAGCCTGCCGGGCACTTACTAAGCAAACCTCCCTATTCACAATTTCTAAAAATAAATATATAATCATTCCATGACTCCGTCTTCTAATGATGATTCCGTTTTTTCGGTAAGCCAGCTGACCGGGCTTATAAAGACAATGCTAGAAGGAACTTTTCCCAACGTGCAGCTTAAGGGAGAAATTTCCAACTACAGGCCAAATGCGAGCGGGCACTTGTATTTTGTGCTAAAGGATTCGCAGAGCCAGATTAGTGCGGTTATGTTCCGCGGAAGGGCTGCTAGCCTTAACTTTGTTCCCAAGGACGGAATGCTTGTTCAGGTGCGCGGTTCTGTTTCCGTTTACGCTCCACGTGGCAACTACCAGATTATCATTAGCAGCATGACAAAAGCTGGTGCCGGCGACATAATGGAAATGATTGAAGAGAGGAAGAAGAAGCTTGCGGCAGAAGGGCTTTTTGATTCATCACGCAAGAGAAAGCTTCCTTTTTTTCCAAGGCGCATTGGAATTGTAACAAGTCCGACCGGTGCTGCAATCCGGGACATTCTTCAGATTACAAGGCGGAGGAACCCAAAGGCCAGTGCAATAGTTTTTCCTACAATTGTACAGGGGGAAGATGCGGCTCATTCCATAATAAAGATGATAGAAATTGCAAACGCATATTCCATGTGCGACGTGCTAATAGTTGGCAGGGGCGGCGGTTCACTAGAAGACCTGCTACCATTTAGCGATGAGGACGTGGTAAGAGCAATTGCAGCTTCCGAGATTCCGGTTATTTCTGCGGTTGGACACGAGATTGACTGGGCGCTTAGTGACTTTGCGGCAGACCAGAGGGCACCAACACCTAGTGCGGCGGCAGAGCTTGCAGTTCCCCTTCTTTCCGACATTGAGCAGAGCATTGAAGTTTCGCGCAACGAGATGCATGAATCCATACAGGGTAAGCTTGAGCACCTGCGTCTTATGCTAAGGACTTTTACGCCGGAAAATATGGAGCTCCAGTTTAGGCACATTGAACAGCCACTTTCCATGCGCTTTGATTCTGCCAGGGAAAGGCTTGAGCAAAACATCAAGGACTTTTTGCAGGACAGGCGGCACTTTCTTGAACAGTGCGAGCAGACGCTGAACAACTGCAACCCCCAGACAATCTTTGACAGGGGATATTCAATGGTAACGGACCAAGATGGAAAAGTTGTCCGAAATGCGGCTTCCCTTTCACCGGGAGCAAAAATAAAAATACGCCCTGCAGAAGGAAGCATTAGGGCAGAAGTTTTGAGCGTTGGCCAATAGAGACAATTACGGGAGGTAAATATATGAACAATTTTGAAGATGACTTAAAGAAGCTTGAAGAGCTTACCGACGACATAAAGCGCGCGGACATTTCTTTGGAAGATGCACTCAAAGATTTTGAGGACGGAATAAAGCTTGCAAAGAGCATGAAGAAGACACTGGACGCAATGGAAAGCAAGATTCAGATTCTAATGAATTCCCCGGAAACAGAGGATGACGAGGAAGAAGAAAAGGACGCAAAGCCCAAGGCAAGAAAATCCAAGTCTCCTGCAAAGGGGGAAGGACCTGTGCTGGACTTCTTTGACCCGGGTTCAGAAGTAAACGGAACTAGGAACGCGTAGCAAGGAAAAATTCCATGGAAGCTAAGGTTAGACAATTAAGCGCGGACGTTGCAAGAAAAATTGCGGCTGGAGAAGTTATAGACAGGCCAAATGCAATTGTGCGGGAACTTTTGGACAATGCGGTAGACTCTGGCGCAACAAAGATTAGCGTAGAAATTACGGGCGGCGGCATAGAAAAAATCCGCGTAAAAGACAACGGCTGCGGAATGAGCAAAGAAGACTTGGCTGCCTGTGCACGGCCACACGCAACCAGTAAAATTTCCAGCGAGACTGATTTGCTAAACTTGTCCACCCTTGGCTTTAGGGGAGAAGCCCTTGCTTCCATGGCGGCAGTTTCCCGGCTTGAAATTACAAGCGGCACTTGCAGGATGTGCGCATCTGTTACGGAAGACCACGTTATAACGACAGTTCCGCCGGTTACTGGCACTATTGTCCAGACCCAAGCCCTGTTTGAAAACTTTCCCGCAAGAAGGGTTTTCCTAAAAAGAAGTGCAAGCGAAGCTGCTTTGTGCAGGACAACCTTTGAAGAAAAAGCAATTGCCCGGCCGGACATAGCATTTACCTTTACAAGCGACGGAGAGGAAAAACTTAACCTTCCCGCAGGACAAACCCTAACGCAGAGGTTTTGCCAGACGCTTGAACTTTTTGAAGGCGAAGACCTCTTTTACGAAATAAAAAATTCATCGGCGGCAAAGGACTTTTCATTTTCCCTTGTGATAGGGGAACCTTCCGTTAGCCGCTCAAACAGGAAAAACATTTACATATATGTTAACGGCAGGCGCATAAACGAATACTCGCTGATTCAGGCGATTGAATACGGAGCGCAGGGGTACTTTCCAAACGGAACGCATCCTGTTGCATCTCTTTTTGTTACGATGAACCCGGCCCTTGTTGACTTTAACATTCACCCGGCAAAAAGGGAGGCCCGCTTTAAGGACATTTCCCAATTGCACCACGAGGTAAGTTCTGCAACAAAAAATTTCTTTAAGCAGTACACGCTAAAGAACATAATAAACCAAAGTCAGGACGAAGAGGACAAGGGTCTTGAGCTGAACTACGGGCTGGAAGAAAGAATGTACGGCGGAGCTTCTTCTGTTGCTTCCCCGGATGAATCTACGGATTTTGCAGCACCTTCTGACTTTATTGTAAACGCAAAAATGCCAGGCTTTTCCAAGGGATATGGCCATGGCGGCTACAGCCAGAACTACAGCCAGTCCATGAACCATACGAGTTTTGGCAGGGGAAATTTTACAGGGCGCAGCCAGTACGAAAAAGCCATTACGGAAGAAATGGAAGCTTCCATTAACGGACACTTTGCAAAGCCAAATTACTTGCCAGACCAGCCACCTTCATCTTCTATGGAAAAAGGCGGGGAATCTGGCTTTCATTTTGTTGGAATGGCCCTTGGCACTTTTTTGATTGCGGAAAAAAACGATGTTCTTTACATAATAGACCAGCACGCTGCCCACGAGCGCATTTTGTACAACCGCATTATGGCAGACGCAGGGCAAAAGCAGACGCTTCTTGTTCCCTACATTGTGCAAACGGACAATGCTGCGGACGACAACTACATTAACGCGCTAAAGGAAAAACTTGAGCAGGCAGGCTTTACCGGCAAGGACTGTGGCAAGGGAAAGTGGGAATTTTCTACTGTCCCAATAAGATGGAAGGGAACGGAAGCAGACCTAAAGAAAGACTTGCTTGACAGAAGGATTAATCCCCACGACATGATTAATGCGGCGGCGGCAAGCACTGCATGTAGGACTGCTGTTATGGACGGTGATGTTCTGGACAGCGGAACTGCTGCATGGATTGCAGAAAAGGCCCTTGAACTGCCAGACCCCCACTGCCCCCACGGACGTCCTGTTTACACTACAATTACGCGAAAGCAATTGTTTGCCCTTGTAAAAAGAATTTAATTTTTAAGCCCATGGATGGGCGGCTTAGCAATGCGGAAAAATCCATGGAGGGAAGTTTGCAGGGCAAGCGCGGCAGGTGCTGGAGGGGCGCCGAAGGCGTTCCGTAGGAATGGAGCGGGTTGGGCCCCGCGGAACCCCGGAAGTACCACACACATGGCACTTTTGTTAGCGGAAAAGATTGTCCGTCAGTAAAGGCAAGTGCCGCCAAAAAAAAAGCCTGATGCTTAAAACCCCGACCGGATTTTTGCACCAGGCTCTTTTTGTTTTGAACCTTTACTTTTCTATTACTTCTTTATAGAAGCAAGGAGTTTTGCAACCTCTGCCATTTTGTAGGTTGGGTTGTTTTTCTGAAGATAGGTAAGGTAAGTTTCTGCGCTTTCCATGTCTCCCAAGGCGATGCACACTTTTGAAAGCTCAAGATATGATTCCCAGTCCTTTGGATTGGCTGCAATCACGTCTTCGTAGGTAACTTTTGCGCTGTCGTACTGCTTGGCACCTGCGTATGCTTTTGCCAAGTTTGCACGCACGGTGTTGTCTTTTGGAGAAATTGCCAGTGCGTTCTGATAGTACTTGATTGCCTGGGTAAAGTTTTCCTTTTTGTTGTATGCGTTGCCAAGGTTGTTGTTTACCTCAAAGTTGGAGCTGTCCAATTCGTAGGCTTTTGACAGGACGGCGATTGCAGAATCACTCTGACCGTCTTCATTGTAAAGGGCACCAAGGTTTGTTCTGGCCTTTACGTTGTTGGGGTCATTGAGGAGAACCTCGTTGTAGAGGGACTTTGCCAATTCTGCGTTGTCTGTCTTTTCCTGGGCAAGTGCGTAGTTGTAGGTAATGTTGTTCTTTAGTTCGTCATTGGCAGAGGCCTTTAATTCGTAGGACTGCTTTGCATAAGAAAGTGCCTCTGAATTCTTTTCCTGCGCAAGGAGAACTGTTGAAAGGTTGTAGTATGTTGCAGGGTCTGACTTTGACTTGTCCATGTAGGCTATGGCTTTTTTGAAGCTGTTTTCTGCGGCGGAGTAGTTTCCGATTGCGGCAAGGGCAGATCCGTATTCCTGGTAGGTCTGTGAATTTGCCGGGTTGATTTTTATGGCCTTGTCAAATGCGGCGCTTGCACCCTGGTTGTCTCCCTGGCGGGCCATGATGCGTCCTGCTGCAATGTAGGCGCGCTCATATTCACCGTCTATCTGGTAGGCCTTGCGGTAAGATACCAGAGCCTGAGAGTTGTCGTTCAAGCGTTCGGAAACATAGCCAAGGTTGTAGAAGGCAGGTGCGAACTTTGGATTGAGTTCTGTTGAATTCTTGAATGAAGCCTGTGCGGCCTTGAACTTACCCTGCTGAGCCTGGGCACGGCCAAGCTGATAGTAATAGGATGCGTTCTTTGGATCGGCCTTTATTGCCTTTTCAAATTCAGCTTCTGCCTGGGCGTAGTTTTTGTTCTTGAGGGCTTCCATGCCAAGGACGTAATGGCTTCCTGCATCGTCGCTGCCCTTTGCAACAGCTTCGTTGGCAAGTGTCTTTGCGGCATCTGCCAGCTTCTTTTTGTCTGCAGGATTGTCCGTAGCTTCCGAAGCATCGTAGAGTGCCTGTGCAATTTCTGACTTTTTCTTTGCGGCATAAGCGGGATCGTCGGATGGAAGCATGCTCATTGCCTTGTTGAAGTGGGCGATTGCTTCTTCTACGTTTCCTGCTGAAAGGGCGGCCTTGCCCTTTGCAATTTCGCTGTCTATGTCCTTCTGCAGGGCGGCAAGTTCAGCCTGTTTCTTGGCCTTTTCCGCTTCTTCTGCGGCTTTCTTTACACGCTCTTCTTCTGCAGCCTTCTTTGCAAGGGCTTCTTTTTCCTGAGCGGCGGCTTTGCTTATGAGTGCCTGTACGTCTGTATCGCGCTTTTCTGAAGACGGAAGCGTGTTTAATATTGCCTGAGCTTTGGCATAGTCACCGGCATCAAGTGCTTTCTGTGCCTGGGCAAGTTTGTCTGCCTTTTCTTGGGCGGCTTTTTCGGCTTGTGCCTTGGCCTGGGCTGCCTGCTTTTCGCTTGCTATCTTGTTGCGCAGAGCAGTTACGTCACTGTCGCTCCTCTGGTTTGCAGGGATTGAGTTGAGTATCTGCTGGGCCTTGTCGTAGTCTCCGGCTTCCAGGGCTTTTTGTGCCTGGGCAAGTTTGTCTGCCTTTTCCTGGGCGGCTTTTTCGGCGGCGGCTTTGGCTTGAGCGGCCTGCTTTTCGCTTGCTATCTTGTTGCGCAGAGCATTAACGTCTGGATCGCTACGCTGGGCTGAAGGAATTGAGTTGAGTATCTGCTGGGCCTTGTCGTAGTCTCCGGCTTCGAGCGCCTTTTGTGCCTGGGCAAGCTTGTCTGACTTTTCCTTAGCGGCCTTTTCTGCTGCTGCCTTGGCATCTGCGGCTTGCTTTGCGCTTGCTATTTTGTTGCGCATTGCGTTAACGTCGCTGTCGCTTCTCTGGTTTGCAGGAATTGAGTTTAGTATCTGCTGGGCCTTGTCGTAATCTCCAGCTTCCAGGGCTTTTTGTGCCTGGGCAAGTTTGTCTGCCTTTTCCTGTGCGGCTTTCTGGGCTGCCTGCTGTTCGGCTGCCTTTTGCGCGGCGGCTTTTTCTTCCGCTGCCTTGGCCTGGGCATTTGCCTTGTTCAGCATGTTTTGGATTTGGCTGTCGCCCTTGTTTGTCTTGGCAAGTTCGTTCAAGATCTGCTGGGCTTTGGCATAGTCACCGGAATCGAGTGCCTTCTGTGCCTGGGCAAGCTTGTCTGCCTTGTCTTTTGCGGCCTTTTCCGCTGCGGCTTTGGCTTGGGCGGCCTGTTTTTCGCTTGCTATCTTGTTGCGCATTGCAGTTACGTCACTGTCGCTCCTCTGGTTTGCGGGGATTGAGTTGAGTATCTGCTGGGCCTTGTCGTAGTCACCAGCTTCGAGAGCCTTTTGTGCTTGGGCAAGTTTGTCTGCCTTTTCCTGTGCGGCTTTCTGGGCTGCCTGCTGTTCGGCTGCCTTTTGCGCGGCGGCTTTTTCTTCCGCTGCCTTAGCCTGGGCATTTGCCTTGTTCAGCATGTTCTGGATTTGGCTGTCACCCTTGTTTGTCTTGGCAAGTTCGTTCAAAATTTGCTGGGCTTTTGCATAGTCACCGGAATCGAGTGCCTTCTGTGCCTGGGCAAGCTTGTCTGCCTTGTCTTTTGCGGCTTTTTCCGCTGCGGCTTTGGCTTGGGCGGCCTGTTTTTCGCTTGCTATCTTGTTGCGCATTGCAGTTACGTCACTGTCGCCCCTCTGGTTTGCGGGGATTGAGTTGAGTATCTGCTGTGCCTTGTCGTAGTCTCCGGCTTCGAGTGCCTTTTGTGCCTGGGCAAGTTTGTCCGCCTTGTCTTTTGCGGCTTTCTGTTCCTGGGCAAGTTTTTCTGCCTTTTCCCTTGCGGCCTTTTCTTCCGCTGCCTTGGTCTGGGCGTTTGCCTTGTTCAGCATGTTTTGGATCTGGCTGTCGCCCTTGTTTGTCTTGGCAAGTTCGTTCAGTATCTGCTGGGCCTTTTCATAGTCACCTGCGTCAAGATATTTCTGGGCAAGGGAAAGCTGATCCTGCTTTTTTCTTTGGCTAAGTTCCTCTGCACTTGGTAGAGAAGATGAGTCGCCTTTTCTATTTCTTCTTAGAAGCTCACGCTTTTCGTCTGCAGCCCTGTACATGCGCAAAAGAGCGTCCTTGTCGTTGGGGTTGCGGATCATAAGGTCGTTGAGGATTCTAAGAGCATCGTCATAGCGGCCTTCGTCCGTAAGTTCAGTTGCCCTTGCAAGAGCCTCTTCCCTGGAAGACGGAGTGCGTACGTTGCCTGTGCTGCGGTCAACTGTGATTGGCTTTGCAGAAGATTTTCCTGTTGAAGCATTTACCGCAGGCCTTGTCTGGCTGGCGTTTGTGTTTGCGGCAGAAGGAGAGCCTGTTGAAGCAGATGCTTTTCCTGCTGAACCGGAAGCGGTGCCTGTTGAACTTGATGCTGTTCCCGAAGCATTTGTGGCTGAATTGCCGGCAGATGCATTGCCTGTGCCGCTTGATGAAGAAGATGAAGCAGAGGCATTTGTGGCAGGGGCATTCCTTGAAGAAGATGAAGTGCCTGTGTTTGCGGCCACTGCAGTAGAAGATGCCGTAGCACTTGCAGCCGGCCTGTTTGCAGATGAAGTGCCTGTGCCAGAAGATGCATTTCCTGCAGAGCTACCGCTTGAAGCTGCATTTGAAGAAGGAGTATTGCTTACAACAGTCTTTACCGTCTTTGGTGTAGAAGCTTCACTGCGGCCGAATGTGCTGTTAGCAGATGTGCTGTTAGCAGATGTGCCTGTATTCTTTGCAACCTGGCTTTCTGTTCCTGAAACAAGATCCGCTAATGAAGAACCTTCGTTTCTTGCCCCCTGAGACTGAGCATTCGGATTGGAATATTTATGCTTGCTATCTGATGAAGTGCCGTTGGCAGAAGAGCCTGTATTCTTTGCAGCCTGGTTTCCTGTTCCTGAAGATGGAGTAATGACATTTGCCATTTCGCTGTAAACAGGAGGATTCTGGCCTGCATTACCTTCATTAGACAAAGAAGCCCTTGCTGCAAGCTGGTCTTTTAGGGCCTGGTTTGCGGCTGCTTCATTAGCCTTGCGCTCTTTTTCTGCCTGTTCAGCCTCTTCTTTTGCCAAGCGGGCATTGCGTGCGGCTTCTGCCTTGTCTGCTTCTTCCTTTAGGAAAGATGCCTTTTCCAAAAGACTGCGTACTTCCGCATCATTTGGATCTTTTGCGGCAAGAGCTTCAAGAACAGCAATTGCCTGGTCATAAAGCCCGGAGTCAACAGCATCGTTAGCCTGCTTAAGAGCATTCTGCCTGTCGCTTGCGGCCTGTTCAGCTTCTGCCTTGAGGGTTTCTTCGCTTGCCCTTTCGCGGAAAGTCATTGCCATGTCAAGCATCTGCTTTGCTTCGTCATCTTCCGGGTTGTCCACAAGAAGAGCGTTAAGCACGGTGGATGCATCATCATACAAAGCCGTGTCTACATAGCGCTGGGCAATAGAGATTGCATTTGAATGCTTTGAGCTGTCGTAGGATTCATTTCCAAAAGGATCAGTAAATGTCTGCCCCGAAAATCCTGCATGGGGATCGGAGTCTTTCTTTAGCTGAGCCGTTGTGTTAAAGAGGCTGTTTCCGTCTGTGTCCTGGTTGTCCTTAAGAAGCAGTCCGTTTATAAGGCTGAGTGAATTGTCGTAAAGCCCCTGGCTTGAATAAGTCTGGATAAGGGCAATCGTGTTTTCCTTTTCCTGCCTCTGCTGTTCAAGGGCAAGTCTTTCTGCCTTGCGGGCGGCACGGACATCCCTTGTGCTGTAGAGCCAACCGCCAACGCCTCCGCCTATACCAATTGCGGCTATTGCACATGCAAGTCCGGCAACAAGCTTTTTGTTAACAGGCTTCTTGGGCTTAATGTAGCCACTTTGGTTTTCATAGTTCTTCTCGTAAGTCTTTCCGCTTTCGGAAGAGCTTCCGCTTGACGAGCTGCCATAGGATGCCATTTCAAAAGTGGTGTCTTCGTCATTGGCATGGGAAGCAGATGTCTGGAAAGAAGACTCAGATGTTGTATTATAGGAAGAAATTGTAGAATCTTCTGAATATGATGCTGAGCCTGATGAAGTTGAATCAGCAGTAGAAAGATCTGAAGAGCTTCTCTGTGACTGGGAATAAAGGCTTGATGAATATGGCCTTGAAGAAGCCTCACTTCCTGCAGAAAGAGATGTTGCGTTAAGAGACGTGGCGCCAAGAGTTGTTCCAGCGGCTGTTCTTGAATAGGAACTTGTGGGCCTGCGGGAAGACGAAGAAGATGCAGAGCCTGTACCGGAAGAAGACAAAGTTCCTTCACGTGCAGATGTAGACCTTGCAGAAAGCCTTGTCTGTCCTGCTGCTGTAGAGCGGCTAGATGCAGTTCCAGCGCGTGTGGAAGAAGCCCTGGAAGAAGTGCCGCTTCCCCTTGCAGAAGCCCTTGTCTCGCTTTCCTTTGCAAGACGGGCAGTTGTTCCTGTTCCCCTTACAGAAGGACGGACCTTGCGTTCAGCGGCGGCACTAGCAAGACGGGCGGTTGAGCCTGCAGCGCGGGAAGATGTTGTTCCCGCACGTGTAGAAGCGCGGCTTGTCTTTGCATCCGCACTTGCAGAAGCCCTTGTTGAGCCTTCCGGAACCACCCTGGTACGAGGACGGCCTGGTCCCCTGGTAGCCGTGGAAGAAGAAGCAGTAGCGCTGCCCCTCGTAGCACGGGAAACAGACGAAGTTCCAGCCGCTGCCCTTGTGGATGCAGATCTGGAAGCCGCCGTCTTTTTTACTGATTTTTCATCTTTATTCGAGTTCTGATTCGTAGCCATATCCCACCGTTCCCTCAGCTCCTGCTGACATATTTTCTGTTGATGATCCGTTTAATGAAGACGCAACGTCTTCCAATAGCTTGGCCTTTCTTGCTTCCTCAGCAGCCTTTTCGTCTGCAAGGCGTTTTTCTTCCGCAAGACGGGCTGCCTCTATGCGGGCATTCTCCGCCTGAATACGGGCATTTTCTGCCTGCAATAGCTGCTCTGCGTTAACAGCCTGCTGCTGCTGAATTACAATTTCGTCATCTATAAGGCCAATTATCTTGGTAATCTGTTCTTTCTGCGGATTTTCCGGAAAAAGCTCCATGTAAAGGATGTAGTCAGCCTTGCTTTCTCCGTACTTACCGGCACGAAGCCTTGCATTGGCCCTGTTAAGAACCGGCGACGCATATTTTTCGTCCGCGGCAATGGCTATGGAGTACCATTTTTCGGCCTCGTCATAGTCACCCTGTGAAAAAGCTATGTTTCCCGCATTGTAGGCCAGTATCTTCTGATTTGTCTCCGGCAGGTTCATTCCCTCGTTGCAGACTGCAAGAGCCTTGTCATACTCCCTAAGCTGGTAGTAGGAAAGCGCAAGGTAAATAAATGCCTGGGGATTGTTCTTTTCCCTAACAGCCTCGTTCAAAAAAGGAATTGCTTCCTTTGGCTTGTTTTGTCTGAACAGATCCTCACCTTTAAGGAAATTTGCACTCTGGGCAAAGCTAAGCGGCGCAAAAATCAATAGAAACATTAAGGAAATCATATTTTTAATGATTTTATTTTTCACTTTAAATGCATCCTCCTATTCTCTTTAATCGCAATTGCGTATATAATATTAAATTGAACTTAGCCCTATTTGACATATTCGCACAAAAAGGCTAATCTTTCAATAGGAAATCTTAAAAAATTGCCGTTAATAATGGTAAAGATTTTTTTCATCATTTTTTAAGGAATTTAAGGAAAGAGTAGAAAAATATGAATGTAATAACGACAACCATTGTAGCATTTCTTGTTGCGGTCATAATATTTGCCGTAATTTTTATAGTAAAAAGCTTCGCCACGCCAAAAAAGCTGGGCAGCGTCCAAAAGTTCATGAAGGAAGGAAAGTTCCAGGCGGCAGAAAAGGCTGCAAAGGCAATCCTTTCCAAGAACCCCAGGGACTACCTTACCCACTACTGGCTTGGAAGGGTCTACCTTGCGCAAAAAAAAGACGACCTTGCTTTCATGGAATTCAAGACGGTAAACGAAAACGCCATCTTTAACGGAGACATTCCCGAAGTTCCATTCAGGCACACAATGGCGCTGCTTTACCAGAAGTTCAACGACAACACAAATGCGCTAAAGGAACACCTTCTACTTATTAAAAGGGAGCCGGACAACGCAGAAAACTACTACAACGCAGGTATATGCGCAGAAAAGGAAAACCAGGTAAACAATGCCGTAGTAATGTTCCAGAAGGCAATTGCCCTTAACAAGAGGCACTCAAAGGCCCACTCGGCACTGGGACACCTATTGCTAAGAAGTGAGCAGTACGAAGATGCCCTTTCCGAGATAAAGCTTTCTATCAGGCTGGATCCGGATGAATTCTCCAACTATTACTACCTTGGCAAAGCCCTAAAGAAGCGCGGAGAATACTCAGACGCAATAAAGGCATTCGAAAAGAGCGAAAGAAGCAACGAATTCCGCCAGAGGGCACTTATAGAAACAGGCGCATGCTACATGGAAGTTGACCAGACCGCAAACGCCCAGGAACACTTCCAACGGGCAGTCCAGTGCTCAAAGGACGACTCTAGCCAGGAAACCCTCTACGCCCGCTACTTCCTTGCAAACTGCTACGAAAAGACCCACAGCATAGAAAAAGCCGTAGAACAGTGGAATAAAATCTACCTCTACAACAAGAAATTTCGGGACGTAGCAAGCAAGCTGGAAGAATACCGCGACATACAGTCAAACGACAGCCTAAAGGAATACCTTACAAGCTCCCAGCAGGCATTTACGGAGCTGTGTATAAAGACTGTGCAGAAGGCATACAACTTTATGCCGCAAAAGTCAGAGACAAAGCCCTACGGTTGCAGGCTTTTGTGCACGGAAGAAAACAAGGACACATGGAAGAACGTAAGAAAGCAGTTCTTTCTTATTGAATTCCACAGGGATTCGGATGCGGTTGACGAAAGCAAGGTAAGGCAGTTCGTGGAAGAAATAAAGACCCAGGGCTACTACAAGGGAATGATTTTCTCCAGCTCAGGCTTCTCCACACTAGCCACCCAGTTTGCAGAAAGCCGCCCCGTAACCCTAATAAACAGGGAAAAACTGGAAATTGTACTTAGCAAGGCAGGAATATAAGGCAAAATGAAATTCCTGTGCGTTTCCGACCAAGTAGACCCCCTGGTTTATTCAACCACCGTAAAAGAGCGCTATTCAGACATAGACGCAGTACTTTGCGCAGGGGACCTTTCCATGGAATACATGGACTTTATCGTAGACGCACTTGGAAAGCCCACTTTCTTTATCTTCGGCAACCACGACCTTAGCGAATTCCACCTCTACCACAGGCAGACGGTCCTTGCCCAGAGGCCTTCCCAACTTGCAAAAATGCACTCCATAGAAAACGGGCACGGGGCAGACTACATAAACCGCAAGGTGCTAAGGCTAAAGAACCTGTCCTTCAAAGCCCCCGGCGGAAAGACAACACCCCTACTTCTTGCCGGAGTCTCAGGCTCAATAAGATACAACAAGGGCGAAGACCAGTACACGGACTTTGAAATGAAACTAAAGCTCATCTCCATGGTACCCGCCTTAATATGGAACAAAATACGCTACGGCCGCTACTGCGACATATTCCTGACCCATGCATCCCCCCGGCACATAAACGACAGGGACGACCCCTGCCACAAAGGCTTTGAATGCTTTAACTGGTTCATAAAAAGATTCAAGCCTGCCCTTTTAGTTCACGGGCACATCCACCTCTACGACCTACAGGCCCCACGAGTGGCAAAAAGCGCTCAGACAACGGTAGTAAACGCCTTTAGCCACATAGTCATAGAGTATGAACCAAAACTTTCAGAAAAAGAAGGAGACTTCCTTGGCTCAATTAACATCCGCACAGACCGGTGAAGACTTTGCAAAGGCAAGGAACAAGGCGCTTTTCAACGAAATCCAGCACATACTGAACCCGGAAGAAGCAGCGCTCATTTCGTTCACCGACATAAAAAAACTCTTAAAGCCCAGCAACGAAGTCTACAAGGGAATGCAGATAGTCCCAGTAGACCTTATCGTAGGAAGCGAGGGCCGCTACAAAGACTTTGACAATCACTTCTTTCCCAAAAGCATCTTCCTAAAGGCACGCTGGGAAAGAGTTGACATGGCCCACATACAGGACGTGGTTCTTCCGCCAATCAGCCTATACGAACTGGGAGGCCTCTACTTTGTCCGCGACGGAAACCACCGAGTATCGGTTGCAAAGGCGCGCGGGGTAGAAAACATAGACGCAGACGTAGTAAGCCTGCAAAGCGAAATAAAGCTTAAGCCCGGCTCCACAAAAGAAGAAATGATCCAGCAGGTTCTCTACTACGAAAAGCGGGTATTCTATTCGGAAACAAACTTTGGCGACATAACCGACTGGTGGCAGCTGGACTTCTCAACGCCCGGCCAGTACGACGTAATCTACAACCACATACTGACCCACCGCTACTACATCAACATGAACCAAACGGAAGAAATTCCCTTTGAAGACGCGGTGCTCTCATGGTTCAACAACGTCTACATGCCCGTAGTAAAGTCCATCCAGTCCCACAAAATCCTCCGCCTCTTCAAAAAGCGCACAATCTCCGACCTCTACATCTACCTAATCAAGTACTGGGACGAGCTAAAGCAGAAATTCGGCAACGACTTTAGCCTGGACGACGCTGTAAGGGACTTCAAGAAAAGCCACAAGAGGCACTCAATCTTCACCAGGATAAAAAACGCCCTGGCACGCAAAAAACTGGCCCTTTTTAAGGAAGAAAAAGGCACGGAAGAGTAAGGATTTTTTTTCTTCTCTAAAATTCTCATCCTGCGGCAGCTCCAATTTCCAGAAAAAGTCCCTCTGCAAAGACCTTGCCATTTCCACAAAACATATAGCGCCAAGGAGGGCACGTCAAGCCTTTGCATAAGATTCCGCGTTTTTTCGCCTTTCAAAATGGCAAGGAGGCCATTTTCAAGGGGCTTTCCGCCCTTCCGCTTTCGCTCCATTCCTCTCTTCGTTCGGAACGCCTCCGGCGGGGCTCCAATCCCTGCCGTGTATTAATATGCAACCCTTCTGTCGGTTTACCATCCATCGTAACCGGGAGTTTCCGCAGGAAACTCCAAGGGCAAGCTCCGCTTGCCCCAATCCCTGCCGTGTATTAATATGCAACCAGTCTGTCACCCCCTCCACAGATCCCGAAACGAGTTCGGGATGACGGCTGCCCTGTCACCCTGAACTGGTTGGTGGGCTTGTCGAACCACAGGGTCTGTAAAAGCTTAGCTGCCATCGTTTACTAAGCCCTTCGACTAAGCTCAGGGACCGGGGCGGCCTG
>Ga0310695_10009416_pt1 | contig 14674 bp, 12 predicted proteins | sample RumenRJG_04DNA_FD_203882 | JGI IMG/M metagenome (GOLD analysis project Ga0310695, IMG submission 203882) | Bovine rumen microbial communities from Lethbridge, Alberta, Canada - RJG_04 (v2) (version 2) | ecosystem: Host-associated > Mammals > Digestive system > Stomach > Rumen | place: Canada... | reverse complement strand
GAGCCTTGACAGTCGCTCCCTTCTCCGCTTTCTCCAGTTTCTCTACTTTGGCGGCAGCTTCATCCATCGTCTTCTGGATCGATTTGAGTTCCAGTTCCGCCTGGATGCTCTTGATCGTGCTGTCGCGCTTATTGGTCGCTTTGGTCAGCTCCGCTTCCGTCTCTGCTTTGTAAGCCTGCGCCTCCGAGAGCTTGCGGGCATCTTTCGCCGCCACCTCGGCTGCCTCTGTGGAACCCATACCGGAAGTATCACTGCCGCCTCCCAGTCTCTCCACTTCAAGGCCGGCCTCCATATCTTCCTGTACCGCCTCATTGTAATTGGAGTTGACTTCGTCGAGCCTCTCCTGCATTTCATCTTCGGTCAGGTACTCACCGTTTCGGATGCGCTCCACTGCTTCATTGGTGAGATCACCGCTGAAGAGCGCTTTCTGGAAATTGCTCTTGGCTTCATTGTATTCCTGTCTCGCGCTCTTAAGCTCTTCCGACTCGGCGTCCTGCAGTTCGTAGATGACATCTCCTTTTTTGACGTCGTCCCCGACGCGCACATTGACAGACGAAATGACTCGCGCATTCGGAACTTTAACGTTATAAGGGTCTTCCACTTCCGCAGTTCCCGCGCCTCTGACTTTGGGGGAGATATCCCCTTTCTGCACGTACTGGGTCGCCACCTGGGGAAGCGAATAATTCATGATCGTATTGGAAAAGAACGTCAAAACCAGCATGATGGACAAGAAGACAATGGCAAAATTCTTGATCCCGTCTTTTCTTGTGTTCTGCTCGTACCGTTCTCTTCTTTCCTTGTCTTCAATTTCGTACATAAACCATTCACCTCGTATGAATCACCTGGTATGAACATTCACTGTGCGGCAGTACCTTGTACGCCGTTTATTCTTTGATCCCTCCCTGGTACAGGATGCCTTCCACCAGATACTCCTCTCCGTATAAGAAAAAGAGCATCGGCAGCACCATATAGATCACGGCAACCGCAAAAGCCAGAGAGATCTCCCCCGTGTTGATCCTTGACAGGAAGACAGACAGCGGATACATCTCCTCATTTTCCAAAAGGATAAGCGGCTGCTCGACCATGTTCCAATAATCGATGAAGATCAGGATCGCGATCGATGCAAGTCCTCCCCGGCAGATCGGCATACAGATCGATGTGAAGATCTGCCACTCCCCGGCGCCGTCGATCGCCGCAGCCTCATAGAGCGAGTAGGGAATCCTGCGCATATATTTGGTCAGCATGTAGACCGCAAAGGGGGAGAAAATTCCCGGAAGCCAGATAGCCCAGCGCGTCCCGACGATCCCCATTCTCGAAAGGACCATGAAGTTTGGGACCAGCGTGACCTGATAAGGCATCAGCATCAGAATGATATATAAAAAGAAAATGAGCTGCTTCACCTTGCCTCGGTATCTCGCAAAGCCGAAGGAAGCAAGCGACGCCACCAGCAGTTGGAAGCATACGATCGGCACCACATATATTACGGAGTTCCAGAATTTCATCAGGTATTCCGGGCTCTTGAACAGCACCGTGATATACTGGCTGAACGTGACCATATCCGGTATAAACTTCAGGTTCACCGTCTCCGACACATAGACCTTTCCGCCTGTATTATTCTGGGCAAAGATCGCGCCGTAGTTGGCGCTGATCTCCGATGCTGTCATGAAGGAATTGGTAAAAGTCAGCACCGTTGGCATAAGGAACAGGAAGGCAAAAAAGACAGCGGCGATCGTTCGGCGGACAGTCTGCCTTCGCTCCGCCTTGCGCCTGTCGCTGATGGCGTCATAGACGATCTCCTCTTCCCTGAAATCATACTCCCACACAGTCTGTTGAGCAGCTTCTTCCCTTACCGGCTCCGCTTGAACGGGCTCAACCTTATTTACAGGCTCCGTTTTGACGGGTTCTGTCTTCACAGGCTCCGCTCTTTCGACGGGTTCTGCCTTCACAGGCTCCGCTTTTTTGACGGGTTCCGCTCTTTTGACAGGTTCCGTCTTCACAGGCTCCGCTTTTTTGACGGGTTCCGCCTTCACAGGCTCTTCTTTTTTGACAGGCTCCGCCTTGACCTCTTGTGTCTCTATGGAATTGTTCCGTTTTTTCTTCTTGGAAAACCACATACTACTGCTCCAAGTCTCTTCCGAACCGGTCTTCCGCCAGCAAAAGGATTCCGATCACCACCACCATGAAGGCAGCCATGATGATCGCTGCAGCTGAAAGTTTCTGATAGTCCAGCGACTGGAAGGTATTATTCATAAAGTGCTGCATCATATACAGCGAATCGAAGGGATAATCTCCCGTCAGAAGGTATACTTCCCTGAACACCTTAAAGGAATTGATCAGTGACATTATGATAACGAACATGATCGTGGACGACAGATAGCGGAGCTTGATCAGCCAGAAGACCTGGGTCTCGTTGGCCCCTTCCAGCCTCGCCACTTCGATCTGATCCTTGGGCACGCTAGACAGACCTGACATGAACAGGATCATGTTATAGCCCAGATTTTTCCACAAAAAGAGGAGAACAATAACGATTGGCGCATAAGTGGACTTGAGCCAGTCAACTTTTCCCAGTCCGAATCCGGTCAGAAATACGTTGACCAGTCCGTTATTGTCGAACAGGACCTGCCAGACCAAAATGACCGAAGCGATCGGCACCATCATGGGACTTAGGAAAAATGTCCGGAATGTGCTCTTAAACGGGATCCTGCTCTCCATGATGACTGCAAGATGGAGCGACAGAATGACCGCAAGAGGGACAGCGATCAAAGAGAAAAGCAGCGTGTTGTGCGCAGCAAGCTGAAACGCGTTGTTGTTCCAGGTGCGTATGAAGTTGTTAAACTTCACATATTCATGCTGGACAGGATTGTTGATCACGGAATAGTAGATGACAACGCCGAACGGAGCTACAAAGAACAGCCCCACACCTATAAGGCTCGGGGCCAGATACATCCAGGAGACCGCTCGTCCTCTCCATCTGCGCAGCCTTGCAGACCCAAGTCTCCTCTCTCTGTGTGCCTGTTGGGCATTTTTTTTCAAATAGCTGTCTAACTTCCTGCCTGCTTCTGCACTCATTGGGTATAAATCTCCACCGATTTAATAGCATATATCAAACTATTTTACCATATACGACGAAAAACAGGCAGGAAATTTTATTCCTGCCTGTCTTTATATTGTGTAAATTCTGTGAAATCTGCGATCCACGCCCGATTATTTGCGGATTAACAGGGATTTTCCTGTCATTTCCTTGGGCTGTTCCATTCCCATGACATCGATCAGAGTGGGAACGATATCCGCCAGGACGCCGCCTTCGCGGAGTTCTACATCCTCATCGAAGTTTGCCAGAATGAACGGGACCGGATTGGTTGTGTGTGCCGTGTGGGGCGCGCCTGTCTCATAGTTGATCATCTGCTCGCAGTTGCCGTGGTCAGCGCAGATGAAGAGAACGCCGTTCTCCTCCTTGATCGCCTCGAGTGCCTTGCCGACACACTCATCGACAACTTCAACCGCCTTGATGGCTGCCGGAAGTACGCCTGTGTGGCCGACCATGTCGGGGTTCGCGAAATTGATGACGATCACGTCATACTTCTTCGAGTGGATCGCCTCTACCAGCTTGTCGAGAACGCCGTAAGCGCTCATCTCGGGCTTGAGATCGTAAGTGGGAACATCCTTGGGAGAGCGGACCAGAATTCTGTCCTCATCCTTGTTGGGAGTCTCCACGCCGCCGTTGAAGAAGAACGTTACGTGCGCATATTTCTCTGTCTCCGCGATCCTGGCCTGCTTCATGCCGTTAGCGGCCAGCCACTCGCCGAACGTATTGGTGACATCGACCTTCTTGAAGGCCACTTCCTTGTTCGGGATGTCCGGATCATAGTCCTTAAAGCAGACATACAGCACTTTCTTTCTGGGACCTCTGTCAAAATAGTCAAACTCGTTGTCGCAGAAGCAGTGCGTGATCTCTCTCGCTCTGTCAGGGCGGAAATTGAAGAAGATGATGGAATCTCCGTCCTTGACGGTCGTGAGGGGCTTGCCGTCCTTGGTGATGACAGTGGGCTTGACGAACTCGTCGTACTCGCCTCTCTCATAAGACGCCGTAATTGCCTCATGTGCGCTCTCCGCCGTCAGTCCTTCCCCCTTGGTCAGGGCATCATATGCTTTCTGAACGCGGTCATAGTTGTTGTCTCTGTCCATTGCGTAATAGCGTCCGCTGATCATAGCGATCTGCCCTACGCCGATTTCTTTCTCCTTCTCCTCCAGCTGGGCAATATAGTCGATGCCGCTCTGAGGGGGCGTGTCTCTTCCGTCGAGGAAGCAGTCGACATAGACCCTGTCAAGTCCGTTGCGCTTGCACATCTCAAGGATGGCATACAAATGTGTGATGTGGCTGTGGACTCCGCCGTCAGACAGCAGACCGTAAATATGCAGATCGGAATTTCTCACCTTGCAGTTGTTGATGGCATCAAGGATCTCCGGGTTCTCAAAAAACTCACCGTCCTGAATCTCCTTGGTGATTCTTGTGAGCTCCTGATACACGATTCTCCCTGCTCCCATATTCATGTGGCCTACTTCGGAATTGCCCATCTGGCCGTCCGGAAGACCTACCGCCATTCCGCTGGCATACCCTTTCACAAAGGGCACATTCTCCATCAGACCGCTGACGACCGGCGTCTTCGCCATTGCGATGGCATTTGCCTCGGGATTGTCATTAAGTCCGTAGCCATCAAGGATCATTAATACTACTGGCCTTTGCTTCATGTGATTCTCCTCATTCCATTATTTATAGCAGTTACTTTTGAACGTATTTTACTACGTTTGGAATGAATATTGAAGTCCTGCGGCAAATTAATTTACAGTTCCTTCACACACAGCACTACTCTGTTTTGACATTTCTCAGAACCGTATAGATCCTCGTTTTTCCGACTCCCCTGAAATCCTTGATCATTTTATGGGTTTTTTCAAGATCCTCCGGGTCCTTGGCATAGAGCTTGAGCAAAAAATCGAAATCCCCGTTGATATAGCAGCACTCCGCAATTTCCGGGACCTCGTTCACCATCTGCGTGAAATGGTCAAAATAGGAAGGATGCTCCAGGCTGACCTCCATAACTGCCTGCATGGCAAGTCCAAGGCTCTTCTTGTTTGTTTTGACCGTATATCCCAGTATAACACCCTGGTTTTCCATCTTGCGGATACGTTCCAGTACAGCAGAGACTGAAAGGTTGATCTTGCGGCTGATCACTGACGCTTTTTCTCTGCTGTTTTCTTTCAAGCAGTTAAGTATTTCCAGATCCAGTATATCCATGGTCTCTCCCTTCATCGACGAGCAGATCAATATGTTTTGCAGAAAATTTGTACTCAATACACAAAAGCGACAGATTATGGCTATGAAAAATGCGCCATGAATACAAGATTCACGACGCCTTTGTCAACTTATGCATATATTATGTGTTTCTCGATTATTTTAAAATGATTTTTTTTATTCTCAATGATCGAATAGATTGTACTAAAAACGGAACATAATGATAATATTTAATATCACACTCGCTTGTTCTTTATTTGTGTCCTTTGAACAGTGTTCCTACAGGCTCTCCGCTGATCACCTTGTAGAGAATCTCAGGGTTCTTTCCGTTCATCACGATCGTATCGATCCCCTGCGCCGTCGCAAGGTCAGCCGCCTGAAGCTTGGTGCGCATTCCGCCCGTTCCTCTGCGTGAACCGGCGCCGCCCGCGAGTTTGTAGACACTCTCGTCGATCCTGTCGATCTGTCCGATCAGTTTCGCATCTTTGTAGAGCCGGGGATCCTTGTCGAAGAATCCGTCGATATCCGATAGGATCACAAGCTTATCTGCCTGGCATAAAACGGACACGACCGCAGAGAGCACATCGTTGTCGCTGAAGAGCCTCTCCTCCGACTCGATCTCCGTGTAGCTCACGGAATCGTTCTCGTTGACGACGGGAATGACTCCCTGCTCCAGAAGAGCCGAGAATGTATTGCTCAGATTCTCTTTCTTCTCCTCCTGTGTGATATCCTCTGCGTTGAGGAGGATCTGTGCCACCGTTTTATCGTAGTAACCGAAGAATTTATCGTACAGGAACATATTCGTGCACTGGCCCACCGCCGCCGCGGCCTGTTTCATTCTCATTGTCTTCGGCTTTTCCTTTAAATGCATTTTGTTGGCGCCGACTGCAATGGCTCCCGAAGAGACCAGGATCACTTCATGCCCCATGTTCTGAATATCCGACAGGACCATCGCAAGCTTTTCCATTGTGCGGAGGTTGCTGTTTCCCAGTTCGTTTGTGAGGGTCGAAGTTCCGACTTTGATTACAATTCTGTCTCTTTTCACAATTTATCCTTTCATCTGTATGGTCATCCGTCCGGTGACGCTCATTCATAGAATATGATGATCGCTGTTCCGGTCTCGACTGCGTTATAGATCTCCTCAGCTGCATATAAAGGCAGATTGACGCACCCGTGGGATCCGTTTCCTCTGTAAATACTCCCGCCAAAATAGTACCGCCAGGTCGCATCGTGAAGCCCCTGCCCCTCGTAGAACGGCATCCAGTAGTTGACTTCTTCCTCGTACTCACTGTCTCCCTGGCCTCCGGTCAGTACCGACGGGCTCTCTTTGTAGGCAAGGGGATAGCAGCCGACATGCGTTCCGCGGTCTTTGGTCACATCGCCGGACACGCAGTCTGTCTCGATATACAGCTCACCGTCCTTGTAATACCAGACATGCTGCGCTGTCAGATCCACCTCGATGTAGGTGCCGGCGAGATCATCATGTCCGTTCCTTCTCAGATAATAGGGGTTTCCCCAGGAGTTGGTCTCCAGATAAAGCGGTTCCCTCTCGACATGGCTTCCTGACTCGATATCTTCACGGATCTGCTCTGCCTCGTCCTCCTGAAGGATCGTATAGCCGTAATCATTGCGTCCTGCAGGGATCGTGATCTCTCCTGCCAGCGTCGATTCAAACGTTCTCTCCTCATAGCGGGTGTTATATTCCGAGGCGAGCTCCTCTACAAAGCTCTCTATCTTTTCATCGCTCAATTCCGCTTTTCCGTCCTCAATATCCATCAGTTCGGAAAGTGCCAGAAGGTCATAACTCACCTTCTCCTCGCCGAACACATATGTCAGACCTGCTCCTGCAAATTCGTTGATCGCATCGCGCTTTGCGATGAGCTCCTTGTTGTCCCTGTAAATCTGAGGCTTTTCGCAGAGTTCCTTGGGAAATTCAAAACTCCGGTCCAGCCCTTCCCCGCCGAAGATCGTCTCCTCCACACATTCCTTCACAAAATCCCGGAGCCGGCTCTCTGAGATCTCGTTGCCTTCGATCTCGGGCGCGATCACCAGCTGATCCTGCTTCTCATCATAGGCAAGCTCTGCGTTCTTTGAAGGGTATCTCGCCACCTTCAGGTTCTTTACCTGTACCGCCTCTTCAAAAGCAGCTTCGTCGAGCTCGGGTTTTGCTTCGATCTCGCACGCGAACTTGTCGAATATACTCCTTAACACGGACATCCTGTCGCCCTTCATGGTGTCGTAGGCTGTCTGAAGTGTTTCCCTGAGCCGGTCCTCATCTATTCTATAGCCGTAATATGCGGCATTACCTTCCAGATCCGTCTCTGAGCCCTCTGTAATGACGATCTTCGAATCATCATACTTACGCATGACCTGCTCAGCTGCTTCCTCCACCGTGAGTCCGTAAATATCCTCTCCCTCTGCGGTGGTCCCCTTCAGAAATCCCTCATTGGCAGTCTCACAATAGAATCTGTAACCGTAATATGAGGCTTCTCCCAGCAGGGCAGATACTGCGCAGACCGCTGCAAAGCCGACCCACAGCTTTGCACCTCCGGGACGTCTGTGACGGCGTCCTCCCGTATCGATCATTGTCATAACCTCCTAATGAAATCGAAACTAATATTAACACGATTCGAAATCCCCGTAAATTATCTTTTTCATCCTATGTCCGCAAAACAGCATAAAAAAAGGACCTGCCGGTCCTTTAAGATCAATCTCGTCCGTATAATAAAAGAAACTTCTCGGATGCTTCAATGAGATCGATCCCCGCGTCCATAGCGCGCTTTTGAAGGTATTTGTGTGCTTCCGGCTCCGTCATGTGAAACCGCGTCATAACAGCTCTTTTGGCTTCCTCCAATGTCTTCAGATCCCGCTGTGAGCGGTTTCGGGAAGAGTATGTTCCCGCCCGGCTTCCGTCCTTACTGCCGCCTTTATTTCCGGATTGGTCATTTTTTTTCATTTCCGATTCATGCTCCGCAATGATTGTTTTTCGATTATTGTCTTCGGATTTTTCTGATAACAATAGTACCATCTATGTACTCATGTATACAATATGATGTTTTTTTTCCGTATTTTTTTTCGTTTACAGCTTTTTTCGTGAAAATTTCCACGTGTATTTGTGTTAATATGATAATTGTTTTATTTAAAATCCATCTCTGGCGATTTAAAGGTTTTCCGACAGAGAATTTGATAGATCAGGAGGAATTATTATGATCAACGAGTCCAGGCATTTCCCGGAACTCTTCGGCAGCATGGTATTTAATGAGGAGACCATGAAGGAACGTCTGTCACCGAGCTGTTACAACCAGTGGAAGCAGAGCGTCAGTGACGGCACTCCCTTAGAGATCTCCACCGCCAATGAGATCGCAGAAGCTATGAAACAGTGGGCGGTCGAACACGGCGCCACACACTACACCCACTGGTTCCAGCCCATGACCGGAGTCACGGCGGAGAAGCATGACAGCTTCATTTCTCCCGCGGAAAAAGGACGGATCGTCCTCGAGTTTTCCGGCAAGGAGCTTGTTCGCGGTGAACCCGACGCCTCCTCCTTCCCCTCCGGCGGACTCAGGGCGACGTTCGAAGCAAGAGGCTATACGGCGTGGGATCCCACCTCTTTTGCTTTTATTAAAGAGAAGTCTCTCTGCATTCCCACCATTTTCTGCTCTTACTCCGGACACGCGCTCGATAAGAAGACCCCTCTTCTTCGTTCCATGGATGCCGTCAGCAAGCAGGCTGTGCGCATTCTCCGTCTCTTCGGAGATACGACGACCACAAGAGTCATCGCCCAGGTCGGCGCCGAGCAGGAGTACTTCCTATTGGATAAAAAGCTCTATAACCGTAGAGAAGACCTGATCATGACCGGCAGGACGCTCTTCGGCTCAAAGCCGCCCAGAGGCCAGGAACTGGAAGATCACTATTTTGGCGCGATCCGCCCCAGAGTTGCCGCCTACATGCAGGATCTGGACAATGAGCTCTGGAAGCTCGGCGTACTCTCCAAGACAAAGCACAACGAAGTCGCACCTTCACAGCACGAGATGGCTCCGATCTACAGTGACGCCAACTCTGCATGTGATCAGAATCAGATCACTATGGAGATCATGAAAAAGGTGGCGGACAGGCACGGGCTCGTGTGTCTTCTGCACGAAAAGCCCTTCGCCGGCGTCAACGGCTCAGGCAAGCACGACAACTGGTCACTTGGGACCGACGGGGGAAGCAATCTCTTTAAGCCCGGTTCAACACCGCGGCAGAACGCCCGGTTCCTCCTCTTTCTGACTGCCTTTATCAAAGGCGTGGACGAATACCAGGATATGCTGCGCGCTACGGTCGCGACGCCCGGAAATGATCACCGTCTCGGCGCGCAGGAAGCGCCGCCGGCTGTCGTATCCATCTTCCTCGGAAGCGAACTGAGCGCCGTCGTCGACTCCATCATCCACGACACGACCATGAAGGGAAGCGGCAGGCGCAATCTCGATATCGGCGTAGACGTCATGCCTCCGATCCCGCAGGACAACACCGACAGGAACCGCACATCTCCTATGGCCTTCACCGGCAACAAGTTCGAGTTCCGTATGCCCGGTTCCTCGCTCTCGATCTCCGGTCCCAACATCGTGCTCAACACGATGATGGCCCACGAGCTCATGCTGTTCGCAGACGAACTGGAGAATTCCGAGAACTTCGACAAGGATGTGGCGTCTCTCATTCGAAGAGAACTGACCGCGCACAGGCGGATCATCTTCGATGGCAACGGCTACGATGAGTCCTGGCTTGCGGAAGCGAAGCTGCGTGGACTCTCCAATTTCTCCACGGCTGTGGATGCCCTTCCCGCTTATATCGATGAGAAGAACATCCGCCTCTTCACAGATCACGCCATCTACACGCGGGAAGAAGTTCACGCGCGTTATAATATCCATGTGGAGAACTACACAGCGACCATAGAGATTGAAGCGCGGACCATGATCGACATGCTTCGCAAAGATATCCTGCCCGCCGTCTCCGAATACGGCACCTCTCTCTGCAGAGGGCTTGAAAAGCGCAGCCGTCTCGGCCTCCCCTCCAAATATGAGGAGAACAACGCGCGCAATAACTGCATGCTGTCCGACTGCCTGCACGACGCCTGCATCAAGCTGGAAAAAGATCTTCGGGAAGTTCCGGCAGATCCCGAGGCCGCAATGCACTTCTGTCACGATGTGATCGTGCCGGATATGAATGAATGCCGCAGCTTTGCAGATGAACTGGAAACCATTACCGAGCGGACTGCCTGGCCTTTCCCGACCTACTCCGATCTCTTATTCAGCGAGGGCTGATCACGGAATCACTATACCCGAGGACAGATATGATCACAATTTTATCAAGACTGTTCATCCCGAACTGCGAAAATACCGACCTGCCTGAGGTGAGGCGCCGCTACGGCGTCCTCTCCGGCACTGTCGGTATTTTTCTGAATCTGATGCTGTTTGCCGGAAAGCTGACCGCCGGACTCCTTGTACACTCCGTGTCGATCACTGCAGATGCTTTCAACAACCTCTCCGACGCCGCTTCGAGCGTGATCACGCTCATAGGGTTCAGATTCGCCGGCAAAAGGCGCGATCGGAACCATCCCTTCGGCCACGGCCGCGCGGAATACCTCACGGGACTTCTCGTGAGCGTTTCTATTGTCCTTATGGGATTTGAACTTGCCAAAACATCGCTGGCGAGGATTCTGACTCCCGAATCCGTCCGCTTTTCCTCAGTCGCTGCCGCGATCCTTGCAGTCTCCATACTGATCAAGTTTTATATGTACTTCTACAATCGCCGTCTCTCCGACAAGATTGCAAGCGTCGCACTGCGTTCCACTGCCATGGATTCTCTCAGTGACTGTATCTCCACCGGTGCTGTTCTCATCTGTCAGATCCTCTCCTTATGGCTTAATCTGCATCTGGATGGCTGGTGCGGTCTTGCCGTCTCCCTCTTTATCCTCAGGACGGGAGTCGTCACTATGATCGAGACTGCCGGTCCGCTTCTCGGCAATGCGCCAGACCCGGAACTGTCCGCCCGCATGACAGATCTTGTCCTGCGCACCGAGGGAATCCTGGATATGCATGATCTCCTGATCCATGACTACGGTCCGGGCCATCTCATGGTCTCTCTGCACGCGGAAGTCCCTGCGGATCTCACTCTTTTACAGGCGCACGAGATCATTGACCGTCTCGAGACCGCCCTGAATAAAGAATTCGGGGTCGAGTGCGTCATCCACATCGATCCGATCGATGTGAGCGATCAGGAAGCCGTTGCAATGAAGAAATGCATTCTGACAAAGCTTCGCTCTCTCCACCCGGATGCCGGCCTGCACGACTTCCGGATCCTTCGGAGCGAAGAAATTCCCGTTGTCTCCTTCGATGCGCTCATACCTTACTCCATAAAAGCTGATGACGAAGATGTTCTTCGTTTGCTTACTGAGTTCCTATCGGACAATTATCCCGGGTACGACCGCCGGATCCGGATCGACAGGATATAATAGCAATCGAGCAGGACGTCCTGCTCGATTGACCGTTGGCCGCGGGTGCATCTTCGTGCAGGCACGAGATGCGTCCTACGGCTTATCGCACAAAAAAGCGGCCTCTTCAGCCGCTAGTGTTCGGTATTGATCAGTTTCGCTGTCATGATGAGCAGCCCGGTGCCGCTCCCGATTGATATATAGGGCTGACAACTGCTCTCCTCAAGCGTCTCGTTGCTGCAACCGATCGGGAAGCCATTTGTGATCTCTGCATTCTCCACTTCATATTTCATTCCTCGGATCGTCACACCTGTCAGCTTCCTGTCGAGAGCGAACAGCGAGACGGTCCCCCAAAAAGATTCCGGGATCATAAACCGTCCGGCCCCGATCACAGTGATCGATGTCTCCCTGTCCAAAAGCCATCCCTGCCCGCCGTGTCTGAGAATCCATACCAGTGTCTGTATATTCGCCATGGTGTGATCCAGTCTCGCGCCGAGTCCTCCGTAGATCACGAATTCCCTGTACCCTCTCATATGACCCAGTTTTACCGCCGCCATTGTGTCCGTATCGTCTTTCTCCACGGGAAGCTGCAGGAATGCACTCCCGCCTCTTTGGCGATACTCCTCGACGATCCCCGCAAGCTCCGGCTCCATCGAATCAAGGTCACCGAGGAGAAAATCCGGACGGATCCCGGCACTGAGGAGATACTTGAGCCCTCCGTCCACGGCGACCACGAAATCTCCGGTTCTTATGTCTATTTTCATTGGGTGATACTCACCTGCGCACATCATGATCCATCTGCCGCTCATGACCTCTCCTTATCAAGATCGGGCAGGCTTTCGCCTGCCCGATCATATAATCCAATATCTGATCTGTTCCCCGGTCAAACCTTATTTATCACCGGCAAGGATCTGCTTGTTGGCATTGATATAAGTCACAAGAGAAATGATCGTCAGCGCAAGCGCGATCCACATGACAATATTAGTGACGATCTGAAGCTGCGGGATGTTCATGATCATCAATATGATCATAAACATCTGGAAAGTCGTCTTGAACTTGCCCCAGTAGTTCGCGGCGATGACAACGCCGTTTTCTGCCGCGATCAGGCGGAAGCCGCTGATGATGAACTCTCTGGCCACAATGATGACCACGATCCAGGACGGGATCCTTCCAAGTTCGATCAGGCAGATCATGCCGGAGACCGTCAGGATCTTGTCCGCCAGAGGATCCATGAACTTACCGAAGTTGGTGATCAGGTTGTACTTCCTTGCAATATACCCGTCCGCAAAATCAGTGAGCGACGCGATCACGAAAAGAGCCAGCGCGACCCATTTGAGCGTATCATTTGTCTTCGACAGCAGCAGTGTCGCCACAAAAAAAGGTACCAATACCATACGCAAAACAGTGAGTTTATTCGGCAGATTCATAATACAAACCTCCTATAAGATCATACTCCTGTGATCCTGTCACTTGAACCTTAACAAGATCACCTGTCATCAGTTCTCTCTGTGTCTCTATAAACAGGACGCCGTCCACGCCGGGCGCGTCCTTATATGTTCTGGCCAAATATACATTTTCACCCGCGAGACGTCCCTCGACCATCGCGTCGAGCACACGTCCCTCCATCTCCTGCGCTGCATCAAAGGCGATCTTCTGCTGAAGCATCATGAGATCTTTCTGTCTCTTCTTCTTCACTCGGGCCGGGATCTGCGGCGACATCTTTTCAGCCGGCGTTCCCTCCTCCTTGGAGTAAGTGAATACACCGAGGCGGTCGAAGCGCATCTTCTCCACAAATTCCAGAAGTTCCTTGTGATCTTCTTCCTTCTCGCCGGGAAATCCGGTGATCAGCGTTGTCCGAATGCAGATGTCGGGCATCACTTCCCGGAGCATCGCGATCTTCGCTTCCAGTTCCCGTCTGTCTGTCTGCCTCCCCATGCGCTTCAGGATATCGTCCGACGCATGCTGGATCGGCATATCGATATAGTGCAGGACCTTCGGATTATCCCGCATGGCCTCGGCGATCTGCCTTGTGATCTCTTCGGGATAACAGTACATCAGGCGGATCCATTCGATCCCCTCGATCTCCGACAGTTTCTTCAAAAGATCCGGCAGCGCCTTATAACCGTACAGATCCGTGCCGTAAAGCGTCGTCTCCTGCGCCACCAGGATCAGTTCTCTGATCCCCTTTGATGCCAGCGACTTCGCCTGACTGATCAGTTCCTCCATTGGCGCGCTGCGATAGCGGCCGCGGATAGAAGGGATCACACAGTAAGTACAGCACTTATCACATCCCTCGGCAATCTTGAGATAGCTGTAATAGCCGCCCGTCGTCACGATTCTCTCTGCGGTGGTCCCGGTCCTGAGATTCTGATCTGCGACAAAAAGCCTGCCGTCTCTGCCGGCTTCTTTTGCCGTTCCTATGATCTCCTCCAGCGTCGGAGCGATCCGGTCCTGTGCGGTCGTCCCGATCACTGCGTCCACTTCCGGTATTTCCCTGAGCACTTCATCCTTATAGCGCTGCGCCATGCATCCGGTCACGATCAGAGCTTTCAGCTGTCCCTCTGTCCTTCTCTGTGCCAGTGCCAGGATCTGATCAATGCTCTCTTTCTGGGCATCCATGATAAAACAGCAGGTATTGACGATCGCGGCATCCGCTTCTTCCTCGTCATCTGTGAAAACAAAGCCCCTCTGCTGCAGTGCGCCGAGCATCTCCTCCGAATCTACAAGATTCTTGTCGCAGCCCAGCGAAACAAACAGAACCTTGTTCGTATCATTGTTTCTCATTGATCAGACATTTCCTCTGTCATTTCTTCCTGAGCTTCTTCCTCGAACTCATCCTGCATCTCAGAAACCTCTTCTTCAGAGATCTCCCCGGTCTCCTCCGCGGCTTCGTCCTCTGCCGTTTCATTCTCAGC
>Ga0310695_10009415_pt1 | contig 14675 bp, 13 predicted proteins | sample RumenRJG_04DNA_FD_203882 | JGI IMG/M metagenome (GOLD analysis project Ga0310695, IMG submission 203882) | Bovine rumen microbial communities from Lethbridge, Alberta, Canada - RJG_04 (v2) (version 2) | ecosystem: Host-associated > Mammals > Digestive system > Stomach > Rumen | place: Canada... | reverse complement strand
ACGAGCCGACGGGGGGCGTTGACCCTGCTACACGCCGACAGTTCTGGGAGCTTATCTACGACGCCGCCCAGCGCGGTATCACCGTGTTTGTCACCACCCACTATATGGACGAGGCCGAGTATTGCGACCGTATCTCCATCATGGTCGATGGCAAAATCAAAGCAATGGGTACGCCCAATGAGCTCAAGCATGAGTTCAACCAGCCCGACATGGATCATGTGTTTACCCATCTAGCCCGCCAGGCCGAGCGATCAAGCGACTAAACTTTCAAGTTTCTAAAGTAGTTAAGAAATAAAATGGAGTTAAGACGTCACACTATTGCGGCATTAGGGACGCGGCGTGCCGCAAGAACAGCCACCATTATGTAACGGCTTGACTACTTTACTACACTACTACATCACTACTTTAGAAAGTTACTTAAACTGATTATGAAGCAGTTTTTATCCTTTGTTCAGAAAGAAGCGCGGCACATCTTGCGCGACCGCCGCACGATGCTCATCCTGTTCGGCATGCCAGTTGTGCTGATGCTGCTCTTCGGCTTTGCCATCACCAACGACGTGCGCAACGTGCGCACTGTGGTGGTCTCCGCTCATGGCGACCATGCCACACAGCAAGTGATTGACCGCCTGGCTGCATCTGAATATTTTGTCATCGTTGGACTCGTGCCAACACCAACCGAGGCCGAGCAAACTATCCGCAACCAGAAGGCTGACCTGGCCATCATCTTCGGTCGCGACTTTGCATCAAAGCACAGTGGCGTGCAGATGATGGTGGACGGCAGTGACCCCAACATGGCCCAGCAGTGGACCAGTTATGCCACGCAGACCATTCTTAACCCTTCGGCCTCGCTGGTCAATCGGAAGATGCTTTACAACCCGCAGATGCGCAGTGCCTATAACTTCGTGCCAGCCATCATGGGCATGCTGCTGATGCTGATTTGCGCCATGATGACTTCTATCTCAATTGTGCGCGAGAAGGAGCGGGGCACCATGGAGGTGCTGCTCGTGTCGCCTGTGCGTCCGCTGATGATGATTGTGGCCAAGGCTGTGCCCTATCTGGTGCTGGCCTTGGGCATCCTGGCCATCATCCTGCTCATGGCGCGGTTTGTGATGGACGTGCCGCTGGCCGGGTCGCTTTTCTGGATCGTGGGCATCTCGTTGATCTATATCCTGCTGGCCCTCTCGCTAGGGCTGCTCATCTCGAGCGTGGCAAAGACCCAGCTGGTGGCTCTGCTACTCTCGGCTATGGTGCTGCTGATGCCCATTGTCATGCTCTCGGGCATGCTTTTCCCCATCGAGTCGATGCCCCGCGTGTTGCAATGGGTGTCGGCCATCATACCGCCACGATATTACATCGCCGCCATGCGCAAACTCATGATCATGGGCGTAGGCATCGGTGATGTGCTGCGCGAAGCCGGCATCTTACTGGCGATGACCATTGCCCTACTCACCCTGGCATTAGCCAAGTTTAACAATCGACTGGAATGACGTTGAAATATCTCATACAGAAAGAGTTCCTACAGATCAGGCGCAACGCCTTCTTGCCGCGTCTCATCGTCGTGTTTCCCATCATGGTGATGTGCGTGCTGCCCTGGATCATGAACCAGGAGGTGAAGAACATCGTCGTCGACGTGGTGGATAACGACCGTTCGGCCATGTCGCAGCGCTTGGTGCATGACATCGAGGCCAGCAACTACTTTGTCTTCAATGGGCAGAAGTCCACCTACGAGCAGGCGCTGCAAGAGGTGCAGCAGAGCCAGGCCGACATCATCCTGGTCATTCCACGACACTACGGCCGCGACCTGGCGGTTGGACAGATGCCACAAGTGCTCATCGCAGCCAATGCCGTCGATGGCACCAAGGGAGCCATGGGTTCGGCCTATCTGTCCCAAATTGTTACAACCCATGCCAATCCTGACCAGGCGGCCATACAAGCCAAGCTATCGACGCTCAACCTCTACAACAAGCATCAGAACTATAAGCTCTTTATGATTCCCGCACTGCTGGCCATCGTGATGATGCTCTTGTGCGGATTCCTGCCCACGCTCAACATTGTGGGCGAGAAGGAGGCGGGCACCATCGAGCAGATGAATGTTACCCCTGTGTCGAAGTGGTCGTTCATCCTGGCCAAACTGATACCCTACTGGATCATCGCCCTGTTTGTGATTGTCGTGTGCCTGCTGCTGTCGTGGGCTGTCTATGGCATAACCTGTCAAGGTCCCGTTGTCTGGGTGTTTGTGCTTGCCATGCTATTGGCACTATTCTGGAGTTCATTCGGACTGATCATCTCAAACTACAGCGAGACGATGCAGCAGGCCATCTTTGTGATGTGGTTTTTTGTGGTGATGATGCTGCTGCTCAGTGGCCTGTTCACACCCGCACGGTCGATGCCCGACTGGGCCTACGCCACGACCTACGTCAACCCCATGCACTACTTCATCGATGCCATCCGCACGGTGTTCATCCGTGGCGGCGGCTTCATGAGCATTGCCCACCAGGTGGGTGCTTTGGCCCTCATCGCCACCACCATGTCGGTTTGGGCTGTAACCAGTTACAAGAAGAACAACTAGGTGGGCCTTCGGCCGCTATTGAAGCCTCATCCCCACCTATGTACTTGCCGCTATGCATTCTTCATTAAAGGGTGGCTCCAGCGAGGGCTTCGGCGCAGCGTTCGCCGTCGATGGCTGCCGAGACGATGCCGCCGGCATAGCCGGCCCCCTCGCCGCAGGGATATAGCCCCGGGATGGTGATGTGACACAACGTCTCGCGGTCGCGCGGTATGCGCACGGGCGACGAGGTGCGTGTTTCTACGCCGATGACGATGGCATCGTTGGTGAGGAAGCCCCGAGCCTGATGGCCGAAAGTCTTGAATGCACGGCGCAGACGGTCGCCAATGAATGGTGGCAGCCACTGGTCGAGCCGCGAGGGCTGCAGCCCTGCCGGGAACGATGATGGGGGCAGCAGGCGCGACGGCTTGCCGTCTACAAAGTCCTTCATGCGCTGAGCTCCTGCCTGCTGGGTGTGGCTGGCCTCATCGAAGCAACGATGTTCCAGATCTTCCTGAAAACGCATCATTTTCAACACTCCCATACGCTGATATTTTTCGGGCAAATCCTCGGGATGAATCTCAACCACCATGCCCGAGTTGGCCCAGTAGGTGTCGCGGCGACTGGGCGACATGCCGTTGACCACGAGTTGACCCGGCTCGCTGGCGGCGGGCACCACTACCCCACCGGGACACATGCAGAACGAGTAGACCCCTCGCCCATCGACTTGGGTTACAAAACTGTACTCGGCAGCAGGCAGGTAGTCGCCACGGCCAGCAGGATTGTGATATTGAATCTGGTCGATGACATGTTGCGGATGCTCGAGACGCACGCCGATGGCGATGCCCTTGGCCTCGATGTCGACCTGCTGGTCGTCGAGCATCTGGTAGACATCGCGGGCCGAGTGTCCGGTGGCCAGGATGACCGGGCCGTCGAAGCGCAGCCCCGTGGCGCACTCCACGCCGGTGACCCGCCCCTCGGTGATGACGAGCCGCGTGACCCGTGTGCCGAAGTGCACCTCTCCGCCACAGCGCAGGATGGTCTCGCGCATGGCCTGGATGACATGGGGCAGCTTGTCGCTGCCGATGTGCGGATGCGCGTCGATGAGGATGTCCTCTTTGGCACCATGCTGGACAAAGATGCCCAAGATGCGGTCGACCGAACCGCGCTTCTTGCTGCGCGTGTAGAGCTTGCCGTCGCTATAGGCCCCTGCCCCACCCTCGCCGAAGCAGTAGTTGCTGTCGGGGTCGATGACACCCTCGCGCGATATGCGCGCCACGTCGACACGGCGGTCCATCACATTCTTGCCGCGTTCGAGTACGATGGGCTTGATGCCTAGCTCGATCAGACGCAAGGCCGCAAAGAGTCCGCCAGGTCCGGCACCTACCACAATTGCCTGGTTGTGTCCGCTGACAGGACGATAGTCGATGGGCGGCACGAGGTAGTCGCACGTCATGGGCTGGTCAATATAGACCCGCACCTTAAGGTTGACCATCACATTGCGCTGGCGCGCGTCAATCGAGCGTTTCACCACCCGCACGCCCGTGATGCGACCTTGGGCGATGTGCCGTTCACTGGCTACATAGTGCATTATTTCTTTTTCACTGGCCGCCACTCGTGGTGACACCCTGATTTGCAGTTCCTCAACCATGCTTCCTAAATTTTTCGGCAAAATTAGTGCAAATCGAACGCAATACAAAATAAACTCGTTTGTTTTTATTGCTGAGACGCCGCCAAAAATGCGATTAAGCGAGAGCCATGCGAGCTGGCTCGCTGATGGCCGAGCGTGAGCATTTTATCTAAATTTATCTAAATGCTTATACTCAATCCTGCTGGTAATAAAAGAAAACAACTTAAACAACTAAAACAATTTATAATAAAGAATTAAGATTGAGTAAGTTGTTTGAGTTGTTTTTAAAATCCTGCTGGCCAGCAGAACTATGCTGAATATTTGACAAGGAACTGCCTGGCTGCATTCTTAATTCTTAAATAAATAGGGGGCCGGGGTGATAGCATACAGAACACACAGAATATACCGACTACACTGAATATCAATAAAATCATCTGATTAATCTGTGTCATCTGTGGACTAATTATTATCTGCTCAACCACGAAGTGCTCGCGACCGAACGGGAGCCCGAAGGGCAAGCGCAAAGCGCGCAGCAATCTGCGTGAGAAAAGTCCCGTTCGGAAAAATGCGATTAAGCGAGTGCCATGCGAGCTGGCTCGCTGATGGCCGAGCGTGAGCATTTTATTTAAAAACTCAAATAATTAATTTGGTTTTTCGCTCACTTATTGGATAAATTTGGCTGCACATCAGCAAAAAAGCAAGCTATTTGCGTTCGGTTTGCACAAATTTTAGATAAATTTGGCTGCGCCTCAGCAAACAAGATGTAAAACTGCGTTTTTCATCTTGTTTTGCGTTCGGTTTGCACAAATTTTCGTAACTTTGCCAAAAATCAAGAGTAAATTCAAATTACTACTAATTACTCATAACTTATGAAAAAATCATTATTGCTAATGACGTTAATGCTAACGTGCTTGTCACTGCATGCTCAGTTTGACAAAGGCTTTGTGCGTCCATATGATAATATGCGCAATGCCCCCGAGATGATGCGCGACCACATCGCTCGCGATATGGCTAACCGCGACGCCAAACTCAAAGTTCTGCCCAACAAGAAGTGGCTCTTAGACGAGAGCAACTGGTGGACCAACGGTTTTGTCGTATTCAAAGCCTATTATGACGAAGATTCACGTGAGATTGGCCTCAGTCCGCAACTCGACGAACCAACACCCGACTGGGACCCCATCGGTGTTCTCAAGGTCAGAGGGTCAAAGATCAGCAGCCAGGACGGCCGAATCCGCTACACGATTGAACAGCTGGGACACTATGTGATGCTGGTGGGACGTAATGCCCAAGGGCAGCCATTGGCAACTTACTACATGGTGTCAAACGATGACTTCAACCAAGGCGGCTGGATCTTTCGGCTGCAACATGTGCTGGCCGGCAACTACACCACAGCCAATGGAGAGAGTGCGGTGTTTGGACCACGCATGGAGCACTACACGGGCGAGAGTTACAACATCGACCCAGGTGCGTTCATCAGTTTCCGTCCCGAGGACAACTTCACAGCACTGAGCATCCTCTACGGCGATGGCCGTGTGAGCCGTGGCGACCCCAGCCACCCCAACTACGACAAGATGCCCGGTGGCGGCGGTGCCGGTGCGCTGATGGGCCCGATGATGTGGCGCGTGACCCCGACAGTGGAGGGCATGCAAGTCAATGTGGTGCACGACGAGAAGTTTGTTGACCACCTGCCACGTGTGGCCGATGGTAGCCTGCTGACGTTTGCCCAAAGCCCCTACAAAGACCTGCCTGGCCGCTGGGCTGTTGCTTCGGTGATGCCACTCACACACCAGATTCTGCGTCTGCTGCCCAAGCAGGTGCTCAAGCTGATGCGTGCCGAGATTTATGCGCGCCATGGCGACACATTCAAGGATGCCGCCACACAGCGCTACTTCGATGCCCAACCGTGGTATAAGAAATCGGGCCGCAAGATCATACTGACTGACATCGAGCGGTTCAACTATGCTCTGATCAAGCAAGTTGAGGCTAGCCGTTGAAATTATTTTGATATCTGAAAACAATTTCCTATCTTTGCGCTGTGATTATGAAGCCTAGAGCCTAATAGCACAGCGCATTATTAACATTAAAATTAGTCCTGTATGAAAAAGATTTTTACGCTATGCATGCTGGCTGTAGCCGTGATGGCACAAGCCAAAACTTACACGCTGGCCGACTTGGCCGAACTAGTTCCTGCACTTGAAGATGGTTCAGGTGTAGCCATTGTCGATGGCGCATATGTTATCAACCTGCCCGCCTCATTGCCCGATGGTGTTGAAGGCATTGGCTATGATGACAACAATATCGTATTGAGCAAGAACTATTTCACAATCAATGGCGACCTAGTGGTCAACGAAGGTGAAACCTTGTTGTTCGACGGTTCAACAACGATGGAAATCAATGGCAGCCTCACTGCCCAGGGGGCCACGTTCGGTGCTGCCGAAGGGGCTGAAGCCTCAGCCAAGGGCTTCCGCTTCTACCAGGAGGGCGCTTCGGTGACACTCACTGGCTGCACATTCAACTATGTGGGCATCAACTATGGCAACGGCACTGAGCAAGGCTGCCTGACTGTCAAAGACTGCACGTTCAGCAACCACAATGCCAAGGGTGGAAATGCAGTGATTAACTTCACCTCGCTGAGCAAGGGCAACCTGATTGAGAACTGCCTATTCGACAACCCGTCGCTCTCGGCAGTGGGCAGCGGTGCCAATGTGGCCTGCGGTATCACCATCAAGGACAACACCATCAACAAGCCCGCGACCAGCACCCGCCTCTATCCTGGTCTGAACATGAGCGCAACAGGCCCCTATGACATCGTCATCGATGGCAATGACATCCATGGCCCTGCTGAGAACACCCGCGCCGGCGGCATCGCCCTGGCATGCCTGTTGGGCAATCCGCCTACTGGCACACTCTATGTGCGCAACAACTTTGTCGAGGACTGCTCCTACGGCATCACACTCACCGGCCCAGGCAATGTGCGCATCGAGGACAACACTGTGCTCAACAACCGTTACATCGCCAACCCCAACAATGGCGGCAGTGGCATCAACATCACCTGCAGTTCGACCGGCGAGGGCATCCTGGCAAAGGCCTATATGCGGGGCAACCACATCGAGGGCAGCATCTGGGGCGTCACCATCATCGGTGTCAATGTCGACATCAATGCCGGCAAGCTGGTCGACGGCGTGACTGGCGAAGCTATCGATCCCAGTGCCGAGGACTACAACCCTGGTCAAAACGTGTTTGTAGACAACATCGGCACCGATGACTATCCCAACTGCGACTGGTTTAACAACACCACCACAGCCAGCTATGCACAGGGCAACACCTGGAATGTGGAGGTGCAGGATGAGGACCACATCTACCAGAACATCTACACCTACGATGGCACCCGCAGTGTCTATGTGATGCCCGCTGCCACGACAGTTGGTATCACCGATGTCAAGAACGATGTTGTCAAGAGCACTGGCCGCTATAACATCCTGGGTCAGCCTGTCGACGAGAACTACCGCGGCATTGTCATTGAGAATGGCAAGAAAGTGGTGAAGTAAGTCGATTCAAGCGTGATTTTGTAAAAAAGGCTCCCTGAAGGAGCCTTTTTTGTGTTTTGTGCTTAGACGAGTTTGAGTAGCTGCTTGTCGGTGGCTTGCGGCAAGATTTGCCTCAGATGCACCATGATACGGTCGTGGGAGGCCTCTGGTGTGCGGTCGCACTGACAGGCATCCCGCCCATAAAGCTGCTCAGGCGTGGTGAGTAGCGACCATCCCCAGCCATACTCATGGCCATGCCGGTCACGCGGATAGACAAAGTCCTCGGTGACGATGCGGCACGACATCTGCAGACGAGTGACGTAGGCATCAAAGCGACTACGCATCTTGGGCCCTGTGAAGCCGCATGCGGCGCGCAGCTCACGAGTGATGAGGCTGCCATGCTCCTGAAGGGTAAGCAGAATGGCCTCATCGACCGAGCCTGCCTCAGGCGCAGGATAGACACTACGGCGCCAGTTGCAGAAGTCGGGCCACCACTCCAGACTGATATAGCCCGCCTTCTTGTCGAAGAACTTGCCGTAAACGCAATTTCCTTCATTGATGATGGGCCCTTTCCACTTCCACATGGGCCAGTCCCAGCCATCATCAAAGACCACATAGCGGCAGTCATCGTCGACCATTTCCTCGGCCGAGAAACCAGGGATTCCACTCCACAGCAGTGGCACAAAGCCCATCTCCTGGATGGCCTCCATCATCTGCGGCGCACTGGATATCAACTCTCGTTGCATGTCGTTCATTCGGTCTTGCAGCACGAGGGAGTTGCTGCAGGCTGGTCAGACTGCGACTTGCATCCACCGGAAGCATTGCAACATGGCTTATCACTCTGGCACGACTCAGTGGGCTGAGGCTGGGCAGTGACGTTGAGCGACTTGAGCCCCTTGACAATGCGGTCGTCGCTATTCTTACCTGCATCATAAGTGACCGTAATGGTCTTCTGTGCCACATCGACGGCCACATCCTTGATGCCCTTGCCCAGCGCAGGGACATTGTTCATGACCTTGATGGAACAATTCTCGCAATGGATGTCGGCGACAAAGGTTGTCGTCTTGATGCCCGCGGCCTTCTGGTCTCGGGCTAGGCTCATGGTCATGCTCAGTGTCATCACCACAGCCAGTAACAAAAGCTTTTTCATCTTATTCATTCAATTTTTATAGTAGTGATGTAGTAAAATAGTAAAGCCGTTTCATGATTGAGCAGGGATGCTGTCCACGCAGCATGTAGCATCCCTTAGCTTATCATCTATGCATTCAATAAAGGTTCCATCGCATGCCCACATAGAATTTGCGCCCCATGAGGGGGCCCCAAACGTTCATCGAGTTGAATTTGCTCGTGAATGGCTCATCGGCCCCAATAATGGGCACCTTCTGACGATAATCGGTGATGTTCTCACAACCGACATACACCTCAGCACGCCCCATCTTGTGAGTGACCTGGGCGAAGAGCAGGCCATAGGTGGGTGATTGATAGGAATTATCAATGTTGTGACCGCCACCCGGCACACGAGCAGGGCCGTTGAGTTGCCCCGTGACATCGAACACCCAAACGCGGAACCGTGTAGCATAGGAGAGGTTTAGCAATCCTTTGAACCGACTGGTCAGAGGCCGTTCAACAATCTGCGTGTCATGTGACAGACGGTAGTAGGTCCCCATGGTAGGATCATGTGGAATGTGGAATGCCTCAACCTTGGGCAACTCAAGCCTTGTGTGGTTGTAGCGGAAGGTTGCCAGTACATCCAAGCGCTCAACGGGTGTCCAGTTGAAGTCCAGTTGCCAGACGTGAGTATCGTTGCGACCATCAGTGTTGTAGAGCAAGATGGCATTTCCCCACGGCTCCTGCGTGGCGATGAGCGAATGATAAAAGTGGGTATGGAAGTAGTCTAGGCTGACTGAGGCGTTTCGGTCCCGACCCAGTGCGAAAGTCTGAGTCAAGCTGCCACCGACGGTCATGGCACGTTCCATGCGCCTATAGTCGCGCTTGTCGGCCAACTGCTGCAACCGTTCAGCGTCAATTCCAGCAAAGCCTTCATTCTCTGGCAACACAAACTGACCTGTCAGGATTCTATATCCCGTTGCCATCATGCCCAGGTTCTCGATAAGCGCCCGTGGTGTCCGGCTTCCCAAGCCCGCCGAGGCGCGCAAGGTTGTGCGGGGTGTGATGTCCCACTTGAGATGAAGCCGTGGTGTCACCAGCCACTGACTGGCCCAGTCATTATAGTCAACACGCGCACCGGCAACCAGAGTCAACCGGTCGCGCACGGTATAGTTCCACTCGGCGTATGCTCCTAGCTCACGTTCGTCCAGATCCTCGTCGATAAACGCATTGTACCATCCATAGCCCCCATCTTGAAATGGGAAAAACATGAAGTTCCGCATCTGACCACGCACATAGTTGAGACGCCCTTGAAGTCCAACAGCCAACAACGAGTGCGGAGCAAAATAGTGGTCCAGTCGCAGGTTGGCCGACACTGCATTCTCGTGGGCATCATAACCATTGTAGCCAAAATAGGAGCGAGTGTCAAAGTGACTCCAGTCGGCCAGCAAGGCCACATTGTCTTGCCACTCACCGCCCTGGCCGTCATTGACCTGGTGGCGTAAGGGGACAGCCAGTTTGACATAGGCACTGGCATCGTGATTGATGGCATGTGAGCCATAGGTAGTCAACGGCTTGCCAAAATCGCGATGACCGGGAGTCGAGCGGTCATAGATATCGAAGAAATCCCGACGCTCACTGCTGCCTTGCCGCTCATCATAGTGCAACTGACCACCCAAGCGGTCTTCGGCCGTATATCGGGCGCCCCAACGCAACTGTATGCCGTTTGGAGCAAGCCAGAACCAGCGATTGGCAATGTCGATCTGCCGTGTGCGGGGTTGATCGCGGAAACCATCATGATTGCGGTCCATGGCGCCCATCTCGCGCCAGTCAGTGTCGAGCGAGCCATGAGCCATAATGATGGTTGATAAAGTTTTCTCTTTATTGAAGTGTATTGCCGAGCTCAGATTCAATTCTGGACGCAGCATGTCATCAAGGTAGAAGTTGACATGCAACCGCTCGTCATCGGTAGGCTTACGATACTCCAAGTTGATTTGTCCTGTAATGGCATCATGACCAGTGGTGACACTGGTCACACCCTTCGAGACTTGGATGGACTGCAGCCAGTCGCCAGGGGTGTAGTTCAGTGCGTAAGGCGACACCAGACCCCGCATTGTGGGACGGCTCTCATCTAGAAACTGAGTGTAGACTCCCGCCAATCCCAGCATCTTGATCTGGCGCGTACCACTCACGGCGTCACTGTAGCCCACACTGACCGTCGCCGAGTTCTCGAACGACTCGGCAAGCGTGCAACATGCCATCTTTTTCAGTCCTGTGACAGTGATCATCTCTCGCTTCTCGACTGCATTGCGGCTCAGGTAGTTGCCACGTTGGTTACCCTGCACCACCACCTCACTCAATGTGGTGTTCATGGTGGTCGAGTCGTTGCCAGCTACTCTGTTCTGTGCTCCAGCACACAGACTCATCACAACAATTGCGACAATGATCAGATAAGATGGATTCATGGGAGCATGGTGGATAGTGATACGCATTCACCTATCAGTTCGAAGGGGAGTGCCTGGGTGATGGTGACCTGAGCAAACTCACCGACAGTGAGCGGCTTCTGCTTGGCGATGAGCACCTCGGGGTCGACTTCGGGCGAGTCCCACTGCGTGCGTCCGACATAATAGTCCTCATCTTCACGGTCGATGATGACACGCAGGGTCTGCCCCACCTTGCTCTCTTGAATTTCTTGTGAGATTTCTTCCTGGATAGCCATGATCTGGTCCAAGCGGTCTTGCTTGACCTCGTCAGCAATAGTGTCGGCAAGGTGCTGTGCTGCATAGGTGCCTGCTTCCTCGCTGTAGGCGAAGGCCCCCATGCGCTCAAAACGCGCTTCACGGACAAATTGCTTGAGCTCTTCAAACTCACGCTCACCCTCACCTGGGAAGCCGACCATCAGTGTGGTGCGGATGTGAATGCCCGGCACCTCGCGGCGTAACCTCGCCAGCAAGTCCAAAGTCTCCTGGCGGGTGATGTGCCGCCGCATGTTGTCAAGCACAGGGTCGCTGATGTGCTGCAGGGCGATGTCCAGATAGTTGCACACATTGTCGTGCTGCGCCATCACAGGCAGGATGTCGTAGGGGAACTGTGTGGGATATGCATAATGCAACCTAATCCACTCCACACCAGGGATCTGAGCCATGCGGTCGATGAGTTCGGGCAACATCATCCTGCCATAAAGATCTAGTCCGTAGGACGATAGGTCCTGTGCAATGACATTAAACTCCTTGACTCCTTGGTCCACCAAATGCCGCACCTCGTTGAGCAGTTGCTCGATGGGTATCGACTTGTGGCGGCCTGTAATCAACGGGATGGCACAGAAGGCGCAGAAGCGATTGCAGCCCTCTGAGATTTTTAGATAAGCATAATGCTTGGGGGTGGTCAGATAACGCTCACCCGCCAAGTCTTCACGATAGCCCTTCCCCAAATCGGCTAGCAGTTGAGGCCAGGTGAATTTGCCATAGAACTTGTCAACCTCGGGCAGTTCTGCCACCAGGTCAGCCATAAAGCGCTCAGCCAAGCACCCCATAACATAGAGTTTGCCGATGCGGCCACTTCTCTTGGCCTCGCCCAACTCAAGAATGGTGTTGATTGACTCTTCCTGTGCATCGGCGATGAAGCCGCAAGTGTTGACCACAACCACCTCGGCATCGATGCGCTTGGGGTTGTGCTCGATAGTGTAACCCGCCACTTGCAACTGGCGCAGCAGATGCTCGCTGTCAACCAGGTTCTTGGAGCAACCCAGCGAGATGACTTGTACCTTATTTTTGCGCATGGCTTATTTGCCAAAGAGTGAACGCACAAACTCCTCGCGACGGAACACCTGCAGGTGATCCATACCTTCGCCCAGGCCAATATATTTGACAGGAATCTGGAACTGATCGCTGATGCCGATGACCACCCCACCCTTGGCAGTACCATCGAGTTTGGTGATGGCCAGTGCGTTGACCTCGGTCGCAGCTACAAACTGCTTGGCCTGCTCAAAAGCGTTTTGCCCCGTACTGCCGTCCAGTACCAACAGCACCTCGTGCGGCGCGTCGGGCAGAACCTTGCGCATGACGTCCTTAATCTTAGTGAGCTCGCGCATCAAGCCCACATTGTTGTGTAGGCGGCCTGCAGTGTCGATAATGACCACATCGGCATTTTGTGCCTTGGCACTGGCCACGGCATCATAGGCCACACTGGCCGGGTCGGTTCCCATCTTGTGCTTAATCACGGGCACATCGACCCGTTGGCCCCAAATCTCGAGCTGCTCATCAGCAGCGGCACGATAGGTGTCGGCTGCACCGAGCACGACCTTGTTTCCGGCTTGCTTAAACTGGTAGGCCAGCTTGCCGATGGTCGTGGTCTTGCCCACACCGTTGACGCCCACCACCATGATGACATAGGGCTTCTTGTCGTCGGACACTGTGAAGTCTTCCATGCCCACATTGTTGTTGTCGGCAAGCATCTGTGTAATCTCGTCGCACAACAAGTCGTTGAGTTCACTTGTACCCACATACTTGTCCTTGGCCACACGTTTCTGGATGCGGTCAATGATCTTGAGTGTGGTGTCGACACCGACATCGCTGGTGATGAACACCTCCTCGAGGTTGTCGAGCACATCATCGTCGATAGTACTCTTGCCAGCCACAGCGTGCGCAATCTTGGCAAACACGCCCTGCTTGGTCTTCTCCAGTCCATGGTCCAGAGTCTCCTTCTTCTCGCGACTGAAGAACGAGCGGAAAAAGCCTTTCTTTTTAGGTTCATCAGCGGGTTGCTCGGTCTCGGGCTGGGCTGCAGTTTGTTCAACCTTTGGTTGAATATTCGTTAGCTCGTCTCGCTGTGTATCAGCATGTTGTGCCATCTCCTGTTCTTGTTCAACAGTTCCTTCGGTTTGCTTCTGCTCCCCTATGGGCTGAGTCACTTGCGCCTGCTGCTGATCATTCTGCTCGTTGTTCTTCTTTCGGTTGAAGATATTGAATAGTGCCATATCTGTTAGGTTTGCGATTAATTGGGCAAAGGTACTAAATAATTAAGAATTAAGAGTTAAGAATTGAGAATTATTTTCATCGCTTTATCCCAAAAAGTTGACCGCGGCGATTGTCTTAATCGGCCGCGGTCGTTGTTATGGTTGCGTCAAATAACTCGTAAAATATTATTTGAGGTACTCTTGCACTTTGTCGTTGGGGACCATGCGCTCAGCGAACACGTAAGCACCAGTCTTCTCAGAGCGGACCATCTTGATGACCTTGCTGAAATTACGACCTTCACCCGTCTGGAGGGTTGCAACTACTTTCTTTGCCATAGTCTAGTGAGTGTTATTATTTGATTTCTTTGTGAACGGTTACTCTCTTCAGATAGGGATTGTACTTCTTGAGCTCGAGACGCTCAGTAGTGTTCTTGCGGTTCTTGGTGGTGATGTAACGCGACATTCCAGGAACTCCGCTACCCTTCTGCTCGGTGCATTCGAGAATCACTTGCACGCGATCGCCTTTTGCTTTCTTTGCCATAGTTCAATTACTGTTCTAATGTTCTGATTTCGGTTAAATGTCCCTCTTCGGCAGCTTTCTTCAGAGCTGCATCCAAGCCAAAGCGGTTGATGTTGCGCAGACCGGCGGCCGAAACGGTCAGACGGATCCACACGTCCTGCTCGGGCCAGTAGAACTTGCGGTTGAACACGTTCACATTGAACTTGCGTTTAGTTCTTCTCTTAGAGTGCGACACATTGTTGCCAGTGATCGCCTTCTTGCCTGTGATTTGACAAACTTTAGACATTTTTGGTATCTACTTAGTTGTTATTAATCTGTTTAATTCATTTGACTCCAAGGCGAGGCATCGCTTCGACATCGCCGTAGCACAATATTCATTAACGAAGCCACGG
>Ga0310695_10009414_pt1 | contig 14675 bp, 10 predicted proteins | sample RumenRJG_04DNA_FD_203882 | JGI IMG/M metagenome (GOLD analysis project Ga0310695, IMG submission 203882) | Bovine rumen microbial communities from Lethbridge, Alberta, Canada - RJG_04 (v2) (version 2) | ecosystem: Host-associated > Mammals > Digestive system > Stomach > Rumen | place: Canada... | reverse complement strand
TACCAAACAATTCGTCCAATAATAATGAGAACGGCAAGAACGTAGCTGGCATTTGTAATCCAGTCTGCCAAGCCATTAAGTTTCTTACTCAATGGAGTTTCGCTGCCTTTACGTACTCTCATTCTGTCAATCAGAGGCTGTTCTACAACAACGTCAGCATCTTCATGCTCGCCGAGGTATTCTTCAAGAGCATCATTAGCCTCGTCTTCTGTGTTGAATTTGTCAATAATGGTGTTATTAGTCTTATCCTTTAACAGCCAACCGACCTTTACCTCGTTTCCTTCATTCAGAGAACGGTAAACTTCACCACTCTCGGTGGAATCACCAACCAGCTTAACTTCTGCGGTACAATAACCTTCAATTATGGTTGTTCCCTTCTTAATCTCATTTGATTTGTATGTAGCGTTCTTGTCAAAACGCTCAGGATCTGTTGTCTTTGTTGCCTGAAGTTCTCCTGTAAGAGAAGACTCGTTGACAATAAGATTCAATGATTCAAGAAGTTCACAGTCTGCAGGTATTTCTTCACCTGTGTCAAGCCGGATAATATCACCGACAACGATGTCCATACGTGGAACCTGGCACATGTGACCATTACGATACACTTTTACCAAGGTATCGTCATTGGTTTGATTTAGGCTCTGGAAAGTCTTTTCATTCTTTTTTTCAAGGAAATAAGCAATGCTCGTTGCGAGAATCAAAGCAACGATAATTCCAATCGGTTCAAAGAAAGCAGTCCATGATGCATCATGCCATTCAAATTCATAAATAGAAATGCCCATGGAAAGCACAAAAGCGGTAATGAGGATTTTAAAGAGAGGATCACCAAAACCTCCAAAGAAGCCTACAATAAGTATTAATAGAGTAGCAATTGCCACAATACCTGGCATAACCCAAATCATCGCTCCCATGCTTCCTGCAAGGATAGCTGCTAATATTACCGTGCCAACGATTAGACATGCCATTGTGATGGCAATAGGATGTTTACATACTTCAAGTATCTGATCCCATAGTGAATCTTCCTCAGGTGGTGTGAGGACATTAGCTCCATACTTAGCGCGACTTTCAAGTACTTGCGCATCTGTTAAACCAACGTAATGTTTTGTTGCTGTCATATCTATATTATTTTGAATTACCAATTAATTTCCAAAGCATCTTCTTCCCCAAAGATATTATGAATATAGTAATACCGACAACAGAAATAGCTATTACAGCATCTCCAACTTTGGGATTATTCATACCCCAGAGGAAAATGCCCCAAAAGGTTAAAACCATTATCAAAGGTAAATACTTATTCATTGTATTCCTATTTCAAGAACTCTTCTTCACTTATTGGAGAAGTTTCAAAGTTGTTCATTCCTGCGGCCTCACGGACATTGATCCTGAGATCATAATTTATCTCTTGCAGGGAATTCTTTTTCCCAAAATCGTAGTATTCCCGACTCCTTTCGTAAAAAGCATTTCTGGTAAATTTCCCGATAATAACAGAGTCCGTATGTAGTTCCATCCAGTCCTTACCATAGGCTAATTTCAGGTAATACCTACCCTGTGGAATCTGTGTAACTGTTGTAGTCGAGTTCTCTGGCACAACAGCATATCTGATACACTTGTCACTTTGCGCATCTACAATCTTAACTGCGACACTATATCCTTCGCCCATTGTAATATCGAAATAGTTGTCTTGTATTCCATATATTGGTTTAATACCATATTCTTCGCCAAGCTCAGAATCTGACAACTCTTCGTATGTCCATCCATCACGCATTAACTGCTCCTGATACTCACTATTCTCATGAGCCTGCTGCGTGGGTTTGGCTGCATTATTACACCCTGCAAGAATCAGAGCAGAGCAAAACAGCATCGCAATTCTTTTCATATACTATATCTTATGTAATTAATAACTGTCCAAACGATAATGACAAGTCCGATGATTTTGCAAGTCATCTTCACTGCCTTTTTGTTGTTTTTTCCTTTTACATGGCCATCCAGCAAAATTGGAACAACAAACCAAATGCAGAGACCTATAATAATTGATAGTATCATTTTAATCTTGAGTGACTATTGAGTCAAAACCCGGTATTTCGCTATAAGCGTCAGACAAGGACATCTGTTTCGATTTATTTGTAATTACTACAGAAGAGTTGCCTGATTCTTTAAGTGTTGCCAATAACAAAATTGCTCCATAAGCATCTTTGGTTCGAGAATAAAGTATTGATACCGTTGGTTTTGTATCAGTAGTTTCTAACGTTACAGGTATATCAAATCCTGTCTCATCTTCAATTGCCGCATTGTAATCAATTGCAACAATGTAAACTTCTTCCATCTCTTGAATATTGGCTATTCTGATTATTTCTTCATCATTATACTTATAATTAGGTCGTTCCTCACCCATAAGAAAAATGAATGGAAATTCCATCAACGAGCCTTCTGTGTTTTTTTTATGATTATACGTATTATCATAAATACCACCAGTTTCTCCTGCCTTTGTTTTGTAAAAAACACACAAGTCTATGTCATCCACATATTTTCCTTTCCAGATGCCATCCCAGCCAAGAATAATATCAAAATATCCTTGGTGTCGAAAGCTTATAGACTCATTCTTTTGTATACTAAAATTGCACATAAACAGAAAAAACTTTCGTTTTTTTACGAATCCTTATTCTTATTGTTAATGGACAGATGGCAGTAGTACCATCTGCCCATGAAACTATAATTAGTTAATTATTGAACTTGTCCATTTCTGTACATTTCATTAACCTTGCTCTGAATCTCAGCATATCTTCCACCAAGATTCCTCTTTCTGACATCTCCATTACCATACTTTCCGCGAATAACCTCTCTAGCCTCTTCCTCAACTGTACCAGATGCGCTGGAACCTGTTGAAGTGGAGGTAATATCTGCCTTAGGTTGGTCAACGGGCTTAGACGGCGTTCCTTTTGCAGGAGCATCTGCTTTAGAAGCAGTTTCTTTCGCACCTGTTGCAGGAGAGGTTGCATCTTCCTTCTTCTGTTCAGGAGTAGAAGGCGTTGCATTTGATGGAGTATTATCAGCAGGAGAACTGCCGCCTACAGCAGGTGCATCGCCAGCAGGAGATTCGTTTGCAGCATCAGCTGCAGAAGCATCACCTTCTTGACTCTGTCCGTCTTGATTGGCAGTTGTTCCATCTGTGGTAGCAGCATCCGAGTTCTGTCCTTCAACAACTTCTGCTACAGTTTGCGGAGTGTCATCACCTTGCTGTGACAAATAATAGCCACCTCCACCCAGGACTGCTAATCCTGCTAAAACGGCTGCATACTTCTTCCACTTCCCCTTTGGTTCGTCGCCCCCTTCCGGTACTGGTGGAGTGGGCGGGACAGGAGTAGGTTCTGGCTGCTTTTTCTTCAAAGCAACTTGCGGCTTCTGAACTTCCTCAGGAGCTTCTGTTGTCTTTGTGCGCAGTGTAACCTTTTTCTTTAACTCAACCATAATATTAATTGCAAATTAGTGCGAATCCAGGAATCTCATCAAAAGCCGTGCTCAAATCCATAACGCGACTCTCATTCTTCAAAGAGAAGTCATCGCCATTATTATGGATTGAACAAACACAGTAAACGTGTCCTTCTTCTTTAGAGTCTGCGAGAACTTCCAAATAATCACCTGAGTCACTCTGAACTTCTACGCGGCCACCTTCGTCAGCATAGGTTACGTCCTCTCCTTCAATGGCAGCGCCATAGTTTACAATAACAATATAAGCGGTGTCAATCTCTGACATGCTGGCGATGTTAATCTGCTCAGTTTCCTCACCACCGGGGGCTGGCTCTTTGTTATCTCCCATATGTTGCATAAAAGGGAACTTGTCAAGAGTTCCAAGATCGCTTTTCTTTGAACGATACTCGTTTGAGAACACACCACCGACTTCTCCGTCCTTTTTCTTGAAGAACAGGCACAAATCTAAGTCGGTATCAGACTGCCAAAATAGCTTCACTTTGAGCTTTCCTGCAAAATTGAAAGCCACAGAGTCATTCTTCTTTCGAAGAGTAACTTTCTTTTTTAATGTTACTTCTGCCATAACTGTTTAAATTATTGAGTTTGACTATATAAAATTATTCGCAAATCAATGAGAAACCAGGAATCTTATCAAATGCAGTCCCGAGATCCATAACAACGCCCTCATTCACCACTGCATTTACACCATCTTTGTTCTTAATAGAACAAACATGATATACATGTCCCATCTCTGTCGCATCGATATCAACTTCAAAATAGTCGCCTTCGCTACTCTGAATTTCTACTCTTCCAGAATCCTGAGCGAAATTAACCTCTTCTCCATCGATGGCTTTACCATAGTTAAGAACAACAACGTTAGCAGTGTCAATTTCATCAAGGTTGAACACGTTGATCTGCTCAATAGATTCACCACCTTCGGCTGGTTCCGGCTTATCGCCAGTATGAAGCATGAAAGGGAACTTGTCTTGTGCTCCCATGTCAGACTTCTTCTGTCTGAACAAAGAAGAGAAAACGCCTCCTGCTTCACCATCTTTCTTGGTGTAGAAAATACACAAGTCAAGATCTGTACTTGACTGCCATAGCAGTTTCACTTTAAGATACTGCGTAAAAGTAAACTCTGCCGGCTTCTCCTTACGACGCAGGCAAATCTTCTTCTTTAATTGAACTCCTTCTGCCATACTAGCTAAATTTTAAAATTAATAAATTATAGTATATTCTTTATATTAGGAGGTGTCTTATGACAAACCTCATTTCTAATTCATGAATCAAAAAAATCAATTCCAGTTGATGGCCCTTTTGGGGCGGGTTTCTTAGGTGGAGCTGCAGGCTTTTTCTGGTTTGCTGTAGATACCTGTTTATTAGGTTTATTCTTGGGCGTGTTACTACTCCCGAAGAAATCATCTTCAGATGGCATCACCTTAACTGGTTCCTTTTCCCCATGCTTAGTTGAATCATCCTTATGAGGAGATAATTTAGGCTTTTGTACTGCTCCATCTCCAAAGAAATCATCAATTTTAATCGTTTCTTTCTTTTTTGTGTCAGGTTCCTTTGGCTTTCGATTTGTCTCTTTCTTAGGACTCCTGAACTGTTGAGATATAAGCCTCTTCCTTAACTCTTTAATCTGATCTTTATGCTGAGCAAAATCCCTTTGAAGTTGATTGATGAGTGTTTCTGCCTCTTCAAAATCTTCAGCAAGCAACAACTCGTTTACACGATGGACACCATTTTCATATTGTTCCTTTTCTTCCTTTTCTTTGAGTTTTATGTTTGCTTCTGCTATTCTTAGACGTAATTTCTCATCCTCTCTTATTTGCAATGCATCTTCAGCGAAATGAATAACATCTGCCCACTTTTCATCAAAGTATGCACTAGTTACCTTTTCCTTTAAATCTTCGTATCGTTTTAGTTCTTTTTGATAGTTTTCTTCTTCGGAACGAAGCTTTTCGGCCTCCTTAGACCATCTCTTCTGATTGATACTATCCAAATCTGCCAGCTCTTCACAAGCAGAAATTGCAGTTTTGAAATCAGAAGCTTTCTTTGCTTGCTCGTATTGAGCAGTAAGAGCAGCTACTTTATCGTCATGTTCTTTACGAATCTCGCCTATTTTATTAATGCGATTTAAAGCTTCTTCATTCTCAGGATCATAAGATTGTACCTTCTTAAGTTCTCGTAAAGCTTCATCGTAAGACTTCTGGGCAAGGAATAAATCCGCACGAGTTAGATATTTCTCTATTTCAACAGCTGCTTCTATTTTTTTTGTTGATTGATTATATATCTTTTTTGCTTCCGCTGATTCTGGCTTAAGATTAAGTGCAGCCTCACTTTGTGATTTTGCATCTTGCCATTGTCCATTCTGAAAACATTCCTGTGCACGAGTAATAATACCCCTATACTGTTCTTCGCGAACTTTTTGTTCAGATAGCAAACGAGTAGCATCATTCTTCTTCTTAAGGGCTTCAGGGTCATCTGACTTATGATTCAGAGCAATTCCTGCCCACTCAGCCATTTGCGCATAATCTTGTTTTTTCTCAAAATCATACACGTTTCTCATCGCTTCTTCATAGCGAATTTCAGCTTCATGAGCAGCCCTATACTCCTCTTCCTTCTTCTTTCTATCTTCTTCTGCTTTCCTCCTTCGATCCTCTTCTTCTTGTGCTAACTTCTGCCTCTCAATCTCAGCCTCCCCCTTCTTCTCGCTCATTTCAGTTGCTACAGAGAACTGAGAACAGTCCATGACCGTATAGACTGCAACAATATTGGGTAAATCACTTGTTTTGTAGTGAACATATTTCTCGTTTGGCAGGGTATATTGCTCTTTTATCGCAGACAGAAACTGACTATTGGAGAATGTGTTACCTAGGAAAAGTACTCCATGAACCTTGTCATTGGTAACTCCGCTGTTACGTACAAATGTAACTATCTCACGAATAATATCATCGACTATTGCAGATGTCCTTGCGTCTATATCCTTTTTTAATATAGTAGCTTGATATGTGTTACCGATCCTAGCAAATGATACATTAGGAATTGTAACTGGTCTGCCTGGTTTCGCATTCCCCAATCGAATTATCCAATCATCAACGAACTGAGAGAGTCTAAGGTATTCTTCCTCATATTCTTTTTCTGAATTAAGAAAGTGATTTCTGAGATTAATGCTTTTAACGACATTTTCAAGAATAGCACGGCTTCTCAAGTCTGTCCCCATACCAGTAAGACTATTTTCTGCCTTCCTTAGCAATAATTTGTCTTTATACTCATAAAGCGAGTATATAAGATTCTCATTACAAGCATTTAAAAGGAGATAATACCCTTCTTCCGAGAATAGGTTATGACGGAAAGCATGCTCTAAAGATAGATGGCCTATTCGTGCAACGAATTCTTTTATCTCAAAATTCTCAGGCTCCAAGACATCTCTTCTAAATATATATCGCGCTTGATCAGAAATATCTCTTGCAAATGATATATAAGTTTCAATCTTCGTTTTCTCGTCACCCAAAGCAGATTTAAGTTCATCAATAATTCCTGAAGCCTTAAATATCTTTTCAATACTTTGCTTACGTCCAAACCTGATAAAGGAAGTCTTGTTGTCTGTTATTAGAGAAAACACATCACCATAGTAATGATTCTCATTATTATGAAAATGTTGTTTGTTGTCTTTGCCATAGACTATATCATCATTGGCAGTGTCTTCATAGAAATAAAGCCAGAAGCACTCTTCGCCTGTCTTAGGTCTAATAAGACGAGGTACACCATCGGTACATACAGCACCGATGATATACCATTTGTCTATATATAGTGTAAGAGCCTTCATTATTTATATGTTATTGATTAAAAGCCTTTCTTATTAAGGTGTCCAAGAACGAAAGTCCTTCAGCAATAATGATTGGCTGATGGTAATGGAAACCATTCCCCTCATTTTTGCGGGCTTTTCTGTACTCATTATCATTATTGCAGATGTAACTTGTTATGCGATTTGGCAAATCAACCATTTCATCTCTTAAAGCATCGTCTGCTTTAGGATATAATCTGGTCTTTTGACTCACAAACTCAATGAAGATATTCATGAATTCCTCAAAGTTCTTAACTTCGGAGAAATCGAAATTATTCATCTCGTTAGCGAAATAATCGCCAGTGAGTTCATCTTCTGTATGCAATAGTTTAGGAGTACCATCAGGCATGGTGAATTTCACCCCAGTCTCACCACAGATGTCGGAATCTGAGTTGGGATTCTTTTTAATTAGGACCTTTGGATCTACCAAGCCTTTAGCAACTTCAGCTTTGTTGTCAACCTCGATCTCATCTCGATACTTTACATCAAGAGTCTTATTGATAACCAAATTAACACCGGCATTAAGACAATTTGCATAGAACTCCTTGGTAGCTCTTCCACCTGCAGAACTGCGTAACCAGTGGAAAAGCCGTCCTCCTTTACCGAATGACAAGATGTCAATACGGTTAATGTGATCCATGTGTTCTGTCTTGATAACTTTACCTATAAGCATTCCCGAATAGAATAGTAACAGACCTGTTACATATGCAGGTATTGTAAAGACAAAACGAGCATTGGCATCAATGGAAGAATAGAACTCTTCGTAATCATTCTCACTCTTCAACTGATCAAAGATGCTATTCAAATAATATGGAGCTTTCTGTGGCTCAGAAAGAATTTCCTTGATATTTGCTACATAAACGTCTGTTTTCTTCCCCTCATGGAAATTAACTAGAGCTTGTCTAAATGATTCAGACTTAATGACTGCGTTGAAGAACACACCTGCTGCTAATCTTACGGAACTTTCACGGTAAAGAGAAGAGTTATTGCCATTCGTTGGATCTTTTGCCAGCAGCAAAATGTCACTGGTACTTCCACCCACGTCTATACCCAAGAACATATTGTCCTTGTTCAAGCCAAAGTCCTGAGATAATGCAAAACTACATACAGCTTCGGCCTCGGTTGTCAGCTGTGTATTCAGTTCAGGTTTCCTGCCTATAGTTATAGGCGTAATCTTGCAAAGTTCCTCGAAAATCTTTTCCAGGTCGGTCCTGTCTGCCTCCATCATAGAGCCAGGATAGCTCCACTCAATCTCTTCTGGACGCATCTTGTTCTTATAGAGGAAGGCGCAGACATTTAACCACACAGACTTTAAGAATGCACGTTTCTTCTGTAATCCCTTCTCGTTGTCGAGCCACTTCATATTGTAGTGAAGTATACCTGCCTGAGTCTTTATCTCATACTGATCCATCTCTCTGACGAGGACATTTGGTCGATTCACAGGTACACCACCAGCGATTTCCTCAGACTCATTGTAACAATTGTACCTAGAATCATGTTCATGGAGCCAAGACTTGATTTGTCCGTTTTCAGAAGGATAGTTTGTAAAGAACAACAATTCATTGTTCTCTGCAATGGCCCGCATATCATTGCTCTCTTTGCCTACCAAGACAGTACGGTAGTTCCCAAATTGAACAGGCATGGCACCCTTGTCATTTTCATTGTAGTAAACGCAAGTATTGTTACTACCAAAGTCAATGCCAACAATTGCAGTACCCTTTATATCATACGAAGTCCGATCTTCAATAACTTGCGGACGGAACATTAGGAATCCAGCATGGACATCTTTTCCTGTATCCTTTACCATTGCGGAAAGTCCAGCAAGAGGTTTGTCTGCGGCAATAATATTGTATTTTGGCAAATCTTCTCCTTGTCCTGCAGGATAAGTTATTAGTTGCTTGATTTCAACTTTCTTCTCTTCTTCTGGAGTCGGGACATAATCTGCTGTCAGGAAATTACCTTCGATATTCCTCAAGAGTTCATTTTGCCATTTAAAAATAGGCGTAAATTGCTGCTTTGCATCAGCAGTAAATTCTGAGTATAGATAGTATTTATTCCATTTCTCAGAAACGAAGTTTGGCCACATGATAACACGTCCTTGATCTGTCATCCAGTCAATTTCGTATTCACGCGTATTGAGTGTGACCTTTTCACCGTCTATCTCAACTATAAGAGTTACAGCAAGCTGACCAGCATCTGTAATTACGGCTTCCAATGCAGTGTTACCTCCGTCTGAATAGCCTAATAGTCCGGAAAGACTGTTCTTAAAGATGTCTATACCACGTTCTGAAAGTGGCAATGTGAAATAATTCATACTGCCATCCTGAATGTCTTTCACCTGTAAGAAGAATACTGGCCCTTCTGATAGCTTGGGGCGCTCCGACACGTCCTCGGCCCAACCTATTACATATTTATCTTCACTTAAAAGATTTTGTATATCGCCTATTGCTTGATAATCTCCATCGTTGGTATAGGTGAAAGTAAAATCTGGCTTTAGATATACAGGAACATCACTCTTAAAGAGAAGAGAGAAAGGACATTCCAAGCTACCATACTTTGCAATAGGACCTTTATCCCTCAAAGTTCCACCTCCCTTTTGTCTTAATTCATCCTCCCATTTACGGCTCATTTGCTTAAAGCCATCAAGGTTCATGGGCAGCTTTTGTCCTCTTTGGGAATTAATCTTAGTTTCAAAATCGTCCAAGTTAGCGTTCATATTTTTAATGAACAGATAGACCTTCTGAAGTTGGTCTGCAGTGAAGAATCTTGTCGGATCTTCAAATTTTCCGTTTCTGTACCAATTAACATCACTTGCGTCGGCACCTAATCCTGAATAGTCAACTCCTGTAAAGACACCTGTCATAGGAGATGTTCCACCGACCAAGTGATCTCTATAATATATAAGATGTATATAAGGATGGGTATCTGGATTTTTAGCAAGTTTATCTTGATTACTCCAAACATCGTTATCTTCAAACAACATTCGACCAAATGCGGCGGCAATATCATATTTTCCCCCTTTCACATTCATAATAACAGGCTTAGAGAAACGGATTCTGTCTGGGAATAAAGCTATAACAGCTAATAATCCCCTCCATTCACCATACAAAAGCTCGTAAAACTGTTGTAAACCTGAAATATCTATGTTAGGATCTGGTGTAGCCAGAGTGTGAAGCGCAAATTTAAAAAGAGTAGCACGCGCCCATGGTGTCGGGACTCCTGAAATAAGAGCTCCTAACTTATCAGCTGTTAATCCCTCTAAGATTTTACCTGTCTCAATTCCTTGGATATAGGAAGAGGCCATATTTAACTCATTCCATTGTCCCTGAGTTCCCGTAGTTATATTAGTATAACTTTTTATTAATAACGCTTTCGACATAATAAACTCAATTGAAATTATACAACTTTGCCAATGTCTCGAATGTCAGCTTATAGAGCTGCTCCCCCTGATTGGTGATATTTTGCCAACTTTGATCGTTATCACGAACTTCAATAAACTTCTTCTTGAAAGAGTCAAACTTAGAACCAAATATTCCTGTTTTATAGAAATTATCTTTACCAAGTCCTTCGTTACGATAAATAGCTTTATTCCAATCAACCTTCATTAAATTCTTAAATGTATCTGGTGAAAATAAATTAGCATTAAAAAGGAATTTATCTCCACCTCCAGCAGAACGATGTATCTGTTTTAGCCAACCTTCTTTCAGAGAGCCATCTTGATTAGCTTTCACAAAGAACAAATCGAAATAGTTCTTAAGGTTAACTACCTGATTTACATCCATATTAAGGAACTGTTGTATTTCTTTCTGTCCTCCAGTCCTTGTGCTTTCTACAAAGTTATCAGAACCATTTGTGAAAAGAGCGAAAGCAATAAGCATTCCAAATTTTTGTGCAAACTCCTTGGCACGCTCCGAACCCACAAAATCTTGAAAATCAAATTTTCCATTTTCATTGATAGAACGATATTGATAGTCTGGTTGCCTTAATGATTTATTTTGGGCAAGAGCCTTCTCATCCGCATTGTAAAAATCCAAAGCAGCACAAGCCGCCAACAATTCTATATAATGAGAGTCATTCTTTTGCTGTTCGCCACCTGTTATAGTTTCTGTTATTTTATCCTTTTGACGCTGCATAGGATCCCATTCGAGTCCACTAGTTCCCATCATATAGAACTTCTGGTAAGTACTCTTAACGGTTGTGTCGTTATCATAGAACATCATAGCAACTTGTGAATTTAGAGCAAATTTATCACTTGTAGCAATTACACGTTGGTTGGATAACTCATTTCCTGTTGGTGCCCTAAAACTAAAGTATGCTGTAAGAAGAGTTGATCCAAAATAAGCACTCTTCAATACATTTGCAGCACCATTGCTAAGTATTTCAGCAGCCTTTGATATGGCTTGCGGAATAATAGGGATAGATGATGCACCTGTGCCACCAAATACAGAGCCAAGGATAAAAACCCTAGGTTGGCCATTTTGAGATGCTTTGATCAGTTCGCTCAAAAAGGACTTAAGCTCACTTGATGCAGGCGAACTGGCTGCTTCTATGATAGAATGATACATCATCATAGAACCTAGATGAGTTTGGGCGCGATAACCATGACGGAGGTTAAATTCTTCTACGTTTTCACTTAATACCAAATCGGCCAAATCTGTTTCTTCTCTATGATTGTACTGAGTATCACCATAATTAAACACCAATTTGAAAGAACTTTTCTGCTCATAATTGGGGCTAAATTCATAATACTTTATATTGGCAGAAAAGAACGTATTATTCAAGGTAACGCGACTGGCACTATCAAGGCCTTTACTATTTACATATGCCTCTTTCACTTCCTTTAAACGCGAAAAATTACCATTATTCTTGTCTGTATCAAGAGCTAACAGATGGATATCTGTATCATCGAACATACCCATTGCGCAAAGGTGTATGAGAGATTCTATACATCTCATACCTGTACCTCCAATACCAAGTACAAAAAACTGTTTTGCCATATTTCCTACTTTTTCTCTTTACCTAAAATCGAACCGAACTTAGAGTGACGGAAGGTGAACATTAAAGCAATACTAGCTACCAAGTATACACCAGCGTTTATGAAAATACACTTCACATTACAAGCCTTAAACATACTTTGGAAGCCTACATTTTTAATGTGTCCCAATACTACTAGGTCATTGTAAAGCCAAAAACCTAGAATGCCGACAAGGCCAATGGCAACGAAAGCAATTCTACGTTTTACATAAGATTTGTCATTGCCACCTTCCCATGGGAACATGTTTGCGACTGCAAGAGCGACAAGAACTGCGACAAGACTAACGACTACAGCATAAATCATAGTGCTGTTCATTAATTGATCCAACTGGGGCTTATTAACAATTTGTACCATATAAATTAGTTTTTAACGTTCTATAGATTTAATATAAATACTATATATAGGACATGAGGTTATCATACCTTTAATATCAGGATCTGCTAAACATTGTTTTATACTCTCTGATACCGAAGTGTTCTTTTGACCAGGCACAACAATACTTTCAAATTCGAAAATATGAGAATATTGAGAAAACATATCTTGAACTTTAGAAATACATATGTCTATCTTTGTATAATTATATGGCTCACCATTTAAAACAAGATCTGGCGCGAATTGGGAAGCCTCAAAATACAAATTTATAACACCATGTTTTGAAAACTCCTTTTCGTCAACCTTAGCAAAGTAGTTCTGCTCAGGTAAAGGGTCAAGTTTGCCACCTATTTTTTGTCCTGATGCTTTTGACGAACAGAAATCTGAGAATTCTTGGTTAATGTTATAGACTTTTGCAACAACATCGGTTATACGATAACCACCAAAACTATTTCTATCAACTTTTATCCCTCCGGTAAATGATTCTCCATTAGGAAGGGGATTTCCAGTTTCTTGATTAACGGCATATACTAGTAAAGGTTCGATACCATCTTCCCAGTCGATATTCCATTCTTGTGCTTCGAACGAACCAAAACCTTTTACCTCAGCACTTAAATTGTCGTTGGGCTTTGAGTACTCGTCCTTTGCAGCAAGTGATGGGTGATCTGCTGAAAGGTGAAACATTTCCACTTCTGGAAATTGCTGTAATTTTGTTGTTTGCATGATCCTGTCATAGATATTATCACGCAGCCTAACATCAGTAAAAATAATATAGAAACGTTTTTTATTAAAAACATTACCATTATATGACTCCTTATAAGGCTCTGCAAAAACAAAGACATCATGACCTTTCTTTAACCATATTTTGAGGGCATTTGACATATATGGATTATTGGGACTGTCTTTTGCGATTGTTGGTTGAAAATATTCTCCATCAGTAAGTAAAACAGATTCACCATTACTTGCTGCCATTTTCTCTATAGCACTTACTAAATCAGCATAATTACAATCCTGGATGCTTCTAAGAAGACTAAAAGTATTTCCTTGTTCTTCATTTATAACATCGCCTTTGATAGAATAAAAGTGCTTTGTGGCATCTACCCATGAAGGTATTAATGCTTGATAAAATGGAGAGTTCTGCCCCAATACATTACAGGTTGAATAGTCAACATAAAGAGATAAGTCATTAGATTTAATAGCGTCAATACCTGGCTGAAAAAAAGTATTGTGAAAATCTGAAATATATTCGAAAAATTTCCCTTGGTCATCAGTAGGAATATTGTCACTAAATAAACCACAAGAAGTAAAACTGCTTAGTCCCATAAGACCCAGCACAAATTTGCAGATAATAGTTTTTTTTATAGTTGCCATAAATCTTAATTTTAGGTCCGCATAACGGAGATAATACTCACACTAATTAATTCAAATTCAAAAAATATAAATCTCACTACTTCCACTTTAGAAGTTTTATGCCCGAAATGTTATTATTTTAGGTCTTCTTTAGGGTCGTAGTTGATACATCAGATTATGTGATACACTTCACAGTGTAATTTTATGGCTACAAAGATACAAATAAATAATTATAATGTGACAAACTTATTTGTTTTTTTTAATAAAATAGGTGATATTTTTGTTTTTAGGCACTAAAAATTCATAAAAACGACGTAAAAGACAATAAAAATGTTGTTTTTACATGGGCTACATTAAAAGGTTTGAATTATAAGACCGATCATTCCGTGATAGTGAACAAATGTTATTTTTCTTACATCTCTTATATCCATCTTCTCCATGCTTTGTCGCCTTCAATCCTTGGCATTCCCATCGGTTTTTTAACGATTTTCTCAGTGCAAAGGTAGCAAGCCCCTATGACATGGAAAGTACCGCGATGCTATTTCAGGAGAAAGTTCTAACGGATGCTCCGCGAATTTTCTGCTGAAATTCCTTGCCGTAGTCATC
>Ga0310695_10009413_pt1 | contig 14677 bp, 10 predicted proteins | sample RumenRJG_04DNA_FD_203882 | JGI IMG/M metagenome (GOLD analysis project Ga0310695, IMG submission 203882) | Bovine rumen microbial communities from Lethbridge, Alberta, Canada - RJG_04 (v2) (version 2) | ecosystem: Host-associated > Mammals > Digestive system > Stomach > Rumen | place: Canada... | reverse complement strand
GTGATTTTCGCTGGATAGAATTCTTCAATGATGATTTTCTTATACTCTTCCAGCTTACCATCTTCGTCAGGATTGGCGAAGAACTCCAGATACTCTTTTGCTTCTTTGCGAGCATCATACATCTCCAGAACCATGCCAATGATTTCTTCTTTTGGCATGGCCTTGAGCATTTTCTTTATCGTTGCTTTTGACATGATATTATAGATTCAGATGCTTATTCAATTTGACTGTCTCATGCAAACTAGGAATCAGAGGACAGAGGATTTGGTTGCAGTTCTCAATCAAAAACAGTCCCCTGATTCCATTAATTCCCATATGATTAACTTTTTAGTTAAACATTATGTTTGAATCTTGTATCAGTTTGTACTAATTCAAAGAATGGTAGATCTCTGATACCTTCTACTCTTGCCCCAATCTTGCAAACACTTTCGAAGAGCTTAGCCTTGTTTATGAAATCCATATAACGGTCGCTATTTGGATCACTTGCTCCAAAGATGTTCGCTATTTCTGCTTTACTGATAGAGTTTACATGGTGTATTACCCAACTCAAAATAAATTGAGAATAGTCTTCTTTTGAGGTTTTGAAATCACTTACATTTTGAGTTGAAAGAATCATTCCTACACCAAACATACGACCTTCACTGATGATGCTGCGGAACGAATTGAAATCTTTCTTCAGGAACTGATGAGCTTCGTCTACCATTATCATCGCTCTCAATTCTCGGAAACCATCCTTTTGTTTGCTACCACCCAACTGTCGCATCTCTGCATAGAATAAATCTAGAATCAAAGATACTATCACCTTCTTCGTGTCGTCAGGATAGAGCGTCAGATCTATGACTCGAACACTGTTGAGCCATTCGAACAACGAAACACAGTTGCTGTTGTCGGTTGTAAAAATGGTATAGTCTCTAAGTTTGTCGAATAGAGCAAATGCCTTATCATTGGAATCGTATTTCTCAAAATACTTCTCGATTACCTGTTCCATTGTCGGCACAGGGTTATTCCAAGAACTTGGATCCTTTGTGATGCCAGCATCTTTGTAAGTGTCGATTATTACCTGTTTGATATTACTTTGTTGCTTCAATCCAAGTCCATATGCCTTAGCAAAGGAGTCGGCTATTCTATCAGCGGTAATTGCTGGAAGATTCATACCATCCACCTCATCGTTCACCACCAATTTCAACGGATTGAAAGGATAGTTGAACTTATAGCTAGTCCCTCCTACAGCATCTAGGAATTCCATGTCCTTATAGTCTCCTTTATAATCAAATACGAGTATTCCCACAGGTTTGCCTCCTACATTATGGATGCTTTCCTTTGATAACTGAGCAATTATTGAGCGAGCAAACTGAGTCTTGCCCGTACCCATAGTTCCAATTATACCCATGTTGGGGTGAGATACCATCTTTGTATTGTTAGGTTCAAATACAATCTCATGATGACCATATTGCGTATGACCCACCAAGATTTTAATCTTGGTAGACTCTGTTGTCAGACTTTTCACAGAATCAGGCGCTATAACATCCGTAGGAATATCAACTTTTAACTGATTTGTCTCATTTTTATTCACAGAAGATATTTCGTCATCTTCGTCCTCCAAGATGTCAGTCAATTCAATAATCGGTTCTTTTGAATCTGTATCAGTATGAACTATGGGATTGTCAATTGCATATAATGTATCCTTATCAACATGAATCAAATCTGTTCTAAGAAAATCCAAATGCTTACTGTTTGGTTCTGCAACAAACTGGAAGCATTCTTGCTCTGAGAAATGGACCTCGCAAACGGGAACATTATCTACAAGTGAAGTACTCAAACTATGAGAAGCGTGACTGAAAAATGAAATGATAGCAGCACTTCCCATTTCCTTAACAGGCAACTTTTCTTGTAAGGTATATTGTAGATTCAACAATTCAAAGCGGAACTTCTCAATTTCTTTGTACTCTTCATCTAACAACAAACTGTTAGCATTCAACTTTTCTGCATTAGTAAGGAATTGGGAAGCAAAGAATGTGCGATAGATGTTCTTTGTAAAATTGGCATCACCAAACAGATGCTCTTTTAGCTGGGTAAACGTATGACTTACTTGCTTGCCAGCCTTATCTGCCATAGAACTATTCTTGGAGAACTTCACCTCTACAGGATAGAGATATAGTTTCAAATCGCTCTCGTCTGTTGCATCAAGACCTATCATCAGAAGATCATCAGACATGGCGCCTTTCGCTCCAAGAGTTTTTTTAGAAAAGATGTATTCCTGCGGCAAGCCAATAGAGCCTGTTACCCTTAAGATTTCTTCTAGAGATACAGGAATCCAATGCACATCTTTATTACGTTTCATGAAGTGCAACATGGCGATGCTTGCTGCGACAATACTCATCTTTTCGCGAACCTTTTCCTCTGTGCTATTTACTATGTTGAGCATCCAATCACCATTTAGGCAATTGAAGTAATCCATCATTGTTTCATTAAAGTGTTGGAAACGTTCTTCTGATAATGCATATTTCTCATATGACTTACGCAGCATGTTTTCGTATTGGTCTATATGCTTCGTAACTGTTATACTATCATATTTTGCATTGATAGTATATTGGTCAGTATAGTGAACTACATACAAATTTTGTTTATAGAAGAAGTTTATGTCAACCTCAGGATTAATGAATGTTACCCAATTGGCATTTTCATAGATAGAGTTCAATAAATCCGATTTGCTGAATTTGTATCTCTTTGCTACGCATGTGTCAGTACTAAATACACTACTCCCCTCATGCTCCTCGTTTGCATATAACGTATTCAAAGCCGTAGCCATCGGGTATATATATCCATTCTGCTCTTTAACTCCAGACGTTCCGTATCCGATAATATATGCGCCCGACTTGTTAATGGTAGAAGGAATTGATATTAATCCATTAAAAGATAACTCTGTGCGCATTTCGTTTGTTACTTGGCGGATAAACTCATTACCCGTATCCATCTGATAGAAAGCTATATGTGAATACTCTATCTTTTTGCTTGTAAGATCAAGAGCGTGTTTGTAGAATGAAACACGAGTAAATAGTTGGTGTATCATCTCTTGACTTGTATATTCGCCCTTCGATTCAAGTTTTACATTAAGAGATTCAAGTTCACGTGAGATAGCATCAATAGAATCCAACCTGTTCAATTTTTCAAAGAAAGATTCAACCATAAGATTATCAACATATTCATGAAGTTCTATTCTTTGAACACCTCCAGTATACTCACGTCTAATGAACTCGAGAATACCCTTAATAACATTTGTGTCATCTGCAATTCCTACGATACTAATGATAATTGGACAATCTTTATCTTGGAATAAGTATTTGAAATGGCGTATAAATGCCTGCATTTTTGTCCATACCATTCTTGTAGTAATATCGTTTGTGCGTTCCTGTGGCTTGCTATTTACACCTTCGTAACTGAGCCAATTTCTAATCTCCGATAAGTACTTGTCTGTATATGGCCGCAATGGGTTGTCGTTAACAAAAATGTAAGGTAGAAGATAGAATGGTGACAAAAGTTTTTTGGCAAATGTAGAATCCTCTTTCGTGTCAAACTGTGCATCAAATTCTAAAATATAGGCAACCAAAATAGGATGGAAGGGAGAAAAGTATATTTTGTCCCACTCGGAAACTATTCCTAATTTAGTCATCAGATATTCTTCTCTTTTTAAACATCGAATATTTGGAATTGCTTGAATAGTATCAACCACGGCCTTCCAATACGCTTTATAAATATTGCGTAATTCGTCATTCATTGGACATAATGATGGAATAGTATCATGAGCGTCATAATACGCAAATAACTGATACAAAGTCGTTTGAATGTTGGCAGGGAGGTCCAAAATCTCATACTCAGCTTCATACCTTTCAGAGAGTTCATTATATACATAGTTGATATGAGAACATCGATTTTTAATAAAATCCTGTTCCCAATCAAGATATTTTTTCCAATAGGAAAAAACTGCACGAGGTTGCCCATCAACAATTACATTTCCTCCGGCATAAGTTCCTTCAATAGTTCCTGGTCTTGCTGGAGGGATAGGTTTGGCAATATTTAATTTCAATACAATCTTTATTTGCTTGCTGCCAAAGTCAACTTCGAAGCATATTTGATCATTGTCATCATCTGCTATAACAGGAACTTCTAATCTTGCATCATCTGTCCATTCAACCTTGTTGTCAAGTGGTAGTGATAGAATATTGGAGCCTGTGCCAAAGGTTAGCACATCAGCTTCTTCTGGAACAACAACCACAATCTCGCCCTTCTTATTTATTGAGAAAGTATTTTCAATATCTTTAAAGAAACTTTTGCTACATGGCAACTTCATCATGAAGAAATTATGATAGTTGTCATTCAAACCGATTGACTGCTTAATTAATGAATTACCAACAGATACTTTCAGAACTTGTCCTTGTGTCTGACATGTTTCAGATGTTATTTTTTTTAATTCCTTGTTAAAAGTAACCTTCACTTGCTCGACGGGAGAATCAGTTTGGTCACACACAACAATATATGAGACTGACTTCTTTTTAGGATTACCTTTTGTATACTTAACAAGAGATGTCATTAACCCTTCTGTTGGTAACTCTATATCGAGTAATTCGAGGTTGGCTGTAGCTGCTTTCCTTTCTATACTATCGAGAAACTCTTGAAAGTCAATACTTTTCCAAGAATCGTCTTTGATAATCTTCTTTGACAACCTCTCATCGAGGAATTTTTGTAATAGTTTTATCTTGTCAGTTTCATCATCCTCATTCATGATGTCACTAACTCTTCGATAGATTTCATGATTCTTATCTACTCGAACTTGCATCTCATTATCGGATGGCTTAAATGTACCATCATATACGGCTTTATCATTAAAGAAGTTTAGTTCATTATAATGTCCCTTTAATGTTCTGTCTTCAAGTACACTGAGCGCATGCTTAAAGTCAAAAAGGCTGCATGTACCATCTGAAATGTATTCGGAGATCTTAATAAGATGCTTTTTGAGATAGACACGTTCTAAATCTTTAGATATTTTGTCTTCGGCCTTTTCTTTAATGTCGCGTATTACATAACTAGAATGCAAAGGTCCTCCCAATGTTTGAAGGTCTTGACAAGCCGTGATAATAGAAGAGAGAATACTATCTGAAAGTATATAAATTACTCCAAAGTTCTCATACTTATTTCCTGCAACGCCAACTGAATTTCTGATAGTAGTCAGATAATCCTCGGTAGAAGTCTTATCATATCCAATTATGATGGAAGGAATACCTGGTGAAGGCTTAATAACATGAGTGTTATATTCTTCTTCTTGAACATCAGAATTGTTACCTTGGTATATGCCTGAAATAGTAATTGGTTCACATACTTCAATGAGGGCATCCATCAAAAGATTACGATGCTCTTCGTTCTCAATAATCATAAAGTATCGACTGCCTTTTTGCAGAGGATTCTTCTTAAAGTAGCCAAGTAGAAGTTCCTTGGCGATATAATTATAAAATGACTGTGACATATTGAGCTTCACCGGAATCACTTTTCCTGTCTAAAAGGTTTAACTTCAATAAATAATCCTCAATGGCAAGTCTACTTCCTCGGTTGAAGTGAATGCCATAACTATTAAAGAGTTTATACATGTCCTCAAGTTTTGTCTTTTTACTCTTTGTAAAAAGAGCAACAAGGAATGTGAGCATTTCATTGTCAAGAACTAAAACGTAGTTCCCCCTTCTACTCTGAAGGAATCTTACACTCATCACATCTATTACTTTCTTCCGCATACGAGAAATGTAACTTTTTGACTGAAGACCAGTACATAGCATCTCTAAAGTGGAGATGAATTCGTCATACGAATTAACGTCGATTTCTCTCTTTTCAAAAGAATCGACTTCACTTATCCTCCGACTAATTACCTTGTATTTTTCGTCTTGATAAAGCTTTAGTAATTCGTTGCAAAGGTCTCGATTTTCCTCAAAATTGGTTTCGTTTAGCTTTTCTATTACGTCACTATAGAACCCCACATTTCCTCCTAAGACACTATTTAATATGTCAAGTGCTTGTGATTTTCCATAAAGTTTGTCTAATGAATTTTTTGGTATTTGGTGTGACCAACCTCTAATTACAGCTTCGTGATTTACAGAGGCTTTTTCGGAATTAAGGATATAATAGAATGGAGCTGGTGATGATGGCTTATCATGTTTTTTCGAATTGAGCATCACAATTGTTTGCATAATCGCATAGCAACAATAGAAATGTAAGAACAGGTGAAGATATTTTACTTTTACAGACTCTTCTTGCTTTAGCATCCATTTTAAATCTTCTTCAAAGGATTTTTTTATGAACGGCAGTATAACATATTCACGTGCTTTTATATCATCACGAGAACCACAAAAAGACGATAGTGCTTCTTGCAATATTTTGGAAAATAAATTTGGAATTGTCTTATTACCAGAATTCTGCATATCATCTGGCAACATCGAATAAAGATAATTGCTCAACTTTCGTTGTCCATCGCTGTATTTCTTTCTATCTTTTACTGATATTCTTTCGTCATTTGGCATTAAAGGCAAATATTTTAAAAAGGCAGAATCTGAAATATTTAAGTTCCCGTTAATATACATGATATCCTTCATCATGAGTATGAACTGTTTTACTTGTGCTACTGGCATCTGTTTCTGATTACAAAGGTAGTCCGTTACAGGCCTGACCGCAGAAATATCAAAGTCCTCTATGGGTTTGGTACCATCATTATCCCACAGGCGAAAAAATTCGCCTGTAATACCATGTAATCCACAATTCTTATCATAAGCTGATGTTGGATTTGAATTGAACGGAAGAAGCTTTATTCCTTCCTGCCAATTATCAATAAACTTACCACTTTGATGGTAATGTTCATTATATGCCTCAATATCTATCTTCATGACAATTCAATATTACCAAATGATGACTCTGTTAATTCCATTTCTGGTTGGTCCGCTATGACTACTGTAATTTCTTGTTGGCAGTTGCATTTCTCAACCAATTGTCTTACAAATCTACTGAATGTAAAATCCTTCTCGTTCTCGTAAGAAAGTGATAACTTTCCTCGATTAAGTTCATACAAGTATGAATAAAGTTGATAATCCATTCTTAATGTTATGGGAGAATCTGAGAATTTCCACGACATGTCAAATCTCAATAAGAACTCGTTGGGCTTTGTTTCGGAATAGTACGGTTTTATCTTTTCAGGTTTTAACTGTAAATTACCAAAAAGACGATAACGGCCACCTTGGATATTTAATGGCACCATATTCGCTTTCGCATAATATGACCCATAATGTCGAGGAATGGCTTTGGCTACAACAGAATAGATTCCCTGCATTTTGTGTATATCATTTTTATATATACCTTTTAGCGTTTCAAGGAAAGATGTATAAACTTCACTTTCTGTATGATATGCGAGAAGGTGTTTTAATCTGAATACAAATTTGGTGGTTCTTTCTATGTCACGACCATTGTTGGCATAAAAATCGTTTGTACGCTTTACTAACGCTGATGGTAACTTGGAAAGTTGCTCTGTGTCAAAATATGACGTTGGTATGGAATATGAGGTGAAAAGAACAGACAATTGTTTGTCATGCTCAGTACTGCTTTTTTTCAGAGGGTCCAACTTGCTGATAGCTTTTTGAATCAGATTCTCGTTACCGCAATATAACAAAGTAGGCAACAATGCTTCATAGAAATCTTTCTTTTCCTTGTATTCATATGGATATACCATAATAGAGTAAATGAAATCCAAAAATTCTCGAGGGGTGATAATTATCTTTAAACGCACAATAGCCTCAATTATCGTCATCACTATGGTATTGCGAACTTCAGGTATTGAAAGCAGCTCATAGTTGAGAATAAGAGGGTCTTTCGGGCTAACTCCACTTGCAATATCTTCTTTATATGCTTTATAGAATGGATTTGTATCTTTCTTAGATACGATTTTTTTCATTATATTAGACAAAAACTCAGACTCTACAATGCGTTCAGGGGAATTAATGTAGAATTCGAAAGCTTGCTGATTTGCAAACATTACTATTTTGACCCTCTCTGTGTCAATGGGGGGAGTCGTGTCATCATCATCGAATATTGGCCTGGTCGATTCTACAATCTCCTTGTATTCTGCCTTGAATCCTTCATCATCAATCAGAGCATTCAGTTTCCCGAGATTTATGGCAAGAACTAGCTTACTACTCGTTTTGTATAAATTTGCATCTTTATAGTCTGCAAGCGCTTCTTTGAGTGTGTCTATTGCGGTTTTTTTTGGCGAACTGCTAGCAGTTGCATCGTTATAGAAACTGTTATCTCCCCAATCGGACATTTGTCTAATGCGACTCAACAAGTGAGATTTCCCGTCACCAGCACTTCCTACAAGAAGTACAATGCCACCTCCTGCGGCATCAATTTCATCCATCTTTTCGTATAGATGGTTCTCTATTGGCCTGTCGACATGCATATACTCATCCCATTCGGTAAATGATACACCATTCTGAACAGAATCAACTGAGTGTTGACTCAAATGGAGAAATGCTTCTTTTAATCGTGTTATTACCATAATAAATTATTCCCACAAATGAGGGTTTATTAAATTATCCATTTTATAATTAAACATCTCCAACAGTTCATCTTTGTGCTCAGGGAATTTTTCCAAAGTCCTTATCACTGAACACAAAGGCAAACACATCTTAACCTGCCCATTACCTTCGCCATAATACCCTTTGTCTAAATCTTGCTGAAACTCTTCAAAAGTTTTTAGACGAGGCCTATCTGTCACATGTAATGTGTGCTCTTCCCAGTAAGACTGATTTCTATATGCAAATTCCCAAAACGACATCTTTTTGTAGAACTGTTGTTGGTTGCACCATCTGGCGATTTGGACATAGAGATTGGAAATCTCATAATTGTGATAATCCTCGTGTCGCATTACATAACCAACACATCCGTATGACATCAAGATTCTAATGCGTTGGAATAGTTCCCAGATGTCTTGATAGAACTTTTGATGACTGTGCTTCTTTAGTTTATAACCACAAAAAAGATAGAACTTCGTTCCTTTCTTGGGATTGTGTCGTTTCCATATCTTCAGCGCTTTTTCGATCAACTCTCTATCTTTCCAATTGTCAAAAGCAAAAATGAAGTCTCCATGATATTTGGATTTTGCCAGCATTTGTGCCATTAATTCCCCATCAGGTTTTTCAGCCAACATGCGTTCGTCAAGTCCTTGACGAAACTGAAAAGGACGCCCACAATCTATCAGCTCTTGTAATAAGGGTTGCCAAATAGATTTGTCTGATGCCAAAAAGTTATCATCCCACAGATATATATTCGGGCGAATCAATCGACCTTTTTCATCTCGCTCATTATCAAGAAACCAATCAAGTTTGGAATATCGGCAAACTTGGTTTTCTAACTTATTAATGCAGAAAGGGCAATGACGGACACACCCACGAGTAAGGAATCCTATAGAGTATTTCAAATAGTCCTTGTATTTGTCACGTTTAAATCCAGCCTTTACTTGCTTTTCGACAAAGAGGTCATACAAACGATAGTATGGCATCTGACGAGCCATATCAATTCCTTTTGATTTAGGACCACCACGGTGATTGTCCATAGTATTTAGGTATTCGTCATGATCAAGGCGGAAAAAGTCCTCCTCTCTCTTCTTGCGGTACTCTTTTATGTTGGTCTCGTTGGCATAGAAGCCAGTTCCACCAATGTGAAACTTAGCTTCAACTTCCGTACCAATGGCTTTTGTATAGAACTCCGGTAGGTTTGTAAACGTAAACACGCAGGACATAAACACATGATCGTATCTGTCCAAATTCGCTTTAGAATCAAGAATGAGCTCAAAGAGAATATGATTGTCAAAAAGGAATCCCGCAATCTTCATAAGCACAAGATTAGGGTGACGCGTACCATTATCAAGTAGGTCCGCATCACATAAACCTATACACTTATACATAGGGGGTACTCTGAGAGCCTTCATTACTTTAAAAAACGTTCATGGAAATTATGCCAGCATAGCTAACACCCGTTCCTTATCACATGGTGATATACAAAGCAGCAATTCCTTATCAATGAGGATGAGCAAATCGTTTTTTTCTGACCATTCTATCAGGTTCTCAAAGCCTTCCCAATCGTCTTTCTCTGGGTTAATCACCTGCCATTCTTCAGCATTCGCTATGACAGAAAGCATTTCGATATTTTTAACTTCATACTCGTTTTCCTTTGACTCTGTAAACTCATACCTTTCAGCATGTGAAAATTCAATTAGTGAATCGTACATCTGCCATGCTACTTCATTAGTCTTGACGTATTTCATCAACTTCTGAACAGGAATAAGTCTTTTTGTCTCGTTCATATTTTTGATTTTATTAGTATTGTTTGTTAACAATCTCCCAAAGCCTTGATTTATTGCTTCCCCAAAAATAAGTATAATGCTGGTTTTTCTTCTTTTGTAATTTACCTAATACTATTTGGCTATTAAGTTTTTATCTTGTCTTACCAACTCCTGCACAGAAACTTCAAGTGCATTGGCTATTGCAATGAGGGCTTCAAGGCTTGGTTGGGTGGTGTTGGTAACCCACTTGGAAATAGTGGCAGGGTCCTTACCTAATTTGTCGGATAACCACTTATTGTTCAGGTCACGTTCGGCAAGAACGACTCTTATGCGATTTAACTTTGCCATGATGGAATTCTGTTGTTTGTCGGTAAATTTACAAATATTATTTGAATTAATTGTGTAGTTGCTCAAAAATACGCTAATATCAAGAAAAAAATTGATTAAACAGCCAATTTTTTGATGTAATCATGAGGATTTTCATGCTTGTGATGATAGTATGTGCTAAGAACTTTGCCATATCCTTCGCAAAAGATCTAATCTTTCTTAATTACCCTCTGTTTTGATCTAACATGATCTAAAACATTTGCTCGTTTCATTTTGATCTTCGACCTTTGCCGAAAAAGGCATGGAGAAGAAATGGATTAAGACGGAGCAGATGCTCGAAATGTTGAAAAGAGAACCCGACGTTGAACAGCAATATCGCCATCATCTTGGTGGTGGTTTACGTTCCACCCACTGGCTCGAATATTCATCAAAGAATAATCAGTATGGTGATTCAACGAATTGGTTCGACTCTACATGGTATACTGAGAGCGAGTTTCTTGAATTGCATGCCGGCGAATGGTGGATGAGGGAAAGATGATTGTTTTTTACTGGCCAGCACCAACGCATCTGGAAACGCCACGCTGAATGTCAATGGAGGAAAGATAACTGGAAACACCTATGCTGTAAACCTCATTGCCGCAAAGACTAAAGAGATGCATTTCAACATGACCGCTGGCGAGATTTTTCATCAGGAACAGCTGGTCTCCTTTTTGAAAGTGAATATGAGGCAATGCCTCCTATTTTTGTGTGGTGAGCAACATCATGGAAGTGTAGAGTCACTATCAAGATGCGTTGGTTGTTGCTGTCAAGCAAGATTCATCCATTAAAAATTCTAGCTCTCGGATGTCATACTGACTTACCTTTATCTTGAGTATGGCATAATAACAATCGACGAAATTGCTCCCCTGGTAATTATAATATGTTGCCGCCGTCCCATCTTCTATGTGCGGTTGCATATTGTAATGAAATTTGCCCGATCCAACATAACAATATCCCAAAGCACCATTGTCTGTCTTTCGCCCTTTTTCCAATACTTCAAAACTTTCAGCATGATCTAAGACACCAAGTTCATAATTTCCATGCCCATTATCTTCTCCATTATCAAACATGCCATCATTATCTTTATCAAAGCATAAAACACGATTAGGATTATCTATTAAACTAGATAGTATGCAACCAGCCACAAATTCATTGGGAACGAATTTTTCCATGAACATTAGGGGCTTTCCGTAATTCTTCTTATTTCTCGCTTTCAACATGTTAATTAAGTCTAGAATAGTTACAAATGAGATAAAGATTTATTTGTAAACTACAAATTTACAAAACAAGGACTTTCCAAAGCCTATCAGCACTTCTTTTTTATATTTTTAACTATTTTGAGAAAGATTGTAACTACTCACCACCCTCAAAATATACGTACTTAGGAGTACCCCTTTCATGTTGTTTTGTTATAACGCAATCATCCCCAACCATCTGAGGCCGGGGATGATAGATGATTGATGCGTAGAGGATGGGATTAGTTGGGCAATTGGGCCAACCCATCCCCTCACTCCTTATTTCCACTCGATGATGTTGAGGAATTTCTTCCAGTTCTTGTCGAGGTTGTAGTTGGTGGTGGCACCTTTCTTCACATGCACGATGGCCTCTTTCATGGTAGCCTTGGCGAAGGCGCCGCTGCTGATCTTGATGGGGATGCTGCTGTTGATGTAGATGTCGGCAATGTTGTTGCAGCCCTCGAAGGCATCGTTGCCAATCTCCTTCACCGACACGGGGATGGTGAGCTGGGTGAGGCTGGCGCAGTTCTCGAAGGCGCCGCTGCCAATCTTCTTCAGCGAGTTGGAGAAGGTCACCGACTCGAGGCTGGCGCAGTTCTTGAACAGGTCGGAGGCAATCTCGGTGAGGCTGTTGGGAATCTTCACCTGCTTCAGGCTGGAGCAGCCCTCGAAGGCGCTGCTGCCCATCGAAGAGATGGAGTTGGAGAGGTTGATGCTGTCGAGCACGGCGCAACCGTTGAACGCATCGTGCTCAATCTTGCGTACCGAACTCGAAATGTCGACAGTCTTCAGTTCCACGCAGCCCTTGAACATGTTGGCCGAGATGGTGGTCACACCCGAGGGGATGCGGACCTCCTTCAGCATGGTGCAGCCGTTGAAGGCGTCGTTGGCAATGCTGCTCACTCCGGTAGGCAGGTCGATGAACTCCAGACTGTGGCACTCCTGGAAGGCGTTGGAGCCAATCTTCTTGATGCCCGACGGCAGGGTGACGTTGCGCAGTTCGGCGCAGCCCCTGAAGGCATCGCTCGGTATCTCGGTCACGGCGCTGGGCACCTCGAAGTCGACGAGCGACTTGCAGCCCTCGAAGATATTGTTGCCCAACTTCTTCACGCTGCCCTCGAAATTGACGGTGGTGAGGCTGGTGCAGTTCTCGAAGAGGCTGGCAGGCAACTCCTGGATGCGCGAGGGGATGGTGATCTCGGCGATGCTGGAGCAGCCCTGGAATGCCGACGAGCCAATCTTGGTGATGCAGTTGGGGATGACGATGGAGGTGACGCCCGGACAGTCCTTGAAGCCGTTCGACGCGATCTCCTCTACGTAGCACACCACGCTGTCGACGGTGATTTTCTCGGGTATCACGATGTCGCCCACATAGGGCTCCTCGCCGCGGACCACTTGGGCCACTTGTTTCTTGGCATTGATGGCGAAGGTAATGCCGTCGACCACCGTCTTGTCTTTCTTCAACTTGATGTCGATGGCGCTGGCCGAAAGGCAAACGATAGTGGCGACAACGACAAATGCTAATCTTTGAATTGTTTTCATTTGCTATGGATGGTTATTAGTTTGAACGTATAGACGATTGTGTGATGAAACGCGCTGGTTCCACACAATATGCAAAAGTAGGAAAAAAACTTGTACGGCCAAAAAAAATCATCCCAAAAGTGTGGTTGCCGTCGCGATGTGACATCGATTGGGAATGAGCGGATGCGAAACTTCAACAGGATAGGAAAAGGCGGTGGGAAGTCGTAGGATAACGACTGCCCACCGCCTTGGGTGTTGTTCGCACATTATGCCTTGGTGATCATCTCCACCATCTTGTCGACGGCGGCCGAGATGCCATCGCTGTCTTTTCCGCCTGCCGAGGCGAAATGGGGCTGTCCGCCACCGCCGCCCTTGATGAGCTTGGCGGCCTCGCGCACAATCTGCCCAGCGTTCAGGCCGAAGTCTTTCACCAGGTCCTCGCTCAGCATCACGTTGAGCATCGGCTTGCCCTCGTGCACGGTGCCTAAGGCGCATGCCACCTTCTCGGGGAACGACGAGCGCACCTTGAACACCAGGTCCTTGGCCGAGGCGGGATCGATGGGGAGCACGGCGGCCACCACGTGGATGCCGTTGATGGTCTGGGCTTTCTGCACCAGCTGCTGCTTGGCGCGCTCCACACCTTTCACCCTGAGCTCCTCGATCTGCTTCTTCATCGCGTCGTGCTCGTCGATGTACTTGGCAATCACGCCTTTCAGGTCCTTGGTGTTGTTGAACAGCTCGCGGATGCCTCTCAGCGTGTCTTCGAGCATGTAGAGCAGTTCCTCGCACTCCTTGCCGGTCTTGGCCTCGATGCGGCGGATGCCGGCGGCCACGCTGCTCTCGCTCACAATCTTGAACATGCCGATATGGCCCGTGGAATGGGCGTGCATACCGCCACAGAACTCACAGCTAGGACCGAAGCGCACCACGCGCACCTTGTCGCCGTATTTCTCGCCGAAGAGGGCGATGGCGCCCATCTGCTTGGCATCTTCGAGGGGGATGGCACGGTGCTCGTCGAGGGGCAGGTCCTGACGTATCATGTCGTTGACGATGCGCTCTACCTGGCGCAGTTCCTCGTCGGTGACTTTCTGGAAGTGGGAGAAGTCGAAGCGCAGCGTGTCGGCGCTCACATACGAGCCCTTCTGCTCCACATGGTCGCCCAGCACTTGCTTCAGGGCATAGTCGAGCA
>Ga0310695_10009411_pt1 | contig 14681 bp, 17 predicted proteins | sample RumenRJG_04DNA_FD_203882 | JGI IMG/M metagenome (GOLD analysis project Ga0310695, IMG submission 203882) | Bovine rumen microbial communities from Lethbridge, Alberta, Canada - RJG_04 (v2) (version 2) | ecosystem: Host-associated > Mammals > Digestive system > Stomach > Rumen | place: Canada... | reverse complement strand
GTAATATTTGGCATAACAACATTTGCTCCGCTTTTCAGGGCAATTATTCTTCCGTTTGGATGCAGAGTTTCCATCGCTGTAGTTGCAGGAATATTTATATCAGGAAGCATAATTCTTGTTAATGCCATAACTTTTAGTGCAAGTGTGAAATTCCCTTTTTCTTCTTTATGTAGCGGGGTATCAGGGTGTGGAATAAAAGGCCCGATTCCAACCATATCTGCTTCAATTTCTTTAAAAAATAATATATCATCCGCAAGTGATTCAGTTGTTTGATTTGGCAAGCCGACAAGACAACCTGTTCCGACTTCATATCCTAAAGTTTTTAAATCCATTAGGCATCTCAAACGATTATCAAAATCCATATTCGGATGCATTTGTCTGTATAAATTTCTGTCTGTTGTTTCTATCCTTATCAAGTATCTGTCTGCTCCTGCATCTTTAAATGCTTTGTAATCTTCATAAGAACGTTCACCTATACTTAAAGTAAGTGCCACATCAAATTCTTTTATTGATTTTATTATTTCAACCATTTTGTCTGTTGTGTAATATCCGTCTTCTCCTGATTGAAGTACTATTGTTTTGTAGCCCATATCTGATGCGTGTTTTACGATTTCAATAATCTCGTCTTTTAATATTCGGTATCTGTCTGCGTTGTTGTTATCTTTTCTCAGACCGCAGTATTTACAGTTACATTTGCAAATATTTGAAAATTCGACAAGTCCTCTTAAATGAATTCCGCCACCAACATTTTCTTTTCTTGTTTTGTCGGCTAAAGAGAACAACCATTCATTTTTAGTATCGTCTTTTAATATTTCAATTATTTCTTTTTTTGTAAGCACGAGTAACTCCCCTTATGATATTACCATAAATCAATGCAGATATACATTTCCCTTTAAATGTCGAAAAATCAAGTGCAAAAGTTGAAAATCTTAACAAAATAAATAAAAATTTACTTTTAGAAACATTTTGTGTCACCGGGCATGCTTTATGATAGATTAAGGAAGTAAGGAATAGTTTAGTAAGGAGATAATGAATGGCTGAATATCTGAGTAAGGAAGAGATTAAACAGTGGAGAAGTTCATTAGAAAAAATAACATTAGAGGAATTTGCTGCAAGATTGGGGAAAAAGATAGAACAAAAAAAAGAAACAAATGATTTGGTTGATATAGTTCTTCACGGTAAACCGGTTGTATCAAATGAAACTGAGTGGAATACAACAACAGAAAGACTTAGTTCTATTGCAAACAGAGCATACGAGAAAGAAAAAGAATTGTATGTTTCTCCTTTTTCTGTAAAGAATTTGCAGTCAGATAAAAAAGAAGAAACAAAAACTGCCAAGAAAGATACTAAAAAAGTTCAGGCAAAAGTTGAGTCTGTTTCTAAAAAAACAGAAACAAAAAAATCACAAAAAGTTGTTGAAAAAGCAAAAAAAGATATTGTAAATGAGGTTAAAACAGGTGATGTTGTTAGGGATGAAGTCAGAGTGGTGTTTAAAAAGGCATTAACGGACAGAGAACAAAGAGTCTTTGATTATTTTGCATCTCACAGAAACGAAATCGTTTATGCTAAAGACCTTGCTGACTTACTTGAATTACCGAGAGATTATGTTTACAAGTATATTAAAAACTTGAGAGCGAAAATTGACGGTGAAGCATTGCAAAATGCTGATAAAGGCGGATTTATTTTGTCTTTATAATTCAATGTTATGTGTAATTAAAAAAAACGAGCCATTGGCTCGTTTTTTTGTCTATTTAATTTCTACTTTTGCACCGACAAATTCAAGTGCTTTTTTAGTTAAATCCGCTTCTTCATCCGAAATATCGGTCATAAATATTGCAGGAACTGCTTCTGCTATCCATTTTGCATGGTCATAAGTTATTCCTGTAATTTGTCTTAATGTAGCCATTACTGTTGCTTTATTTTCGCCGATATCAACAAGCGCAAGACTATTTTTGCCCGTATTTTTCTTTATTACAAAGTCTTTTGGACCAAAGAATTTTTTATTATAAATCAGACACATTCTTTTTAAGTTTTTAACGAATTTTAAAACATCAAACTTATCCATATCAAATTTGAAAAACTTTTTGAATACATACTCATTTAAAATTATAATCAACATTAGTGCTATTGCGCCATATAAAAATCTTTCGTCTAACATATATTCTCCATTTTTACTGTCTTATTTCTACAACTGCTCCATATTTTTTAAGAGTATTTTTTATTGCTTCTGCTTCTGTTAATGATATTTGAGATGCTATTAATGACGGGGTATTTTCAATTATTCCTTTCCCTTCTCTAAGTCCTACATTGCATATACTTCTCATTTCTTTTAAAATCCCAAGTTTATTATTCCCTGTAGATACTAAATAAACTGAAACAGGTTCTGAATTATCATATAATTTTTCTTCAAACTCATTTTCCAAGGGTTCATTTTGAGGTTGATTCATAAGATTTTTGTCTTTTTTTCTTGTTATGAGAATTATTATAAATGCAAAAATTCCGAGTCCTAATATTATTAGTATATTCATATATCTCCTCTTTAAAATAAAACGGACAACCTTTTAAAGATTGCCCGTTTATTCTAACATTTTTTTGTTTAAAAATCAAACTACTTGATTTCAACACCAGCGCCTGCTGCTTCAAGAGTTTTCTTGATTTCTTCAGCTTCTGCTTTTTTGATGTTTTCTTTAACTGCTTTAGGTGCTGCTTCAACTAAGTCTTTAGCTTCTTTCAAACCTAAACCTGTGATATTTCTAACTTCTTTCAAAACTGCGATTTTCTTATCAGCAGGAACTGAAGCCAAGATAACTGATACTTCAGCATCAGGATCATCTGCAGGAGCAGCAGCGCCGGCAGCAGGAGCAGCAGCAACTGCAACAGGTGCAGCAGCAGATACGCCGAATTTTTCTTCCATTGCTTTTACTAATTCAGCAGCTTCTAACAAAGTTAATTTTTCAATTGATTCTAAAATAGTTTCTACATTACTCATTTTTATTTCTCCTTTAATTTTTTTTGAGTGTTACAAATATTTTCTCATTTTTTAATATGAGATTCTGAAACAAGTTCAGAATTATGGCTTAATAAAATTAAGCCGCTTTTTGATCTCTAACTGCTGCAATAGCACGAGTAAGAGATGCCATAACTCCGTTGACGCAACCAACAATACCTGAAGCAGGTGAATTGATTGAACCAAGCATTTTTGCAAAGAGTTCTTCTTTTGAAGGAAGATTTGCAAGTGCCTTTGTTTCTTCAACGGATAATAATTTTCCGTCTAATACCGCACCTAAAATTTCGCCTTTTTTAGCCTTTTCAATAAATGCTTTTACGGCTTTTGCAGGTGCAACAGGATCTTCAAAACCAAATGCCAATGCAACAGGTCCTGACAATTTTTCGGTCAATGCTTCATATTCGGTACCTTTAACCGCAATTTTTGCTAAAGTGTTTTTGGTAACCATATAATCGCCGCCGTCTTTTTGAATATCACGTCTTAAATTGGTTATTTCTTCAACAGTCATACCTTTATAATCTGTGATAATAGCAACCTGAGCCTTTTCAATTTTTGATTTGATTTCGTCAATTTTTTCTGATTTAAATGCTTTTGTTGACATTTTTGCTCCTTTTGTTTGCGAGTATAACCCGACTTTGTTTTGTATCGACCTTTGTTTAACACTAAAAAAGATTTTGCTTTCATAGTGTTAACCGCAAAATCTTATACTAAAGTCTATTTGTTCTTTTGAACTACTATTTACTTTCGGTATAACCTCGGTTAGCAGTGTGTAGCAATTAAGTCTTTCGACACTAACGGTCTGCGGTTGTATGTTTATAATATCATGACAATTTATAAAATCAAGTAAATTTTTCATTATCTTTACATAATCTATATTATCGGTAGTGATTGAGAGATTGAAACTTTCTACCTGTTCATTTCTTTTCTTTTGTTTGCGAGGCAAAAGAAAAGAAATGAACCAAAGAAAAGAAAACTTCGCTGATTATAATACCGCCTAACGGCGGCATAAGACTGCTAACGCAGTAATATGTGTTTTTGCCTATCGGCAAAAATCTCTTAGCGCGCCTAAGGACAACGGCGCGCATTTAACCCCTCACCCAACCCCTCTCCCCTTGGGAGAGGGAGCAGTTCTTGAAATTTTAATTTCATAGAAATGCGGGTGAGGGTTATTATACGACCTTTACGCAGTGAGCAATCATTGTTTGCGATACGACAATCGTAAGTTGGGGTTTCTACCCCAACATTTATTTTGTTGGGCTGAAAGCCCAACTTACTTACTTACTTACTTACTTACTTACTTATTTATTTATCCCGTCTGTATGTGGAGCAAGTACAAATGATTAGCGAACGGAGTTCAGGGCGGGAAGTTTCTGCTTGGTTGCTCGCCATCTACAGCACTACGCATTTTGCTTTTTGTGGCTTTTGCCACAAGCAAAATGGCTTCGGCTTTGGCTCGCAATCCGCTTTCTGACCGCTTTCTTTGACCGCCCAAAGAAAGCGGTCATGGTAGTTTTGATGAAACAAAAACTACCGATAATATAGATTATGTATTATTGTAAACTTTAGTGGCAATTTTTGAGAAGAAAATGTTTTTATATATGTATGGTAGATAGTAATTTTTATGTAGAAAATCCTGCAAATAAGCCTATGCATTACGGCGATAAGCCTATTGTCGGGGTCTTTGATATTCCTGATAAATCGCCTGTAAAACGCCCTTATAACTATTTTGAAACACAGGCATTATATAATTCCCTTCAAATGGATTCTTGGGAAAAACAACAACATGCAAATCCTGAAAATGCTAAAAAAGGAGTGCCTAAAATTATAAAACTTGCGCTCGGGGCTTTAGTTGCAGCTCCTATAATCTTTATGGGGGTAAAAGGTATACAAAAAATAATTGCAAAATTTAAACACTAATCTTTTACTTCAACTTCTCTTAATTGCGTGTATATTATAGGAGAAAAGTCTTTCATTGTCACAATATCAATGATTTTATAAGAATGAGGCATCGCAAGTAATGATGGTGTCGAAATATGGTAAACACCGTTTTTCATATTTTCGCCGTTTGTGTGCAAATGTCCTGAAATTATTGCAAGTACATTGTTATGTTTGTCTATTATATTAGTATAATCTTCCACTTTATAGGTTTTGTGTGTTTTTAATCTGCCTTCCGCTCCCTCAGGATAAACTACAGGAAAATGTTGAAAAATTACTGTCGTCTTTTTCTTGTTTTTGGTTAATGTTTTATCAAGCCATGCTAAGGTATCTTTTTTGAAATAGCCGGCAGGTCCGGGGATAACTTCTTTTGCTCCGTCAACTATCAGGAATAAAAACTTCTTCTTTTCCCATTTATAATTAGGTTTTCTTTGGTGTATTCTGAAATTGCTTTCTCGCATAATTTCAAGATAACGAGTTTTAGGCATTCCGTTTGTTTTATATACATCGTGGTTTCCGATTACAAAATAGTACGGAACATTCAGTTTTTTCACGATTGAAGCAAAAATTCTTAAATCTTCTTCTTGTGCATAATTTACATTATCTCCCGTAAATACGACAAAAGACACTCCTGTTTGCTTATTTATATCGTCAACGGTTGCCCTTAAAACCTTTTGAGAGTATTCAGAATTTTTTGCAAGGTGTGAATCTGTTACCTGTATGAATTTTATATTTTCGGCAAAAGATTTTGGTGCAGTTATTAAAATACACAATATTAAAACAAATAATGTTAAAAACTTTTTCATTCCACATTCTCCATTATAAAAATTATATCATAAATAACCGATATGTGCTAAAATCAAGTCATGAGATTAGATAAATTTTTAAAAGTATCAAGACTTATTAAGCGCAGAACTGTTGCGAATGAAGTTTCAGATATGGGCAGAGTTTTGGTAAACGGAAATAGCGCAAAACCTGCCAAACAAATTAAGGAAAATGATATAATAGAAATTGAATACGCAACAAGAACTCTAAAAGTTAAAGTTCTTAAAGTTCCTCAGGGCGCTGTGAGTGTGCAGGAAGCACCCACTCTGTACATTGAATTGTAGTATATTAAAATCCAATGAGTGAGGTGTGAATAGTGAATTGTGAATGGTTGGTTACATATTTGGTGAAATTATCAGTCGTTCTGTATAATATAACAACTATTTCCTTAATGTTTTATTTACCATTATCTATTCACAACTCCCATTAAAATGTTAAGTAATGTAACAAAATAACTCAATTCTGAAATTGTGATTTTTCAAAATACTTTATTAAAGTATAGAGAAGAGAACATGGAGATAGTAAGATGAAAGATTTAACAACTAAAGGACTTGGTGCTACATCAGGAGTTTCAAAATTATTTAATATCGGTAAAGCAGATAAAACCGCAAATGCAGGCAAAATCGGTACAATTCAGATGACCGGTGTTTATGCAAGTGGTGGCGAACTTTCAATCAGACCGAAATCATCAACCGTTATTCCGCAGGCGATTGTTGACAAATATGATGATGTAGCATTTGCAGGTGCTCCAAGAGGAAAAGCCCCTCAATTAGTAATTGCAGATGCTGATTATATACCTGACAAAGAATATGCGGATGCTGAAGTTTAAAAAAAAAATCAATAAAAAAGCCGAGGTTAATTTAACCTCGGCTTTTTATTAATTATTTGATTACGCAGAGTAAACTGAAACTTGTTTTCTGTCGCGTCTGTGAGGCTCAAATTTAACCTGTCCGTCAATCAATGCATACAAAGTATCGTCAGAACCGATACCTACATTGTTACCCGGATGAATTTTTGTTCCTCTCTGGCGAACGATAATGTTACCTGCTTTTACTGTTTCTCCGCCAAACTTTTTAACACCCAAGCGCTTCGCTTCGGAGTCACGTCCGTTTCTGGTGGATCCCATACCTTTCTTATGTGCCATTTTTATATTCTCCTTTTAATCTTGTTTGTCATTCTGAACTCGTTTCAGAATCTTTTTATTGTATTGCTTCGCTGTTAGCGCGCAATGACATAATTATTCTGCTGCTTCTGTTGTTTCTTCTTTAGCAGATTTCTTTGCGGAAGTTCTGATTTTTGAAATCATTACTCTTGTAAATTCTTGTCTGTGACCCTGTTTTTTTCTGTATCCTTTTTTAGGTCTTTGTTTGAAAACAATGATTTTCTTTGCTTTATCCTGTTTAAGAATTTTTCCTTCAACAGATGCACCTGATACATAAGGTTGTCCGACTTTTGATTTTTTGCCGTTTACTATCATAACGATATTGTCAAAAGTAACTTTTGCATCTACATCGCCTTCTAATTTTTCAATATCAACATAGCGTCCTTCTTCTACTTGATACTGTTTTCCGCCTGTTTCTACAATTGCGTACATTTCTTTGTCCTTTCAAATTGTGGGTTCGTAACCTCTTTAAATGCTAGTGTAAAAGGTTTTGTAAACGATTGCCCGAGTAATTACTATTGTAATTATTATCCGATAATAACCTGTTGTCAAGAGGTAAAATAAAGTGAATAATAAGTGAGTAGTGAATAGTCATAATCTGTGCTATTATTCAATTTAATAAAGTTAATTTCGTAAAGGTCTGTTCACAATTCACTTTTCACTATTCACTTAACAGATTGCACCTTAAAAATATTTGCGCTAAAATACTTCTATGTTTAATAAAGAAGATTTAATCAAGGCTACGGGAGCGAAAGTTTTAAAAGATAGCGGGATAGATACAGATTTTGGTATATCAACCGATACAAGGACTATAACTCCAAATGATATTTATTTACCGTTAAAAGGGGAAACATTTGACGGTGAAAAATTTATAGATAAGGCACTTGAAAATGGCTCAAAAGCATATTTTACGACAAGTGATTTTGTCTATGATAATGCAGATTTTGTTTTGAAAGTACCTGATACAAAAGATGCTTATATGAAAATTGCGCAGTTTTACAGAAACAAAATTAATCCTGTTGTTGTCGGAATAACAGGCAGTGCCGGCAAAACTACAACAAAAGAAATGGTTTATTCCGTTTTGAATTACAAATTTAAAACTCATAAAACTTTTTCTAATCATAATAACGAAATCGGATTTTGCCAAACGGTTTTATCTATGCCTGAAGATACTCAAATGCTTATTGTTGAAATGGGTATGCGGGGGTTAGGTGAAATTGAATACATAACTAATCATCTTCATCCGGATTATGCAATAGTTACAAATTGCGGCAGTGCGCATGTCGGCAGATTAGGTTCTTTAGATAATATAGCGATTGCAAAATGCGAAATTGCTGATGGTTTAAAATCTGACGGAACTTTTATTTCGCTAAATCAGGACATAACAAAAAAACACTTAAATTTTAAAGGTGAAAAGATTTTTTATTCATTAAACGATGTTGAAGTTTTGGAAAGAAAGCCGTCTTATTCAAAATTCAGGTATAAAAATTTTATTTATGAACTTAATGTTGAAGGTGATTATAATATTGAAAATTCTCTTTCTGCAATAAATGTCGGACTAAAAACGGGTATGACCGAACAGGAAATTTCAGACGGATTAAAAACTTATCATCCGATAGAAAAGAGATGGGAAGTAGAACAGATTAAGGGCTTAAAATTCATAAATGACAGTTATAATGCTAATCCTGAATCAATGAAAGCATCCGTTAAAGCATTTATTGAACTCTATCCTAATCCTGTTGTTGTCTTAGGCGATATGGGTGAACTCGGAGAAAACGAAATCATGTATCACAGACAAGTCGGAGAATTTTTGTCAGGGTTAAATAGATATGTTAAGTATATTTTAGTCGGTAAACTTGCCCATGAAATAGGCAAACCTCTTGAAAATAACGGCTTTGAGGTCGTATATTTCGATACTAATGTTCAGGCATCTGTTTACATTGTTGAAAATTCAAATGAGAGTAATACAATATTTTTAAAGGCTTCACGCTCAATGAAGTTTGAAGAAATACTTGAAAAAATAAAAGAATGAGGGATATATAAAAAATGATAATGGTAGCGGTGGCATTTCTGCTCGGGCTGATATTATGCTCACTTTTCGGGGTGCCTTATATAGATTTTTTAAAGAAAAAAATGATTGGTCAGTATGTTAAGGACCTTGCTCCTGAAAGCCATGCGCAAAAACAGGGAACTCCTACAACGGGTGGTGTTTTTATTGTAGGTGCCGTTATTATGGCATCTGTAATTGCATTATCACTGGCTCAGGAAATGTCTACAAAGGCGCTTATTACGGTAATTACATTATTTTTCTATACGCTTGCCGGTTTTCAGGATGATTTTATTAAAATTAAAGGTAAGGGAAATGACGGACTCACCCCGAGGGGAAAATTATTCAGACAGATTGCTATTGCTCTTTTACCTACAATTGCGCTTGTAATTTCACATCCGGAAGCAACAAATTTTACAATCGGTCATTGGTCTGTTGATTTAGGCTGGCTATATCCTGTTTTTGCTGTATTTGTAATAACAGGTTCTTCCAATGCTTATAATTTGACAGATGGGCTTGATGGACTTGCCGCAGGCTGCGGTATTCCTGCATTTATTGCCTGTTCTGCTATTGCTTTGATGCTTGGTGATATTGATTTGGCAATAATTTCGGCAACAGTTGCCGGTGCACTTTTAGGTTTCTTGCGCTATAACAAACCAAAGGCGCAAGTGTTTATGGGTGATACAGGTTCGCTTGCTATCGGTGGTTTGTTAGGCACATTAGCAGTATTAGGAAAGTTTGAATTTTTACTTATATTTTTTGGTGCGGTGTTTGTTATGGAAACATTGTCGGTTATTATTCAGGTCACAAGTTTTAAAACGACAGGAAAAAGAGTATTTAAAATGGCTCCTATTCATCACCATTTTGAACTTTTAGGTTGGAGCGAAAAGAAAGTCGTAATTGTATTTTCTGTCGTATCATTATTGTTTTCGATATTTGCCGTTTTGTTGTGTGAATTATTTTCTAAGGGGATTTTATAATGAGTGTAAGAGGTAAAAAAGTTCTTGTATTAGGATTGTCAAAAAGTGGTATTGCTGCGGCTAAATTTGCCAAAAAACATGGGGCAGATGTTTATTTGACCGAATATAATGATATTACAACAAAGGAGCAATCCGATAATGCGAAAATGCTTGAGGATTTGGGTATTCATGTAGAATACGGCGGTCATAGTGATGAATTTATTAAAAAATCTGATTTTGCGGTTACAAGCCCGGGTATTTCTCCGCACAGTCAGATAATTAAGCGTGTAAGAGCAGAACAGATTCCTGTAATATCGGAACTTGAACTTGCTTATAGAGAATGTGATATTCCGTTTATTATAATTACAGGTACTAACGGTAAAACAACGACAACTTCTTTGACTCAGCATATATTAAGTAAGAAACTGAAAACAGAAGCGTGCGGGAATATAGGTACTCCGCCATGTCTTGTTGCTGACGAAAATTTAGATTATTTTGTATGTGAAGCGAGTTCTTTTCAACTTGATATGAGTACATCTCTCAAACCTTATATTGCAGTGTGGACAAATTTTACCCCTGATCATATAGATTGGCACAACGGACTCGAAAATTATTTTAATGCAAAAGCAAGAGTGTTTAGAGAGCCTCAGACCGCAAAATATTGTGTATTGAATGCAAAAGACCATAAACTTCTTGAATTTTCAAAAGAAGTTAAGGGTAAAGTCTTTATGTTTGGTGAAAATGTTGGCGATAATTGTTGTTATGCGCAAGGCGGATATATAGTATATAAACAGGACGGTAAATCCGAAATCATAATATCTGTTGATGAATGTCCGTTGATTGGTGAACATAATTATCAAAATATTGAATGTGCTATTATTTGTGCAAAATTGACAGGTATTGATAACGAAACAATAAGAAATGCTATTATGGAATTTAAGGCTCCTGAACACAGATTGGAAAAAATTGCACAAAAAGACGGCATAACTTTTTATAATGATTCAAAAGCAACTAATCCCGAAGCATCTATTGTCGCAATAAATTCATTCAATAACCAAGATGTAGTTCTTATTGCAGGTGGCAGGGATAAAAATACTGATCTAAAAGAATTTTGTCATAGCGTAAATGAACATATAAAAACGGTAATTCTTATAGGTGAAGCAACAGAAAGATTTGAACAAAATTTAAAGAATAACGGGTTCAATAATATAATAAAAGAATCAACAATGGAAAAAGCGATAGATAAAAGTATAGAATTAAAACCTGATGTAGTACTTTTGTCGCCTGCTTGTGCAAGTTTTGATATGTTCAACAGTTATGAACACAGGGGTGAGGTTTTTAAAGAATATGTCTTATCAAGGCTACAATAGTCCGCTTAGTCAAAATAAAAATAATACTAAACGCAAGAAGTCTGATACTATTCTGACTGCTCCGGATAAGCATTTGCTCATAATTGTTACTTTTCTTGTTATAATAGGTTTCCTTGCAATATTTTCGGCTACCGCACCTAAATGTATGCGAGAAGGTGTGTCTTTAGTTAGTTTTTTGGTAAAACAGGTGATTTTTGCAGGGGTAGGTTTTTTTGCTTTAGCATTTTTTACAAATTTTGATTATCATAAATTGGAAAGATTTAATAATAAATTTTTATGGATTGTTGTTATTTTGCTCTGTATTGTAATGTTTACTCCTATGGGTATGGAAATTAACGGAGCAAGACGCTGGATGAATTTGGGCTTTATGCAGTTGCAACCGTCAGAGTTTGCCAAGCCTTTATTTTGTATGATGCTTGCAAGTGCTTTTAAAAATAAAGTCAATGTTTTTGACCCTAAATTTATTGTAAGTGTTTTTATACCGCTTTTAATTGTGTTATTGCTTGTATTCAAGCAGCCGAATTTGAGTATGGTTATAATATTGTTTTCTGCAAGTATCGCAATGTATCTTGCGGCAGGCGGTCCATGGCTTTTGATAGGCATTGGCGGCGGTATAGCAGGTGTTGGTATAATATCAATGATACCTAAACTGTTGCATGGTTACCAGATGGACAGAATAACGATTTGGTTAAATCCCGGTAGTGATGCACAGGGAAAAGGTTATAATATAATTCAGTCTTTAATTGCCTTTGCATCCGGCGGATTCAGCGGAACAGGTTATGGTGGTTCAATTCAAAAACTCGCTTATCTTCCTGAGTGTCATACGGATTTTATTTTCTCAATTATTGCAGAAGAATTCGGATTTTTAGGGTGCTTTTTTGTGATAGGATTATTTGCGGTACTTGTTCACAGGGGGCTGAAAATTGCCAAAAGATGTCCTGATATGTACGGAAAACTTCTTGCTATAGGTATAACATTTATTTTGGGATTTCAGGCATTTTTGAATATGGCTGTTGCAAGTTCTTTGTTCCCCGTAACAGGTGTAACGCTGCCGTTTATCAGTTATGGCGGAACATCAGTAATTGTATTTTTGTCAATGATGGGTATCTTATTAAATATTTCGAGACAGAGAGTAAAAAGGATAAGGACAGAAGTTAATGGCTAAAAAGACATATTTTATAACAGGCGGAGGCACAGGCGGTCATATTTACCCTGCTATTGCCGTTGCAGATGCTCTTTTGGAACAAAATGACACAGGAAAAATATACTATGTCGGTAATCCGGATAATCTTGAGGCTTCTATTACTGCGGATAAAAATTATACTTTTTTGCCTGTAAACAGTTCCGGAATGCCAAGAAAAGCCACTTTAGAATTTTTTGTATGGTCTTTTAAGATGCTTCTTGCATGGTTAAAATGTTGTTTTTATATATTGAAATACAAGCCTGATGCAATTTTTGGAACCGGCGGATATGTGTCTGCTCCTGTTTTATGTGCAGGCATGACAATGAAAGTTCCTTTTGTTATGCACGATTGTGATGCTAATCCGGGACTTGTTACAAGAAAATTCGCACCGTTTGCAAAAAGTATTTCTGTCGCTTTTGATGTCGAATGTGAGAAATTGCATAATAAAAATTGTGTTGTTAACGGTAATCCTATAAGAAAAGAATTTTCTACACTGACCAAAGAACAGGCAAGAGAAAATCTTGGGTTAGAAAATAAACTGACAATTTGTGTAATGGGCGGTTCTCAGGGCGCAAAAAAAATTAATGAAGCCGCGACAGGCATATTAAAAGAATTATCAGCAAGAAATATTCAGGTTATTTTCCAAACAGGCAAAAGAAATTATGATGATGTTATTAGGGTTTTAAATAATACTTATCCTGAATATGCAAGCGATAAAAATGTAATTGTAAGACCATATTTTGATAATATGGTGGAAGTACTTAAAGCCAGCGATATTGCTGTGTCAAGGGCAGGTTCTCTTAGTATATCCGAGTTATGCGCAAGCGGTATTGCATCCGTATTTGTACCGTATCCTTATGCCGCTGCTGACCATCAGAGAAAAAATGCAAAATATATGTTAAATAACGGCGCAGGTTTATATATTGATGACAGTGCTACAAATGCCGAAACACTTTTGAAAAAAATCGAAATGTTGACTAATGATGCTGAATTTTTAAAATCCGTTCAGCAAAAAGCACTTTCGCTTGCCAAATATGATGGAGTTGACGGCATTGTTAAACAAATTAAAGATTGCTGATTATATATTGCACAGTAATTTGCTTTTTGCTTCTTTAATCAGTGATTCAGCATTGTCTTTTTCATTTTGAATTTTTTGAGCAAATTTCATTGATGTATCTCTGTTGCGTTCGAGTTTGGCTTTTCTTTCCAGCATACTTGCTCTTTTTAAACATGGCTCGGCAGGTGAAAATTCTTGTATTGGCATATTCAATTTCCCAAGTCCAAAGTGTTCTTTTCCAAAATTAATAACTTTTTGAAATGCGTCACTGCTAAGAGCATCATGTCCAAATGATTTTTTATTGTAAATTTCGGAATGAAAAAATTCATCTTGTTTATTGTAATTCCCGTATTTTATTTGCCAAAGTTGTTTTTGAGGTACCCCGATTTTATCTAATACAAATTCGTCTCTTGTCCCGTCATTTTTAATCTCTTTTATTGTGTTTATAAACATTTTGAGTTTTACCCAATCGTTATCTCCTGCCTTTATCCCTTTTGCATATTCAAGTGCATAGTTTTTAAATAAATCCGTATTTTTAATTACACCGTTAAAATTTGGGGTATGGTTGTTGTAATTTTCTATTTGCATAAATAACTCCTATATTATCAAATTGGATAATATATAAAATGGTTCTAAAAATATTTTTTGCTATTAATTAAAAATGGTAACTATATACAATGTTACAGTAAATATGTCTGTCATTGCTGTACATGTCAAGCAATTAGTTACATAAAAAATATTATGAGAATATCTCGCTAAGATATTCTTATTATGTTCACTTTTCTTTTTGATTGCGACGCAAAAAGAAAAGTGAACCGAAAAGAAAAACACGCTGAGGTACAATACCGCCTTTGGCGGCATTAGACTGCTAACGCAGTAATATGTGTTTTTGTCCTAACGGACAAAAATCTCTTAGCGCACCTAAAACTACGGTGCGCATTTAACCCCTCACCCAACCCCTCTCCCCTTGGGATACAAAGCGAAGCATCGCAACGAAGTGAGGATGACTGAGCCTGTATGTGGAACGAAGTGAAACTGAGGGTAGTTTTTCAATGCGAAGTATGAGCATTTGAAAAACGGGTGAGGGTTATTATACGACCTTTACGAAGTGAGCAATCATTGTTTGCGACACGACA
>Ga0310695_10009409_pt1 | contig 14684 bp, 14 predicted proteins | sample RumenRJG_04DNA_FD_203882 | JGI IMG/M metagenome (GOLD analysis project Ga0310695, IMG submission 203882) | Bovine rumen microbial communities from Lethbridge, Alberta, Canada - RJG_04 (v2) (version 2) | ecosystem: Host-associated > Mammals > Digestive system > Stomach > Rumen | place: Canada... | reverse complement strand
TCTCCTTGGTTTCCAACTTGTTAATGACCTGCACGGTATGGTTAGGATTGAAATAGACAATGACATCACCTGGTTCGAATTCATATATGCCACCAAATGAGAAATTGGCCTTTGCCAGATGCCACGTACCTTCAAGCATAGTAGGATTATCCTCGTATTTATAGGCTCCGACATCTGGATTCGAATTGTTATCATCGCTGCTGCATCCACATAGACAGAATGCAATGGCTACGAAGATGGATAAAAACGTTGTATTCTTCATTGTTCTCTCATTTTATACGCTTAAACACAAATGTTGCAGGAATATGGTCGCAGGTATAGAAACCATAGTAATGGAGTTTCAGCCTATTTCAAAGAGGATTCCTTTTATTCGTTTCATACTCAAAACTGTTAAACACTTCTACAAATATAAACACTGATGATTAGAAATCTTGCATGATAATCGAAATATTTAACGATTATTATACAAAAGGTTATCATTGACAACTATTCAACGAAATATCACTTGCCTGAGATGTGCAGACGAAGGCCAAATTCGATGGAGGGTGCTAAGGGATGTTCTTTATAATAATGCTCGAAAGAGGTGCCATCGTGAAAGTAATAGCCCAACGAAGGTTCAAGATAAAGACCCAACAGAGGCGTAATGGCATACTCCGCACCTGCAGAGGCATTAAAAGACCACTGCCAGGGCTTTTCGTTGAGACACTTCTGAAGCATGACAGAACCTGAGAGATAAAAGCTGAAACCACTCGTTTTCCAGAACTGCCACGAGAGACCTACTGGTACACCCAGATAGTGCAACTTCTGTTCTCTATAGATATTTGGATAGAGGGGCGTGCTGAACTCTGAATAAAGATAGGTATAATTGACACCTGTCTGAAAGGCCAAGCGAGGGTTCAGCTGATAATATACACTAAGTCCCAAGGACATTGGCAGACGATGTTTTGCCTCATAATCGTAAACCTCAGAGGAAGTACTTGGCCATGAGGAAACCTTGTCCACAAAATTATTATAATTGAATTCATCAGATACTGGATAATCGGACTGCCCTATGCTCCTTTGACTAGAAGAAGAAGCAGCAAGTAATCCGCCAGAGGCGTTCAAGCCGATAGACCATTGGCTGTCTGTGGACGAAACTGATGTCTGTCTGGTATGGTAATTGGCTGTTTGATGATGTCCTTCTGTATGAGGCCGATGACTTGTTACTACTGAAGGCTGCTGGGATGTTTCCTCTGAAACCTGTTGAGACGCTGTTTCCTCTGAGACTTGCTGAGCGTTCTCTTCTGTCACCTCTTGGACTGTTTTTACAGGACTTGGCTGGCTTACCTCAACGGGCGTCTTGGGAGAAACCTTGGTTAGGGCACGATGAGGAATATCAGCAAGAGCCAATGGTTGGTTCTCGGGATTTGCTTCTTTCGTCGTAGGAGCCTCTTGCTTTTGTGACGTATGAGCAACCTGAGGGAGTGGTTCGTCCTGACTGAACTGATAGACGAGAAAGAATCCTATGAGGGCTAAGAACATAGCAGCAACCCATTGCCAACGCTTGATGGCAACGGTTTTAAGGGCTAACTCCTTCTGAATACCCATCTCGCTGCTGATGCCTTCCCACAGTCCGGCAGGCGGAGCCATTTTGTGACCCTCCAGCTTTTGCTTCATATCGGTTGTCCAGTTTTCTTTCATTGCTTGTCCTTAGTTAAATCTTTGATTCTTTTTGCCAATAGCTTCTTTGCGTAATAGAGTTGTGAGGCTGAGGTACTCTCCTTGATGCCTAACAGGCTGGCTATCTGCCGATGGGAGTAGTTCTCAAACACATAGAGGTTTAACACCGTTCTGTAGCCGTCGGGCAGTTCGCTGATAAGCTGGTGCAGCTCGTCGGACGAAATCCGCTCTATATCAGGGCTTGCACTTTCCTCATCTGCCTTGTCAGCAGTCTGGTCCTGCTCTACAAACAGCACCTTCTTCCTGTTTTTCAAGAACGAAAGTGCCTCGTTGGCTACCACCTGTTTCATCCACGCCTTGAAGGCACTCTCACCCCTATATTCAAAGGTTGGTATCGACGTGAATATCTTCACGAAACTGTTCTGTAGCACGTCCTTCGCATCGTCCTCCGAAGGCACATATCGGTAGCAGACCGATGAGAGCTCTTCAACGTATAGCTGATAGAGCTGGCTCATCGCCCGTTGGTCTTTCTGCCGTATGCGCTCAACGAGTTGATTGACCATTTCCTTTTCCTTGCGTTCTACTTTAATAATCCAAAAGTACGTAAATCTTGTATGGATTCACTCGATTTTTATATTCTTTAACGCATCATCATACAAGATTATGATTACCTTTGCATTCTAATAGCAGAAACATTAATTGAAACGAATATGAAAAAGTATCTTGTTTTATTTTCAGCCGTTGTGCTGAGTAGTGCTATGTTGTCGTGCTCCTCATCGTCTGCTACTGAAGAGGAGGATTTGGGAGAATCCAAGAAAATTGTCAACATGCTGTCAAAACAACAGCCCATCCAACTGACGGCAGAGCAGAAAGTGTTTGCCAATGACAACAACCAGTTCACGCTGAACTTCCTGAAGACGGTGAACGAGGTGGACCAAAGTGGCAAGAGCTTTATCTACTCACCACTCAGTATCACCTATGTATTAGGGATGGTGAACGATGCTGCCATAGGAGATACTGAGAAGGAACTGGAGCAAACCTTAGGCTTCCACAAAGGTGGCATCAAGGCAGTGAACGACTATTGCAAGAAACTGATAGACGGTTTGCCAAAGGCGGATAATAAGGTGACGCTGGATATTGCCAATGCCATCTTCCTGAATAAGGACTATGCCCTGAAACAGCAGTTCCAGCAGGATATGCAGAACTATTACGATGCGAAGGCTGAAGCACTCGACTTCTCATCGCCTCAAACGCTTGAGCACATCAACGGATGGTGCAACGACAAGACAAAGGGCATGATTCCAAAGATTCTGGATGAGGTAAATCCTGATATGGTGTCGTATCTGCTGAATGCCATCTACTTCAAGGCTGACTGGGCTTCGAAGTTCGACTCAAAGAATACGAAGGATGAAACCTTTACCACAAAGACAGGCAGCACCACACTCCCCATGATGCACCAGAACGTGCTGATTAGCTATCTGAAAACCAACACTTACTCTGCTGTTATCCTACCCTATGGCAATAGCCTTTGGAACATGACAGTAATGTTGCCTGAAGAGGGTGCTACTACTGACGACATCATTAAAGAAGTGGCACAAAGCAGCGTACTGAATAACCGTGGATGGTGTGGAACAGGAGGCGACGTCTTCCAAGGCTATGAGGTAGATCTGAAGCTGCCACGCTTCGAGACGGCATCAGATACGGACGAACTAGACGTTAAGAATGGACTTGTAGGACTGATGCAGAAGATGGGTATCAAGCTGGCCTTCGACTCAGACTTTGCAGAAATACCCAACATGTGTGAAGATAGAAACCTCTATATCTCGATGATGCGTCAAAAGGCAAAGATTAAGGTTAACGAGGAGGGCTCGGAAGCTGCTGCAGTTACCGTAGGAGGTATGGGAGTCACATCTGTAGGACCTGTTGAATATCCCAAGGCTACCTTCCACGCCAATCGTCCCTTCGTCTATGTTATCAGCGAAGCATCCTCCGGTGTTATCCTCTTTGTAGGAAAGTTTACCGGCATTTGAATAGTTCCTGCATTTAGTATTAAGGGTAACAGGGGAAAAGACCCGAGGGAACAGGGAAAGAATAACGTAGTAGCAGGGAAAAACATAGGATACAGCCTGATTCGGCCGCCCGCCCACATTAATAAGGGCGGGAGCCCTTATATCTTGGAGCTCCCGCCCCAATATATTCGAGCGGTCGGTAAAAACCGATTTTCTATCCTTCCAGACCTTTTTTTCCTGCTATCAAGCCTCTGCAAAGGCAGCAGCCTCTGCTTCTGCTATAATTTCTTCGCGTGTCTTTTCGCGAGGAGTAGCTGTGATGTCGTCAAGAGTGAGGTCATCGAGGACTGTTTGAGACTGTTGCTCTTGTCGTGACTCAGTTGCTGCGACATGTTCTACAGGTTTCTCTTGCTCTATGACAAAATTCTGCTGTTCTTCTTGCAGTTTGTCGATGTCTGGGGCAGCCATAACGGGTTCTTCTTCCATCTTGGTACGGTCAGCCTTGGCAGCAAAGATGGCATCGATGAACTGAGGTTCGCGACGCAGGCGTTGCAGCGTCTCCTTTGACGCTTGCTGGTGGCTTTCCTTCTTTGAGAAGCCTGTACCCTTGCAGCCTTCTATGCCCTCAAGGAACACTTGCGTAGTGAATACTGGGCTACCCGTCTGTTCGTCCTTGGTCTGAGCAAGCTCGCGCAATTCCATCTTCACACGGTTCTTCTGACTCCACTCCAAGAGTTTCGACTTGAAGTTGACTTCCTTGTAGGCTACCTTGTCAAGGTTGATGAGCTGCGACAGAATGCGCTTCTCCATGAAACGCATGCAGGCATCGTAGCCTCGATCCAGATAGATGGCGCCGACAAGTGCCTCGAAGGCATTACCGTTCATATAAGAATTGTGTGAAGTGGAATGACCTGCAGACATAATTAGCTGGGGAATACCCATCTCCTGCGAAATCTTTCCAAGCGTAGCACGACTGACCAGCTTCGAACGTGTATTAGTGAGGAAACCTTCACGCTTGCCCTCAAAGTGGCTATATACGATATGTCCCACCACAGCATCGAGAATGGCATCGCCAAGGAACTCCAGACGTTCATTGTTCTGCGGACGTCCCTTTTCGTTCCTCTTGCCTACGCTCTTATGAAGCAAAGCCTGCTTGTAAAGCTCGATGTTATGAGGATAGAAGCCCAGAATCTGGTAGAGAGCCGAAAAAAGCTCCTTCTCCTGACGGAAAGGGAGCTTTATACGGTCTATGATATCAATACAATTCATAGGTCACAGTCTTTACGCTGTGTACTTCTTGAAGACTACGCAGGCGTTGTGACCACCAAATCCGAAGGTATTGCTGAGACCAGCACGAACCTCACGCTTCTGAGCCTTGTTGAAGGTAAAGTTGAGGTTGTAGTCAATCTCTTCATCCTTATCGTCATCCTCGTGGTTGATGGTGGGAGGTACAATGTCGTTCTGAACAGCCAGAACGGTAGCCATAGCCTCAACAGCACCAGCAGCACCCAGCAAGTGACCAGTCATCGACTTCGTAGACGAAATGTTCAGCTTGAAGGCTGCATCGCCAAATACCTCCTTGATGGCCTTGGCCTCAGAGATATCACCCACATGGGTAGAAGTACCATGAACGTTGATGTAGTCGATGTCCTCAGGCTGCATACCAGCATCCTCCAGCGCATTCTTCATCACGAGAATAGCACCTAAGCCCTCAGGATGAGAAGCTGTGATGTGATGAGCATCAGCGCTCATACCAGCACCAACCATCTCAGCATAAATCTTGGCACCACGAGCCTTGGCGTGCTCCAACTCTTCAAGAATCAGACAGCCAGCACCCTCGCCCATGATGAAACCATCACGACTGGCGCTGAAAGGACGTGAAGCCTTCTCAGGCTCGTCATTACGTGTAGACAGGGCTTTCATAGCATTGAAACCACCAACACCCGTCTCGCAGATAGCAGCCTCAGCACCACCAGCAACGATGGCGTTGGCCTTGCCCAAGCGAATCAGGTTGAAAGCGTCGGCCAGTGCATTCGATGAAGAAGCACAAGCAGAAGCTGTGATATAGTTGGGGCCATGGAAGCCATACATAATAGAAATCTGACCAGCAGCGATGTCTGCAATCATCTTGGGGATGAAGAAGGGGTTGAACTTAGGACCATCTTCACGATGAGCGCCATAGTATGCCACCTCGTCCTCAAAAGTCTTGATACCGCCGATGCCTACACCATAGACAACACCAATACGGTTTTTGTCCTCAGCCTCCAAGTCCATGCCGCTGTCCTCGACTGCCTGCTTGGCAGCAATGATAGCCAACTGGGTATAGCGGTCCATCTTACGGGCCTCCTTGCGGTCTATATAAGCATTAACGTCAAGACCTTTCACCTCACAGGCAAACTGGGTCTTGAACTTCGATGCATCGAACAGTGTAATAGGTGCAGCTCCGCTCTTACCTGCCACCAGAGCCTCCCAAGTGTCCTTAGGATTATTACCAAGTGGCGTAACGGCACCCATGCCTGTTACTACTACTCTTTTTAATTCCATAAAATGTTGAAATTTAGAAAATGAAAAATGAGAAAATGAGAGATTATAGCCGCCTAACAGCTACAATTTCTCATTTTCTCATTATCTCAATCTCTCATTATCGATAGTGATTTATTTTGCGTTCTCCTCGATGTAAGCGATAGCGTCACCAACAGTACCGATCTTCTCAGCCTTATCGTCGGGGATAGAGATACCGAACTCCTTCTCGAACTCCATGATGAGCTCAACGGTATCCAATGAGTCAGCACCCAGGTCGTTTGTGAAACTTGCCTCGGGCTTAACCTCTGCTTCATCAACACCGAGTTTGTCTACGATAATTGCCTTTACTTTGCTTTCAATTTCTGACATAATTTTCTTCTTTAAAATGTTAATAAATGATTTCTTATTCTGAAAACTTTGCGACCAAGTGTCGCTTAGCGGGTGCAAAGTAACACATTTTTATTGAGTTACGCAAATTTTTTTAAGAAAAAAGCATACTTTTATGCACAAACACCCCTAACTTGTGCAACTTTTGGGGCTAAAAAGTGAGTTTTCGACACTTTTGTACTACAATTTTTCACGTCTTAGCGGATAATTGTTACGCAGCAATTCAAATTTTGAGGGGTCGTTTTTCAGTTTCTCACTATCAATGAGTGGATTATATAAATCGAGGGCACTACCCGTGTATTTGAAATCGGCAGGAAGCGATGGAGGAAGGATGTGTCCAGGATGTGACAATCCAAAATGTTGACATAGTGCATCAATTACCATATTGTCTGCATTGACCTTACCATCAGCTGAGTAGCCTGCAATATGTGGCGTACCAATGAAGACCCTGTTCAGCAAATCGAGATTGAGGTTTGGCTCGCCTTCCCAAACGTCGAGGATGGCATCGCGTACCCTACCCTCTTCTAATGCCTGTAGCAAAGCTGCATTATCCACAACTCCACCACGACTGGTATTTATTATATAAGGTACGCGCGAAAGATGATGGAAGAAGTCTGCATTACCAAGATGCCAAGTGGCATACTGCCCTTCGCGACTCAGAGGAACGTGGAAAGTAATGACATCAGCCTCACGCTCTATCACGTCCAACGGAACGAAGGTGGTTGGTGATGAGTGGTGAGTGATGGCTTGTTCCAACGGTGGGTCGCACACTAAGACGCGCATACCCATACGTTCAGCTACTGCCTTTACTTTAGAACCTACATGGCCACACCCCACGATACCAATCGTTGCACGTTGTAAAACAAGACCTTTCTGTTGTTGCAATAGCTGTAACGAACATTCCAGATATTGCGCCACAGAACCAGCATTACATCCTGGACAATTAGTCCAATAGATACCTGAATGTGCCATGTAGTTAGTATCGATATGGTCAAAGCCTATCGTTGCTGTTGCCACAAATTGCACACGGCTGCCAGCTAACAATTGCTCATCACAGCGGGTACGAGTTCGTACTATCAGCGCATCAGCATCACGAACATCATCAGCCTTGATTTCTGAACCACGCAGATAAACCACATTGTCAGCCAAAATGGCTAACTTTTCGCGAATATACGGTATCTTATCGTCAACTACTATCTTCATAACGCTGCAAAGATAATAAAAATTCGTAATTCATTATTCATTATTCATAATTATTTTGTATCTTTGCAGCAGAAACAAACAAACGAGTAATTATGACTTTTACTGAAAAGGCTAATAACATCTTTAAACAGGCGATACGCGACTATCACCTGAAGGATCATGTTGATACTCCTATCAACAATCCCTATGAGCGTGAAAGTATAGAGTACAGCCTATATCTAAAATGCTGGATTGATACGGTACAATGGCATCTGGAGGATATTATTCGTGACCCACACATTGACCCAGCAGAGGCATTAGGACTGAAGCGTCGTATTGATCGCTCGAATCAGGACCGCACGGATTTGGTAGAGGAAATAGACAGCTATTTTCGTCAGTTGTATAGCAAGGTAAAGCCCTTGCCTGATGCACGTCTGAACACAGAGAGTCCCGCATGGGCAGTAGACCGTCTGAGCATCCTGGCGCTAAAGATTTGGCACATGCAGGAGCAGACAGAGCGTAAGGATGCTGACAAGGAGCACATCCAGAAATGTCAGGCTAAGCTCGACGTGTTGCTTGAACAGCAGGTAGATCTCTCGACAGCTATCGACCAGTTGTTGGAAGATATCGAAGCCGGGCGCAAATACATGAAGGTGTATCGCCAAATGAAGATGTATAACGACCCTGCCACCAATCCGGTGCTTTACAAGAAATGAAGAAAGAGCATATTCTTGTCATCCGGTTCTCTGCCTTAGGCGATGTTGCTATGGTGGTACCTGTGGTGTGGTCGTTGGCACGTCAGTATCCTAATATACGCATCACTGTGCTGAGTCGTGGCTTTGCTCGTCCATTCTTTGAAGACTTGGCACCCAATGTCAGATTTATGGAAGCTGACCTGAAGCGAGAGTATCATGGCATCAAAGGATTAAATGCCCTATATCGTCGATTGGCTGCCAAACAGTTTACTGCCGTTGCAGACCTTCATAATGTACTGCGCTCCAGTTTCCTGCGTATGCGCTTCAACCTGAATCGCTATCATGTGGCCCATATCGACAAGCACCGTAAGGGACGCCGCCAGCTTACAGCGCCATCTTCGAAAAAAGAACTGATTCAGCAACCCACCTCGTTCGAGAACTATTCGGACGTCTTTAAACGCTTAGGCTATCCTGTCTCAATAGAGTTCCACAGCATCTTTGAAAATACGCCTACAGGCAAAGGCGACCTTTCCCTGTTGCCAGAGTCCATTCTCTCTCCTCTCTCCTCTCACCCCTCACCTCTAATCGGTGTCGCTCCCTTTGCTGCCCATGATGGGAAAATATACCCACCACAGCTGATGGAGCAGGTCATCAAGCAGTTGACAGAACAGCATCCTGATGCACGTATCCTGCTCTTTGGACGTGGTGAGAAAGAGAACGAACTCTTTACTAAGTGGTGTAAACAGTACCAGCAGTGCATCTTCGTTAGCCAGCATCTAGAGAACATTCAGCAGGAACTTATCCTGATGAGCCACCTTAGCGTGATGCTCTCTATGGATTCTGCCAATATGCACATGGCTTCGCTTGTTGCCACACCAGTGGTCAGTGTATGGGGTGCTACCCATCCATACGCAGGCTTTATGGGCTGGGGACAAAATGCAGAAAACATTGTACAGGTAGACCTTGACTGTCGTCCTTGCAGCATCTATGGACAGAAGCCCTGCAAGCGTGGCGACTATGCCTGTATGAACATGATAAAGCCAGAAACTATCGTTGAGAAAATCAACTCTCTATTACAAACTAAAAACAATTAAGCTTATGAAAAAGTACATCTGCGAAACATGTGGTTATGTGTATGACCCTGCTGAAGGTGATCCCGATAGCGGCATCGCTCCAGGCACAGCCTTCGAAGACCTCCCTGATGATTGGGTATGCCCCGTCTGTGGAGTAGGAAAAGACGACTTCTCTGTAGAGGAGTAAACCAACAAATAAGGGGTGGAAAAGCATTTCCACCTCTTTTTATTTTGCAATTTCTTAAAAATAAGCTACCTTTGCACCCAAAATAAACGTTTATAAGAAAAGATGTCATTAAAATGTGGTATTGTGGGACTGCCCAATGTGGGTAAGTCTACTTTGTTCAACTGCCTGTCGAGTGCAAAGGCACAGGCAGCCAATTTTCCTTTTTGTACTATAGAGCCCAACGTAGGTGTGATTACTGTTCCTGATGAACGACTTACCAAACTGGCTGAGCTCGTTCACCCTGGACGCATCGTGCCTGCTACGTGTGAAATCGTGGATATTGCCGGACTTGTAAAAGGAGCCTCGAAAGGTGAGGGATTAGGCAATAAGTTCTTGGGAAACATTCGCGAGACAGATGCTATCATCCATGTGTTGCGCTGTTTCGAGGATGAGAACATTACCCACGTGGATGGTACCATTGACCCTATTCGCGACAAGGAAATCATTGATACAGAGCTTCAGCTGAAAGATCTTGAGACTATTGAGAGTCGTTTGGCAAAAACGGAAAAAGCTGCTGCTGCAGGCAATAAGGACGCTAAGATTGAAGTTACAGTACTCAAGGCCTACAAAGAGGTGCTTGAGCAAGGCAAGAACGCCCGTATCGTAGAATTTGAGAGCAAGGACGAGCAAGATTGTGCCCGTAACCTCTTCCTGCTCACTGCCAAACCTGTGCTGTATGTCTGCAACGTCAGTGAGGCTGATGCCAAGAGTGGTAATGCTTTTACGCAGAAAGTAGAAGAACTGGCCAAGGAAGAGGGTGCAGAATCTATGGTGATTGCAGCCAAGACGGAAGAGGATATTGCAGAGCTGGAAAGCTATGAGGACAAGCAGCTGTTCTTGGAAGAGCTTGGCTTGGAAGAGAGCGGCGTTAATCGCCTTATCAAGAAGGCCTATGCCCTCTTGAACCTCGAGACTTTCATTACTGCAGGTGAGATGGAGGTGAAGGCCTGGACGTATAAGAAGGGTTGGAAGGCTCCTCAATGTGCTGGTGTCATCCATACCGACTTCGAAAAAGGCTTTATCCGTGCTGAAGTCATCAAGTACGACGACTATATCCAGTACGGTTCTGAAGCTGCTGTCCGTGAGGCTGGTAAGATGGGTATTGAAGGTAAGGAATATGTTGTGCAGGACGGCGACATCATGCACTTTAGATTCAATGTATAATGGAGCTACTGAATTATATCAATTGGAATCCATCGCTGACGATAGGTCCATTTCGCTGGTACTCGTTGTGCTGGTTGATAGGACTGGCGTTAGCCTTTTTCGTGGTAAAACGCCTGTATAAGGAGCAGAAAATCAAGGACGAATACTTCGACCCCTTGTTTATCTATTGCTTCTTAGGCATCTTAATAGGTGCCCGTTTGGGACATTGCATCTTCTATCAGCCAGATTATTTCCTGACCTCTGGTAAAGGCTTTATCGAGATGCTGCTGCCCATCCACTTTTTAGCTGATGGCGGGTGGAAGTTTACTGGCTACGAGGGATTAGCCTCGCATGGTGGTACATTAGGTCTAATGATAGCTTTGTGGCTCTATGTCAAGAAAACAAAGCTCAGCATTTGGACGGTACTTGACAATATCGCTATTGCCACAGGAACTACTGCCTGCTTTATCCGCTTGGGCAACCTCATGAATTCAGAGATTATTGGTAAGGTAACGGATGTGCCTTGGGCATTCATCTTCGAGCGTGTCGATATGCTTCCTCGTCATCCAGGCCAACTCTACGAGGCAATTGTCTACGCTATCTTGTTTGGTATTATGTGGTATCTCCACAAGAAGATGCCTGAGAAGATTGGCACAGGCTGGTACTTCGGATTCTGTCTGACGTATATCTTTACCTTCCGCTTCTTCATCGAGTACACCAAGGAGATTCAGGAAGCTTTCGAAGCCACCTTGCCTTTTGATATGGGACAGATACTCTCTATTCCGTTTATCATCATTGGCGTTGTCTGCATGATAAGGAGTCGACGGAATGTCGAAATGACGAAATGACGATATGTCGAAATGATGAAATAAAAAGAAATCGTCTCACTTTCCTGAGACGATTTTTTTGATGTCGTTAAGCTTGTTAAGTGCTTCGAGGGGTGTGAGGTTGTTGACGTCAAGGCCAAGGATTTCGTCGCGCACTTGACAAAGCACTGGATCATCCAATTGGAAGAACGAGAGTTGCATGCCCTCGCGACTCTGAGCAATCTCTGCTGTGGGCTTGCCAACAGTACCTACAGAGGCATTATCAGCCTCCAATTGCTTCAGGATAACGTTAGCACGCTTCACAATGCTCTTAGGCATACCCGAAATCTCTGCCACGTGAATACCAAACGAGTGCTCACTCCCACCCTTTTCCAGTTTGCGCAGGAAGATAACCTTGCCTTCCACTTCCTTCACTGAGACATTGTAGTTTTTTATGCGACTGAAGTTCTTCTCCATCTCGTTCAGTTCGTGGTAGTGTGTCGCAAACAGTGTACGAGCCTTTGCCTTAGGCTGTTCGTGCAGATATTCCACTATCGCCCACGCTATCGAGATACCATCATAGGTTGAGGTACCTCGTCCTAACTCGTCGAAGAGTACCAAGGAGCGAGGCGTCACATTATTCAGGATGTTCGAGGCCTCTGTCATCTCCACCATAAAGGTCGACTCGCCCAAGGAAATATTATCTGAGGCCCCTACCCTCGTGAAGATCTTGTCTACCAAGCCTATTTTCGCGCTCTCTGCTGGCACGAAAGAGCCTATCTGGGCCAACAGCACGATCAAAGCAGTCTGGCGCAATAGGGCCGATTTACCAGCCATATTGGGACCAGTGATAATAATGATTTGCTGACGATCAGAATCGAGGTAGATATCGTTAGGCACATAATGTTCACCCAAAGGCAACTGCGTTTCGATGACAGCGTGGCGACCCTGTTTGATGTCTATCACATCGCTGGCATCAATCACAGGACGCACGTAGTGGTTCTCTTCTGCCGTCTTGGCTGCGCTCAACAGACAATCCAAATGGGCAATGACATTGGCGTTAATCTGAATCTGCGGAATAAACTCCTGCATTGCCATGACGAGATTGTTGAATAGCTGGGCTTCAAGTGACAGTATTTTATCCTCAGCACCCAGAATCTTCTCTTCATATTCCTTCAGTTCCTGCGTGATATAACGCTCTGCTTGAGCCAGCGTCTGCTTGCGCACCCACTCCTGTGGGACCTTATCCTTATAAGCATTACGAACCTCCAGATAATAGCCAAAGACGTTGTTGTAGCCCACCTTCAGCGACGTAATACCCGTCTCCTGAGCTTCACGCTCCTGAATCTGCAGGAGGTAGTCTTTTCCAGAATAGGCAATATGGCGCAACTCGTCCAGTTCTGCATTCACACCATCGCGAATCACCCCACCCTTTGCCACCAATTGTGGTGGGTCGTTCTGTATCTCGCGTTCTATCCTGTCACGAATGCTCTCGCAAAGGTTCAGCTGCTCCCCTACCCGTTTTAACGATTCGTTATTGGCATAGAGGCACGCTGTCTTGATGGGTTGGATAGCCTGCAGGGCCATCATCAGCTGTACCACCTCACGAGGCGACACACGACCTACAGCGACCTTAGAAATGATGCGCTCCAAGTCGCCTATCCGATGCAGTTGGTCATCAACACACTGGCGGAACTCTGGTTCACGATAGTAATACTCTACGATGTCCAAACGTTCGTTAATGGGCTTTTCGTCTTTTAATGGGAATACCAGCCAACGACGCAGCATACGACCACCCATAGGTGTCACAGTACGATCTATCACGTTGAGCAACGATTTTCCGTCGTCCTGCATAGGCGTGATAAGTTCCAACGAACGCACAGTAAACTTATCCAGACGCACATAACGCTCTTCTTCGATACGTGAAATACTCGTAATATGTGCTATCTGCGTGTGCAGCGTCTGCTCCAGGTATTGCAAGATGGCACCAGCAGCAATGACACCACTCTTCAAGTGATCCACACCAAAACCTTTCAGCGACTTTACGTTGAAGTGCTTGTACAGCTTCTGATGCGCCGTCTGCTCAGTAAATACCCAATCGTCAAGTTCGAAGGTCACCAAGCGATTGCCAAAGTAACGCTCGAAATCGTGTTTGCGTCCTCTATCGTAGAGCACCTCTTTGGGTTGGAAGTTACCTATCAACTTTTCTACATAGTCGTAGGTACCCTCGCCTACCAGGAACTCACCCGTTGAGATATCAAGGAAGCTGACACCACACGACGCCTTGCCAAAATGCACAGCACAAAGGAAGTTGTTCTCCTTGTAGTTCAGCACAGTATCCTGCATGGCCACACCTGGTGTCACCAACTCCGTAATACCACGTTTGACCAACTTCTTGGCCAACTTGGGGTCTTCCAATTGGTCGCAGATGGCCACACGCTTACCAGCACGAATCAGCTTGGGCAAATAGGTGTCAAGGGCATGATGTGGGAATCCTGCCATTTCGTCGCCTTTGTTGTAGCCGTTGTTACGATGTGTCAGCGTGATACCTAAGATACGAGAGGCAATGATGGCGTCTTCGCAATAGGTCTCGTAGAAGTCGCCACAACGAAACAGCAACAAAGCCTCAGGGTATTTGGCCTTGAAGTCGAAAAACTGTTTCATCATGGGCGTTAGTTCGCCATCTTTCTTTGCCATCTTTCTTTGTTTTTTTATTTGCTTGCAAAATTACAAAAAAAGAGCGAAACTGCCAAGAGTTCCGCTCTATTATTATGAATTACTATAATGATTACTTCTGCATGAACTTACGTCCGTTCACGATGACGATACCCTTATAGTCGTTACCTACCTTCTGACCAGCTAGGTTGTAGATAGCATTGTTCTGAGTCTTCTTAGCCTCAACAATACTGATGCCTGAAGGATCGCCAGCCTCAACCTTAATAGAATAGATGTGGCAACCATTGGTGTTGTACACAATTACG
>Ga0310695_10009405_pt1 | contig 14690 bp, 13 predicted proteins | sample RumenRJG_04DNA_FD_203882 | JGI IMG/M metagenome (GOLD analysis project Ga0310695, IMG submission 203882) | Bovine rumen microbial communities from Lethbridge, Alberta, Canada - RJG_04 (v2) (version 2) | ecosystem: Host-associated > Mammals > Digestive system > Stomach > Rumen | place: Canada... | reverse complement strand
AAAAAATTTTTCGGCGCAGGCTTTAGTAGGAGATACTCTTTTTGTTCCTTTTTAGGCGGAATGTATGGATTTCTTACTTGTTTTTCTACTTTTTGCCTATTGACATTTCACCGTAGGACTTTCTTTCTGGATTACATACCTAACTTCAAGCCTCTGAAGCAAGAAGCATTGTTGAAAAATCTTTCTGCTCAACAACATAAATTTTCTGTGTAATTGGGTCTTCCATGGATAAATCATAGTTCCTGCGATAGTCAGGTTCTACAGTTCGATGAATGATACGCTGTAACTTGCCTTTCTGTTTAAGTTCAAATATCTGTACATCGTCATGCAACTCGGGCAGATTATCCATACATCTCCATATAAACAGCTGCAGTTCCCTGGGTATCGAAAGATCAACTCCCCGACTGATATAATTATTTTTAGTTACCATTGTATTTCCCCTCCAAATCATATTCTTACTCCATAGCCTGAGATGTTCATGTGCCGGCTGTTGTCATGTGTGCTGATACGAAGCAGCACCGCGGGATAGTCCTGCGATACCGCCGAAGAATCAAGCGGTGATAATGTTCCCGTAATTATCAGAGTGAAAAAAGCTGAGATAATGCATACTAAAGCAGCAAGGTCTGATATAGCTTTTTTTTCATAAGTACCTCCTTAAAGAAATGGCTGTATCCCACCCAAAGGATACAAACTGCGGACATCTGACTGTCCTCCTTACATCGGGATCAAACAAGCAGTGCAGATGCTCATTTTTCCTGTCTGTACTAATTTTATCGCATTTTCACTTTGTATTCAATGCAGTTTTCAATCATAAAAGTTACATTTTGTGCAAAAAGGAGCAGTAAAAACTGCTCCTTAATCGCGTATTCATTTACGTCTGTTCTTATCAGGGTGGAGCTTATAATACTCCTTTTTATCATCATAGAGCGAAGCTTCCTCAATCTTCCTTTGCAGATATTCCGCATAGAGCCTGTGTCGCAGTAATCTCATACCGTTTGCGACAGCACTCATCATATTGAACAGCATTATAGTCGTTACAGATGGAAAGTTCGACATTGCACAGAGATGCCCGTCAAAATCGGTAACTATTATCACACAGGCGATGTGATAAACTGCAGCATTTCCGGTTTCCACTGGTATGATGCAAATGGCGGTCAGACAGTTGAGACAGGTCTTACAATAACGATCGGAGAATTGAAAGATGGTAAGTATGCTGTTTCAATAGGATGATGTAAAAAAAGGCAGCAGATTATAGCGAAGATCGTTATGCAAAACGTCATAATTCTGATCGAATATGTCATTGAACAAAGATGTCAGATGCGATATAATAAATAAAAAAAGGGAAAGGTGTGTCTGCACTGCACACCGTTTTCTGTAATAAATCGGGGACAGTCAGATGTCCTGTGGCTGTATCCTTTTCTCAGGGATACAGCCGTTTGGATTATATGCTATTATTAACTAATGGATAATTATGTAACAAATATGCAGGTGATAATAATGAAAAACAAAATCATATCCGCATTAATGGCAGCAGTCTTTTTATTAAGCTGCACTCCTTTGGATTCAAGTTCAGTATCAGCCGAAGGAAAACAACCAAAGCTGATCGCACTGACATTTGATGACGGACCAAATACCACAACTACAAATGATGTGCTTGATATTCTTGAAGAATACAATGCGAAAGCATCATTCTTTCTTATTGGTGACAACATAAATGAAGAAAGCGCATCATCTGTCAAGCGAGCCTACGATATGGGCATGGAGATAGACAATCACTCAAAGACGCATTCAAATATGTCAAAAATGCAGGCAGAGGAAGTTAAGGCAGAAATAACATACGTTGATGAAAAGGTAAAGGAAATAACAGGCGAATACCCGAAGTTTTTCCGTCCTCCGTTCATTGATGTAAGTCAGAGCCTTTACGATGCTGTTGATCTACCTTTTATATGCGGAATAGACTGTCAGGACTATATGCCGAATGTTACTGCTCAGGAACGCGCTGACTATATTCTGAACGGTGCAAAAGACGGAGTTATCGTTCTTCTGCACGATGCCGCAGGCAATCAGGCTACGGTAGATGCACTGAAAATTGCGATGCCTGAGCTTGTTGATCAGGGCTATGAATTTGTTACGCTGACAGAGCTTTTTGAGCGTCAGGGCGAAACTCCGAAGCATAATATACTCTACTCAAATGTCGGAAAGCACCCGACAGGCTACAGAGAGATACAGGAACTATCCTCAGATTTAACTGACCGTATCACTTTAGATCCTGCTCTGCTTGATTCTCTTGGCAATTCCTATGCTGTCGAAATGGACTATTCAAGCTCAAGCGGTTATCCGCCTGTCATTGCCTTGCAGAAATGGAGCGGTACTCTTCAGATATGGCATACTATTCAGCCGTTTTATTTCAATGGCAATAAAGCTCTGTTCCTTGCAGAAGATGTACTAACAGCCCTGGAACAGCTAAAGATCGGGTATAGTGATCTTGACGGGATAGCCGTTACTGCATACAGCGGTGAGGTGGAGCTGAGTAACGCTAAACTGCTCACAAAAGCTGAAACTGCTGACGTTATAAAGGGCGATATCAATGCAGACGGCAGCTTCAATATCGCAGATGTGGTACTGTTCCAAAAATGGCTGCTTGCAAAACCTGATGCTGTGCTTGCTGACTGGAAATCAGGCGACCTCTGTGATGATAACAAACTTGACGTTTTTGATTTTGTACTGATGAAACAACTGCTGTTCATACAACAATGATTTTACTCTGCTGCACCAAAGTCTTACATATAGAGTTTGTTCTTTAAGTGAGACAACTCAGTAAAGGCTGACATAAGTCGGCCTTTAATAATAATTTAGGAGGGTTATTATGAAAAACCACAAATCCAAGAGTGCAGCCTGTATCCTTACTGGACTCATGTCCATTTCGATGACGTTTGGAGCAATGAGTTTGAGAGTTCAGGATCAGCAGACAGTCTTTGCCGAATCACCGTCTGAGCCCCTCATCTCAGCTGCTGAAATCAATGGTGATGTGAATGCAGACGGAAGTTTTAATATAGCAGATGTGGTACTGTTCCAGAAATGGCTGCTTGCTGTTCCGGATACGCATCTCGCTGATTGGAAAGCAGCTGACTTCTGTAATGACGATAGATTAGATGTTTTTGATCTTTGTCTGATGAGAAGAGCGTTATTGGCAGAAAACACGGGAGATTTAAAAACGCTGACAGTTCCCGTGTCGGAAAACAATGCAAAGCTTATCGGAAGAACGCTAAAAACAAACGGTGTAACATGGTTGGTTCACAGCGGTTCAGCTGCGGAGTTCACCATTAACGGAACAGAAGCAAGCGTTACGATCTGCGGTGACAGCGGTATAAATTCAGATGAAAAATACCGTCCGCGTTATGGCGTTTATGTGGACGGTAAGCTCGTTAAAGATGTTGTAATGGGAGAAAATGAGCAGACAGTCAAGCTCTTCAGCGGAACAGCATCACGAACCGCCGCAGTCAAAATAATTCATCTTTCAGAAGCAAATAACGGCTGTATTGGTGTAAAGGATCTCACAGTCACATCGTCTTCATCGACTCCTGTTAAACCTACACCAAAAAAGGAACTGATGATCGAGTTCATAGGAGATTCGATCACCTGTGCATACGGTGTTGAAGCAGGATCACAGTATGAAAGCTTCTCGACAGCGACTGAGAATTTCACTTTGTCATATGCCTATCTTACAGCTCAGCTTCTTGATGCGGATTACAGCGCGGTATGTTACAGCGGTCACGGAATCGTTTCCGGCTATACAAATGACGGGACAAAGAATACTGATTCGCTCGTTCCGCCTTATTATGAGATGGTCGGTAAACCTAAGGATTATCAGACCCAATGGGATTTCTCAAAAAATCCGGCAGATGTGATCGTGCTGAATCTCGGCACAAACGATGATTCCTATGCATCAAAGGAGCTGGAAACGCGAGGTGCCGAATATCAGGAGCTTTACGAAGATTTCCTGAAGCAGATCAGGAAATGCAACCCTGATGCGAATATAATATGCACACTTGGTATCATGGGAGCCACAGAACTGTATCCCTATATCGAAGCGGCAGTCAATGAAGTTGGCGATCCGAAGATCACCTGTTATGAATCGCCGGTACAGGATATGAACGATCTCGGTGCAGACTGGCATCCCTCATCAAAGACACATGAGAAAAATGCATATCTGCTGGCGGACAAGATCTCGACCGTCCTCGGCAGACCGTCGGATAAGATCGGTATTGACCTTGCAGCGGACAGCAAACTGGAATCTGATATTATTACTGAAAGCGGCGCAAATGCGTGGCCTTATTATGCTGAGTGGAACCGCTCCATGAACGTCAATATCTCGGCGGCAGGCAATTCACCTGAATCAATTACAGTATATATACCGGATCTGGTTCTCCCGACCGGTAAATATGAGCTGAGTTTCAAGGCAGAGGGACTGAAAGGCGAAATACCGTATGAAGTCCGCAGTATGAAAGATCCGAAAAAGGTCTATGCAAGCGGCACAACAGAGACAGAAACAACGCTGAAAGCATTTGATCTGTGTGAATCGGCAGATGATGCGGAAATTGTGTTCATGATCGGAGAGCAGACCGGCAGTATCACTTTCTCAGATGTCACACTGTATAAACGCGCAAATCTGTAAAGTCAAATGAAGAAATTAAACTAAATCTGCTTTCTCGCGGGCACTGCAATACTTGCGGTATATGACATTCTTAGCTTTGCCATCTAATTACCGGAAGTTATCTGAATGAAATTATAAAAAGATGATGAATAAGTTGAAAGCCGCAGGTTCTGTGTGCTTCCCTTAACGGAAAAAGCGGGCTGCCGAGCCGTAATCTTGCGTTACGTATTCGGTAGCCCACGAAACTGCCCGAGGGGGCTCCCCTCTCCTGCGGCTTTTATTTTAGTCGTTTATCTCAAAGTACACCGTTTAAGCTGGCGAAGATATTTCTTCTCCAAGCGTTATGCCTCCTGTGTCGTCGTTCTGCTTTGTTTCAGAAATTTCTGCCTTATCAACAACATCTGTCTGTGGACATTTGTCTGCATCACCCGAATGGATATAGTCGCTGAGCAGCGACCGTAGTCATAGTTGTTGAAGTTGTTGCCTTTTCAGGCATTGCAGGAGCGGGAGCAAAGTCTGTACCGACAATTAGCTTTCTCATAAGCACAAGGTCGAATGTATCAACTCTGCCGTCGGAGTCCATATCCGCAAACTGCCAGTCTGAAAGTTCGCCTGCTCCGAGGAGGTATTTCTGCATTGTAACGAGGTCAGAAACGTTGAATCTGCCGTCCTTGTTCGCGTCACCAAGATGCTCTGCGGCGAGTGCTGTATAGTTCACGCAGTAAGAGGACTGTCCGTTTGTGCCAAGCGTTACTTTCTCGCCTGCACGGACACATCTGCTGTAAACTTCAAATATCACATCGTTGCTTGCAGTCATTCTTATCGAAGTCTTCTGCCAGTCTGCAAGCCAGTTGGGAATGCTCTCAACACGGCTGTCAACGGCAGCGTAGACGGTCATATTCTTTGCCGCGATAAACTGCGCCTGATCGCTCTCAGTGAATTTGCCGTCGCAGTTGGTCTGAATAAGCTCTGCACCCTTGAACATTTCGGGTATTGAATAATAAGTGAAATCTCTGTCTGTATAGACCTTATCGCCTGTGGAAAAGCCCTGCTTAACGTTCCATGCAGCTCCGTTTCCGGGTACAAGAGACTTCACCAGTCTGCCGTCAGCAGGAGGAGCAGCTGTAGTAGTTGCGGGAGTTGTTGCAGTGGTAGTTGCGGCAGTAGTCTGAACAGGCTGCTCGTCCATTTTCACGCTTGGAGCAACTGTATATCCTGCCGAGGGATAGCCTGTCTTTGCAAGAGAAGCATAGGTCATATTTGACGCCGAGCTTTGCGGTCCGCTGTACTTTTCACAATATGACTTGGCATCTGCCGCTGACTTTGCTGTATATGCATAATTGGAAGCCGGACGCCAGCTGCACTCCCCTGCCGTTTTGCCTTTGAGTGTGTATTTTGAGCCTGTGAGTGTTGAGCCGGCTTCTGTATACTGTCCGTGATACTTTGATGAGATGTCGTTGCTTGATACAGTATCGTTAACAACTGAGCCCTTGCCTGTACCGCCGTTGTAATAGTTGTTCTCAGCATAGAGCTTAGCCGCTGTATAGATAGTATAGCCCATGTCAAAGTTGATGACGTAGTTGTTGAACGAGTGGAAATATCCGTATCGCATGAGCGCAGGAGCGCGGGTAACGCATTTGTTGTAGTAATTATTTGCAAGTGTTACGTGTGGAGTGCCGTTGAATGTGTTGTACGCCTCCTGTGTATCAACAGGGTATCCGAGAAGCACGCCATATTCGTGCAAGCCGAATTTGCAGTCGGAAATAGTGATAAAGTCAGTGTTATCATTATCTGTGTTGCCCTTGAAATCAAGGAATTTGTCCCAGTCATCGAGCTTTGTGGAGGCTCCGTTTATCTTGTCATGACCGACAAATTCAATATGGTCTATCCAGAAATTATAGCCGTATGCAAATTCCCAGATGTTGTCGCTGTTGAGCTCTTTGTCGTGAGATATCTGTATATTTCTAAAAATGAGGTCGTGTCCGGGACCGTAGCTTTTGTTATAGGTATTGAAGTAAACGTTGTATAGTGAATGTGCCGCATAGCTGCCGACCACAGTTTTATTCGCCTGCATATATATTTTGGCATCATTGAATCTGTATCGTCCGTTTCCATCCTTTGTATATGTACCTGTTTTGCTGATGTTCTTTGTTATGACGATAGTGCAGGGGTCAGTGCTTGCGCAGGCGGCTTTGAGCTGGTCGAAGGTCTGCACCTCAACAACCTTGCCGAGTGCTCCTCCTATATTTGAAGCCTTGAGTTTCCCATTCGTATCCTTGCAATAGCCTGCAAAGCCCTGTTCTCCAACAGCATTGAGCAGCCACTTCTGCTCGTTCTTTCCGCTGTATGAAGAGAGAATGACTTTGTTACTGCTGTTTGTGAGCGCAAGAGAGATATTGTCGTAGTTGACTATCTTGTAGTGAAGCGAATTGCCATAGCCGTCCTTGTCAACGGGAATAACGTACCAGTGCTGAGAACGCACTGTTTCACTGCCGAAGATGACGCATCCTGTGCCTTCGCTGACCTTATACCCCATGGGTGTTATCTGTCTGCCTGTGCCCATATTCGTTATCTTGTAGAAACTTCCGTTTTTGTCCGTGCCGACGTAATCAAAACGCCAGTTTTCATTCTGAGTGTTTTTCTGCTCCGAGAGTACGACTGCCGCTTTGTCATCATAGCCTGAGATGTTCATGTGCCGGCTGTTGTCGTGTGTGCTGATACGAAGCAGCACCGCGGGATAGTCCTGCGATACCGCCGAAGAATCAAGCGGTGATAATGTTCCAGTTATTATCAGAGTGAAAAATGCTGAGACAAAGCATACTAAAGCCGCAAGGTTTGATATATCTTTCTTTTTCATAAGTACCTCCTTAAAGAAATGACTGTATCCTGCCCAAAGGATACAGCCTGCGGACATCTGACTGCCCTCCTTACATCGGTATCAAACGAGCAGTGCAGATGCTCATTTTTCCTGTCTGTACTTATTCTATCCTATTTTCGCCTTACATTCAATGAACTTTTCAATCATAAATGTTACTTTTTGTGCAAAAAAGGGCGGTAAAACCTGTTCCTCAGACTGTCTCTTTCTTTGATCCATTTTTTCTGAAATGAGCTGCTGTAACGCCGCATCTTTCTTTGAATTGCCGCATAAAGTGATGCTCGTCATTATAACCGCAAAGCTCTGCAACCTCCTGTATCCTCACAGTCCTGCAAGTATGCTGCTGACAGTCAAGACCCCTGCTGTTTTTTATATTGACGGCAAAGAGATACACACCAAAGCAGGCTCGTATATCATTTTTCCGCTTCATGCTCCGCTGCACTATACTGCTGACGGAGGAGAATACATCGACGACTGGCTGCACTTCTTCCCTGATGAGGAGGATTTAAGGCTCTTTAAGGAGCTTGACATAAGCCGCCCTGAGAGTAGATATTCTTGCCCGAGGTGTCTTTCCAGAATGTGTCATTATAGATAGTTGTGTTTACGGCTGCATTTGTTTCGGCATTGGGGAAGTATGAAAAGATACCTGCACCAAGAATAGCTGCCGAAATAAAAGCAGATTTTTTTTGATAAGCAAACTCTTATTCATTTCTGATTCCTCCGTTCTGATAAAGCTGACGTTGCTTGTTGATATTATGATACATCATACGGGGTAAACAGTAAATACAGGAATAGACCAAAAATGTGACCTTTTTTATCTATGATCAAAAAAGCGATACCGTCTTGGGGAACGGTATCGCTTTTAGTTATGTTTTTAATAGTTCTTGTCTAAGCAGTACAAGGTCAAATGCATCGAGCCTGCCGTCATCGCACAAGTCGCCGGCTTTCCAGTCGGGGAGTTGAGTATCGTGAGCTCCGAGCAGCCATTTGTTAAGAAGTACAAGATCAGCAACATCCAGTCTGCCGTCTGCATTGATATCTCCGCACACAGAGGAAATATCTTTTTCCGATGCAACAACGATGTAATTCATGCAGCTTGCTGACTGCCCGTTTGAACCAAGCTTCACTACTTCACCAGCCTTGACAGGCTTTGCATACAGCTCAAAAGTCACATCGTTGGTGGTTTTAATCACACTGTTCGTTTTCGTAAAGTCTGACATCCACGCAGGGACGTTCTCCACACGGCTGTCCAGTCCGACATTGACTGTGCAGTCCTGTGCAATTGTCAATTCAGCCTGATCTTTGCTCGAAGCTTTCGCGTCGCAAGGCGTCAGCACAAGCTCCGCACCGCTGAGCTTATCGGGGAGCTCGGAAACTGCACATTTCTCAGCAGTCCTGTCGCCGAACAGCGCATCTCCGACAGCAAGTGTATTGTCAATGCCCCAGCTGCTGTAATATGCCGTATCGAGCACATCAACACTGACAAGTCTGCCTGTTATAGCGTCATATGTGACGGGAGTGCCATTGTACTCAACAGGATCGCCTGCAAGCTCGTTCAGGTACATTTCGAGGTTGGTATAATCATCGCCGGAGAGGGAGACTATTGCGCCGTCCTTTGCATCATTCGGATTCAGACCATGTGCAGATTCCCATGCGTCAGGCATACCATCACCGTCAGTATCAGTCGGAGCTGTACCGCCCTTGAAATTGCTGCTGTTCGGATAGCCGCCGGCATCGTTCTGACTGTCGATGATGCCTTTTAGTTTCTGTTTGGAGCCGGTGTAAGTGTACTTGCCGTTTGTGACCTCACTGATATAGCGCGAATCGATATAGTCCCATTTCGGATAATTTGCACCGACACTTGCGATAACGCTCCTGTACGCGTCCTCTGCGGACTGAGTGTTCACATACGGCTCAAACCACGGCGAATTGCTGCGGACTGTATCGTTCGTTGAATTCTTTCCGCCGGACTTAGCCTTGCCTGATTTCCACTCGTCCTCGTTTGCATCGATGAGCGTCTGACCGTTCTGTGCGACCTTCATATTGCCCGAAGCATAGAGCTTCTGCATATCGCCGGTGTTCAGTTCGTTGCCGTCCACGGACACAAGATGCAGACTGGTATTTGATTCTGCTCCTGCCTTGTAGTAGTTATTGACGAACTGCACGAATCTTGCACCGCCGTCTGTGGTGCGGTCACGCCAGTTATATACTACATTGTTTCGTATATCGAGCGCACCGCCGTATGTCACGCCGTCCTGTTCCATAGCGCCTGCAAGCGACCAGTTGCGTCCTGTATTGTTAATGAGGAGATTATGGTGGAACGAGCCGACATATCCGCCAATAGATGCCGCAAATGCGTGAGTTTCGGTACCGCTGCCACGGTCGCCTGCATCATAATGTACGGAATCATGCAAGGATTCGCCGATGATATTCCTCTGGAAAGTGATATTAGACGCACTTCTGGTGGAAAGTCCCTCGTCCGTAGCCCATGAGATCGAGCAGTGGTCAATGATCGTATGGTCGCAGGAGCTTATGCCCATACCGCCCATAGATTTTCCCGAAACATCGCCGACGCGGGTACGAATATCGCGGATAATGACATCGCTCGAGCCCATTGCTCCGAATGTATAGTTGATAAGCGTTATGCCGTCACCGGGAGCAGTCTGACCTGCAACATACACATCTCCGCCGTCGTCAGGTATGCACAGAACGGATTTCAGCGCTATAACTCCGCCGACATCGAAAACGACTGTCCTTGCTCCTTTGAGCGTTTCAAGTCCGTAGCGCAGAGAGCCCTCGCCGCTGTCGTTGAGATTGGTGACATGATAGACATAGCCGCCCCTGCCGCCTCTTGCAAAACGTCCGTAGCCCTCGGCAGTCGGGAAAGCAAGGCGGCTGAGCATGAACGAGTATACCGCGCCTTTGACTGTACCGTTTGCGCTTACCTCGTCCACTCGCCAGTAGTATGTCGGGATCGAAGAATAGCTCTCATCGATGGTATATTTTGTTGCGGTCTGATTGCCCTTGAATTCGGCGGAATTGTGGTTCGCATTGAAAACGGCATCATAACTTGTACCGATGTAAACATCATGGGACAGAGCGTTCTTTCCTGCCGTCCACGAAAGTCCCTGTGAGCGGTCAAGGTGGGCTTCCTTATCGGCAGGAGTCATTTTCGATACACCGTTGAAAGGGTCACTGCCGTCCAGCTCGAAGCCGTTGAGCCACGCAACATCCATTTTGCCGCCGCCCTCCGGTGAGATAAGGATAGTAACACTGCTGCCCGTCCATGTTACGTAAGATATGCCGGCATCGTTTTCATTGGTGACATTGGTAGGACAATTCACGCCTGTGAGAACTTTTTTGCCATTGACGTAAATGCTGAGCTTACTGTTTGTGTATCCGTCAGTGTTGCAATGCCACATCTGTAAGGAATGCTCGCTCTCTGACAATCCTGATATTTCCAGTTTGAGAACGCCGCCATTATCGCCGTCCTTTATCTTTGCCCCGTCCATTGTAAGTCGCGGATAAATGCCGCTCTGAAGCTGTAACTTTTTATTGTTAGCGCCCGTTACATTACCGCCGGCAGAACCACCGTTAGAGAGCTTAAATGTCACATTTCCAACCTTGTATGTTGGTGCAGTACCTTCCTCAAGTATCCAGTTGTTGGCGTTCTTGGAATACGATGCCTTTCTGCCGTCATTCTTGTTGATGTCCACACGGATGCGATGACTGCTTTCTGCTGCATCAGCTGACAAGTGCGGTGAGACTGTGCCTGAATAAGATAATACATTACACATCATAGCTGTACAAAGCAGTACTGAGATCACATTTTTAAGTTTCATTTATGCTCCCCCTTTGAAAGAACTGACAATTCTATAATAATTATAACAGGTTGATCATTAATATTCAATGACCTTTTGTGCAATTATAGTGATATTATCAGCCATGATCCTTTTAGCGTAAAAGCTCCCCAACTGATTGGGGAGCTTCTTTCTCATTCATTGTGAATTCATATTATAATATCGTTTCAATATTACGTGCTGAATAGAGGAAACGGTCGATGTACACGATTTCCTGCACCTCGTCAACATGATAAAAGATCAGGTAGTTTCCGACTGGAATAAAACAATAGCTGACCTTAGAAATATGAGGATATACAGGAAATGCAAGCGGTGATGAATCAAGCATTGTTTTATTATCCTTGACCTTTTTAAGCAGGCTGCCTGCTGCACCTCTGTTTTTCAGCGTTCCCGCGATGTACAACAGAACGCTGTCAAGGTCCGACTCCAAGGACTTAGTGACCAGTATCTTATAGTGCATATTTGCTCTCCAGTCTTGCAAATGCTTCATCAGCGGCAGATACGTTTCCGTCAGCTATATCCTGCTCTGCTTCATTGAGCTTTCTTTCGATGTCAGCCCTGCTGTTGACTATCACGTTCTGAGGTGAAGGAAGCTGTACCTGAAATGGCAGACTTCCGGTAAGATTGACCTGACATAGAAGCATATTAACTGCATCTGAAATTGTAAGTCCAAGCATAGCAAGTGTCTGCTCGGCATTATTCTTGGTTTCCTCGTTTACACGAATGTGGATAGTATCAGTTTTAGCCATAAAGCTCACCTGTCCTTTCGTTGTTGGTTTATGTATATTGTATCACATTTGTTATACATTGTCAACACAAATTTGTGGCTTGCCTTAGAAGACATAGTCCGCCGCGGAATTTCAGTTTTTTTCAAAAACCACTTGACAACCGCGGAAATACGTGCTATAATTGGTTTAGTTAAATAAGAGAACGTTTGTTCCAATGGCGTTGCCGTATCTTTAGGTTCTGATGCCGTAAGGTGTGCAGGTTCAAGTCCTGTCACCCGCACCAGCGGGGAGCCCCTGCTGGCAGTTTCGCGTCTCAGTTTTTCTGGGACGCGAATTATTTTTCCGCGCATGAAATCCATTTGTAATGTACAAGTATCATAAAAAGCTAAGCCGCAGGTTCTTCCTGCGGCTTTCGCTGTTTTTATTCATTGATCTCAAAGCACACCGTACTCGAGTCCTTGAAGTCACCGTTGAATTCAAGGTTTACATCAAGGCTGCCGTCCTCGTTTTCGTGTACGTTTATCTTGCGGACGAGCAGGCGCAAATTCGCATCCGAGATGTACGGTTCGAGGAGCACCTCGTCAAGCAGCTCTGCTGTGGACATCAGCTCGTCGCGGCGTTTCTTGCTGAGCTCGTCGAACTTCCTGCAATCCTCTATCTTCTGCGTCAGATCCGCTAGGAGGTCATACACTTAATGTTTCAGCTAAATATTGTTTCCTTATGTAACGCTGCACATTCGGTCTGTTCCTCTCACGATGGAGCGGAGCATACCAAGCACATAGGACGTATTGTAATTCATCTTTACCGCTCCTTCCGTTTGGTATGGTTTAATTATATCACCGGAAAATGAACTTGTCCAATGCCAAAAATTCATTGCAGACTATAGAAAAATATTATATCCGATATCCTTGAAAAGCTGATGAGTATATGGTATACTTATTAAATAAGTAGGAATTGCTTTTACAGTTTTTCACTCACCAGACTTAAAATATATGCAGCATGGCCGCCCTCAATATTGTAAACGTCATATCCGCGGTCTTCAAGTATCTCGGCAACTTCTTCGCTGAGGTCACCTGTTCTGCACAGGACATAGACCGGCTTGTCTTTCGGCAGCTTTGAAAGTCCGGATGAGATATCGTCAAATGGCACATTTACCGAACCCTTGATACTATTTCTTTCAAATTCCTGACTGCTTCGTATATCGAGAAGAAGCACTTTTCCTGTATCAAGAGCGGATATTTCCGATGCATTTATTCTTTTCATATAAAATTCCTTTCAGGAGGTAAAAATGGCTTTAACAGATAAGCAGCTCGAACGATATTCGAGGCATATAACTTTAAAAGAAATAGGGGTAAGAGGGCAGAAAAAACTCCTTGCCGCAAAAGTACTCATCATAGGTGCAGGCGGTCTCGGAGCACCTGCCGCAATGTACCTTGCCGCCGCAGGTGTGGGAACCATAGGCATTGCCGACTGCGACAGCGTGGAACTTTCCAACCTGCAAAGGCAGATAATCCACACTACCGATGATATAGGCAAGCCTAAAGTGCAGTCTGCCGCCGAAACAATAAATTCCCTCAATCCCGATGTTGAAGTTATCACATATCACGAATATGTAAGCAGTAAAAACATCGCAGACATGATTGCAGAATACGACTTCATCATCGACGGTGCGGATAACTTCCCTACCAAATTTCTCATAAACGACGCCTGTGTACTTGGTCACAAGCCGTTCTGTCATGCAGGAATACTGCGCTTTGAGGGACAGCTTATGACTTATGTTCCAGATGTATCCCCATGCTATCGCTGTGTATTTGAAGCTCCGCCTCCGAAAGACGCTGTACCAAGCTGCCGTGAAGCGGGAGTAATAGGTGCAATGGCAGGTATAATCGGGACAATGCAGGCTCTTGAAGCCGTGAAATACATCACAGGTCAGGGTGAACTGCTTACAGGAAGTATGCTCGTATTCGACGGGCTGAAAATGGAGTGGCGAAAAGTAAAACTCCCGAAAAGGAATTTCCTCTGTCCCATATGCGGTGATTCTCCGGCAATAAAAGAACTATTCGACGAAGAACAGCAGGCTTGCTCGCTGAATTGACTCCGCTCGTTGTCATAGTAAGTTTATAGTTATAATATTATTATATATCAAGTTAAAGAATATGTCAATATCTTATTCCTACAAAACTTATCGACAAAGCAGCTTTATGTAGTTATAATATACTCATACCCCACAAAATAATCCGAGGTGAGATAGCTGTTTCAATTGAAGCTGCTGAAAGATTTATCAAGCAATTCAACTTCATAAAATCGGGCAGGGATACTGACGAAAATATAACATCTGCAAAGGATACACAGACGGGAGATATTCTCTCTTTTGACTGCTGTTATTTCCTTGATAAACTACATTGAGCAATACGCTGCTAACGGAAGAAACTATCTTTTATACGGTTGGAATCAGTGCGACGGCTATTTCCTCAGCCTTGAATGCGAGGGTGAGCTTGTATGGCAGTCAGCACCTATGTCTAAAGCTGATTGTATTGACGAATTCGTTAGATATTATTCTGAATTATAACTGA
>Ga0310695_10009404_pt1 | contig 14690 bp, 15 predicted proteins | sample RumenRJG_04DNA_FD_203882 | JGI IMG/M metagenome (GOLD analysis project Ga0310695, IMG submission 203882) | Bovine rumen microbial communities from Lethbridge, Alberta, Canada - RJG_04 (v2) (version 2) | ecosystem: Host-associated > Mammals > Digestive system > Stomach > Rumen | place: Canada... | reverse complement strand
AAAGAACTATAGTAAACAATCATTATAATGAAGACGGTTCTTTGAAAATCAGGAATACAGTAATTTCTTCAGATGGAAGTAGTACTCCTGATAGAGTTATTAATACACGACCTGCCGACTCAATGGATATAGGAGGAAATACAACCGGTAAAGGTACAATAGTAGAAGAAATTAATCCTAAAACAGGGGAATATGTTAAACATGCAACCGATAGCGAAGGTAATAAGTATTTTTATAATGCAAAAGGCGATTTGACCTATGCGGTAGCGGCAGGACACTCAAAAGACGATCCTGAAAGTAAAGACTTTACAAAACAAGTCAAAGAAAATCTTGAAAGTATAAAAAATGAAGTAGAAAGAATAAAAGCTGAAGAAAGAGCGGAAAAACTGAATAATCTCTCAGATAACCTTAACAACGGTTATTACGGAGAAGGTGCTAATTTCAGGAAAGATGACTTTATCAGGGATTGGAAAGCAGCAGGTGGTGAACACTATAATTTCTCAGGTTCAGATGCACAACAAGCGGCAGAATTATTAAAACAAGGTTTGTCTTTGGATGAAGTAGTCAGAAGAATGAAAAATCGTCAATCAGACAGACAAAATTACTCAAACAACAGTAATTACAACAACAGTTACAACAGCTACAACTCTAACTACAACAGTAATTCTTATTCATATAATAACTGGGGTACTTCAGGACCTATGGCATATGGCTATGACGAAAACGGTATGGAAAGCTGGTCTCACGATTATACAACGGTCTTTGATGTATATGGAAACGCTCACTATGCAAAAGAACATATTGATAATACCATAAACACCGGACAAAAAGACTATAACTCAGTTCAAGCCCGTTATTAATACGATACAATCAATAATAAAAAGAGGAACGGTAAACACTGTTCCTCTTTTTGTTTTATTAAAATTAAATTAAAAAAATTTAGTAATTAATAACGTTTATCCAAACTGATATCCATATATACATGGCAAAGAGTATAAGAATAACTCCCGAAAATTTTAATAAATTTTCCGTGTATTGTTGTATTTTTTTCAAACCTTTTAAAAACGAAGCAAATAAACCTGCAAGAATAATAATCAGACATTGCCCCAATGCAAAAGTAAAAAGCAATAAGAATGCACTCAAATAACCGCTTGATTTTGCCGCTATCGCCATAATAGTAACCAGTATCGGTGAAGAACACGGAGAGGACATAAACGCAAAGAGCATACCTATAATAAAAGGATAAACAAAAAGTCCTGAATTATTAGTATTTTCAGGCATTTTTTTTACAAAATTAGGAAATGGTATTTCAATTACATTAACAAGATGCAAACCTAGAACCATTAAAAGAGAACCGAACAGAAGTGTTAAAATCGGTGTATCAAAGCCACCGAAAACTCTTCCTGTTAATGCACAAAATACACCTATAACTCCGAGAACAAAGGATAATCCGAGAGAAAAAGAAAAAAGTCTTATAAAAAGTTTTATGCCGGAAGCTTTTTCTATTCCGCAGATATAAGCAAGCAATAAAGGTAATGCCCCGATAGAGCATGGTGAAATTGAAGAAATAATTCCCCCGAAAAATGCTATTAACAACATATAAAAAAGGTTTGAAAAAGAACTGTAATCCATTTTATTTCAACAATTCCCGAATAAACGAATCGAACTGTTCGTATGACATTGAACCTTCAGTACGTTTTACAACATTTCCGCTTTTATCCGTATATATAACTGTCGGAACAAGATAAATTCCGTGTTTTCTTACAAGATTTGCCGATTTACTTTCTGCAGCATTGATTTTTATAATTTCAACTTTTCCGTCATAATTTGATTTTGCCTTATCGACAACGGGACTCATCTTTTTACATTCGCCGCACATTGGTGTCGAAAATACTATAACTTTCGGCATATCTGTCATTGCATTTACAGATTCTTCTATTGAAATGTCGGGATTGAATGCCAAAAGCAAGAAATATATGATTATTGGAACTATAAATACTATTGAAATAATAACTTTATTTTTCATAAAAAATGCCCCCTTCTTCACTTATTACAGAATAGTAAAATTTTAGGGCAATTATATCGTACAAAAGATTAAAAAAAAAGACTAAATAAATTCTTCAGGAAGAAATATATACTTTTTCTTCAATATATTCCTGACATCTTCGTAATTTTTGCAGCCCGAAGAAATTGTTTGATACTCTTTTACAACTGAAATAATATCATCTGTTGAAAGCAGCACACTTCTTTTCCCAAAATCATTTTCAATTATTCTTGCCATATTTAACTCCCCTTTAATAAGGGTATATTAATATATTTATTTTGAAATGTAATGATATCAATAATTTAAAAATAAAATCAGACATTTGGATAAAAATAATAGTTAATTTTTTAAAGAAAACTATAATCACTAAGGGAATTCAAAAAGGAAAATCAACGGAATAAAATTGTTCAAAAGTAAAAAAGGAATTTGATTATGAACACAACAGTTTTAAAAGCACCCGAAAGTATTATTACCGAATTTGATTCTTTGTTTATCGAACTTACGGCAAAAACATGTAATTTAAAATGCAAACATTGCTACATAAATTTTTCAAATTCAAAGAATATCAAAAATTTCATCACGATTGATAAAATTAAAGAAGCATTATCTGATTTGAAAGATGAAAAAATTAAATACATACACCTTACAGGTGCAGAACCCATGCTCCACCCAGATTTTAACGCAATATTAAGATATTGCCTGAATTATGCCTGTACGGTAATTCATACGAATGCTTGCAGTATTAATGATAAAAAGGCTCGTTTTCTAAAACGTGTAGAAGAAGAAAATAATAAAAATAATGAAATAGTTATTAAAATGAGTTTTGAACACTACGATGAAAAAACAAACGATGAAATAAGAGGTAGGGGAAGTTATCGAAAATGTATTCACGCTATCCAAAGCCTTATAAAATACGGATTCAATCCTTTAATAACCGTAGTTAACCATTTTAACGAAGATGAAAAAATAATAAAACAAAATTTTGAGGAAGTTTTTTCCTCAATAGGTTTTGAAATAGAGGATATAAATCTGAATATAATTCCTTTAATCAATAAAAACAAGTACAAAGAACTTAATCCCGATATAAAAAAGCCTTATACAAATCTTGATTGCTCTCACGGAAGAACTCTGACCATGAACGGAGTATATAATTGCCCCGTTACAACAGAAGATTACAGAGGACGTTCGGGAAGCAATTTTAAAGACTATTCAAAAACGGCAGGTATAGACACGCAAGCCTGTTCCTATTGTATTTATGCGGATAAACAACTTTTTGGAATAAATCTATAAGTATAAAAATATAAATATAAGTATTATATTTAAACGGAAATGTTAATAAATCTTAATATTTCCGTTTTTGTAAAAATATCCGATTTAATTCTAATCATAAGCGTTTCGAACATTGGAAATCCTCAAAAGCATGATGATATATACAATTTATATACATTTTTATATAAAAAAATAGCAATTTTTCATGAAAAAATTTTTTTATAATAGTGTACACACAAAACGCAATAGATAGGAGAAAGAATTATGGGTTTCTTAATGTTCATGGCCAGAAAAATGAGCCTTCAAGCAAAAGTTAATGATTACAACGCAAGATTGATGGAAATTTCGAATAAGGAAGAGCAGCTTGCTAACAAACAAGCAGCTATGCAACAAATGACGAACGCTGCAACTTCAATGGGTAGTATGGCAGGCGGTCTTATCGGTACTGTTGTTGGCGGACCTTTTGGTGGTGCTTTAGGTGGAAGCCTCGGTCAAATGATTGGCGGACAAATCGGAAACAATAATATGAATCAATCAATGTTGAACGCTCAACAAAAACATTTGGATACAGAAAAACAAAGATTGACAACATTGTTACAAAAAGCACAAGCAGAACTTCAACAAGTCGAAAAAGCAGAAGAATCCGCAATCAAGAGCGGTACTCCAAAATATACCGCATAAGGCGAAATTATTTCAAATTAAAAAACCGTCCTTCAAGGGACGGTTTTTTGTTGAATAAAATCCTTTTAATAAGAAAGAAGTTTTGCTGAATATCCTCGATTATTTAAATTATCTCTCAGTTCCACCGCTTTTTGTCTGTCGGTAAAAGAGCCTGCTTGAACAATATATTGACCGTTAACCGCTTTTACAAAAGGCTGAATTCCTGGGACAGTTTCCGAAATTTTAGCTTTTGCCGCTAATGCGTCATTTATATCGTTATAAAATCCTATATAAACCTTGGTTACTTTAACGCTCGGTGCAGGCGTATTTTGTCGAACTTCATTTATTGTAGGAACAGGGGGAACGGTAATATATTTTGTATTGACGGGAAGAGGTATTTCTTCAGATTGATTTTTGGGCTTTGTTTCATTAACAGTTCTTTTAGGTCTTATGGTTTCTTGTTTTTCTGTCTTTGTGTTTGTTTCTTTTGTAATTAAATTATTTGATTCTGCCTGTAAATATTTTTCGGAAGTCGGTTGTTCTTCAATATTATCCTCGTATTGAATCCATTTTAATCTGTCGTCCATTTCGGAATCGGAATTGATTTCATCTGACGGAATTTCGTTTTGACCGATATTAACATCTACTGTCGGAGAAAAATGTTTAAATGCAATTCCAAGAATAAAAAATGCCAAAAGAAAAGTAACTACGAAATAAAAAATAAAAACTGCTTTTGTATTTTGTTTGTTCGATTTTTTTTGTTTGTTTGGCATAATAAAACCCCACACTAATAATATACAAATATACTATATTATCAGATGGAACAAATCATTTAGTATAAGTATAATTTCTCAATTATTAATTTTCAGAATTATCTTCATCTTCTTCATCAGAGGCTTCTTCAACTTCTTTTATGACTTCTCTGATAATTTTCATTGTGTGTTCGGGTAAAGAGTAATCATTTAAAATTTCGTACAATATTTTTTCGCCATTTATGTTGAATAAGGCTATAATGACATTTTTAACAACTTCTTCGGACTTATCTGTCAAAGAAGAATACAACAAGTCTGAAACTCTGTTATCGTCGAGATTTGATAATGCTTCTACCGCATTAATTCTTACTTGAACAGAATCATCTTTCAACGAATTTTTAAGTGCGGTGAAAACTCTGTCGCTATTAAAGTTAATTTTTGATAATGCTTCAATTGCTCTTTCTTTGAGGAAAGTAAATTTGTCGATAATTCCTTTTTTTGCCTCAAGAATTCCGACAAGAGAATCAACTGCTTTTGTATCTCCTATCATACCGAGAGCAAATGCTGCAGATTCTTTCAAATAAACTGAATTTTCATTTTCGTCTTTTAAAATTTCGGACAAAGGTAATACGGCATATTTATCTCCGATTTTACCGAGCGCTTCGGCACAACTTAGTCTTAATTTATAATTTTCCTGTTTGTTATTCAAACAATATAACAGGGGATTTACTGCCGATGTATCTTTAATGTTTGCAAGCAATTTCGCAACATTAACTCTTATTTGGGTTTGAATTTCCAAATCACTTATTTTGTTTTTGAAATTATCTTTTAAAACGAGTGCATCAACCAAAGAAGGAACAAACTCTCTGTCTTTATGTTTGTTCATTTTTTTTAGTATGTAGTTTATGACGTTATAATCGTTGCTTATAACAAAAAAGTGATTTAAAATTTTATTAAAATTTTCAGGTGATGTATTTGACTCTAATTTATCAATAGCGGACAAAGTTTGCTGAAAATCAGCAGTCTTATTGATTAAACACTCATCTGCCACAGTGTCAAAATTCAACTCCGTCATACCCATTATCTCCTGTTTTTCATATTTTAAAAAGAAAATAAAGATATTTCAAGTGTTAAAAGATAAAATTAAAGAGATAATAAGCAAGAAAGGTCTTTTTCTGAAATTGCTTTATCTATAATACTTTTAATTTCGTCTGCAGAAATTGAAAAAGTCATATTATCAACGGTTTTTAAATCTGAAACTTTTTCTGCGTTTATAAAACCTTCGTTTATAGCAATAAATTCTCTGTATATATTTAACATATCCTTTGTGTTTTCAGGAATTTTAACATTTTTTACTCTGTAATATCTTACGTCTGACTCAAATTTAGCAAGATATTCTATTAAAAAATCTATTCCATCGCACGGTGCATAATCAGATTTTTTTTCATCTGACATGTTCAAAAAAGGATTGCCCGTTATAACTTCATCGGGGCATTTATTAATTATGTAAAAAGCCCATGCCATACAACCTTTATAGAAAGCGATTGTATTTAACAGTGCTTTGTATAATCTCGGAAAACAAGCGTTGTAATATCTTGTTTTTCTGGAAAGTTGCGACATTGATTGTAAATCTTCTTCAACAGTGTATGCAATACTCCACAAATCTTGTGTTAATTCGCTATATCCGGGATCAAAAGGAACTGCCATAAGAACCTAACTTCTTTCATTAAATTGTGATAAAAATCTTATATCGTTGTTGAAGAACAATCTTATATCGTCGATAGCGTATTTCAGCATTGCAAGACGTTCAACACCCATACCGAATGCGAAGCCCGAATATTCTTCGGGGTCAATTCCTACATTTTTTAAGACATTAACATCAACGACACCTGCACCTAAGATTTCCAACCAGCCTGTACCCGAACATGTTCTGCAGCCTTTTCCGTTACACATAATGCATTGAACATCAATTTCAGCACTCGGTTCTGTGAACGGGAAGAAACTGTTTCTGAGTCTTGTAGGTCTTTCTCCGCCAAAATAGATTGATATGAATTGATTTAAAACCCCCTTTAAATCGCCGAAAGTAATATCTTTGTCTATCAAAAGACCTTCTATTTGGTGGAATAAGTTATTTTTTCTTGCACTTACGGATTCACATCTGTAAACACGTCCCGGAGCAATCACTCTGAGAGGAGGTTTGCGTGTGAGCATTTCTCTGATTTGAGCGCCAGAAGTTTGACTTCTCAAAATTGTTCCGTCGTTATCTTCGCAATAGAAAGTATCCTGCATATCTTTAGCGGGGTGATCGGGCGGGAAGTTCAACATATCAAAGTTTACATATTCCGTTTCAACTTCGGGGGAATTAATTGATTCAACAAGAGAAAAGCCCATTCCTTTGAATATTTCCGTAATTTCATTTATTGTTTTTGTAAGAGGGTGAACTTTTCCTCTCGGAACTTGGAATCCGGGGAGAGTTATATCTATTACTTCGGATTTTAGTTTTTCGTTTCTTTCGGCAGTTTTGAGTTTTTCGAGTTTTTCATCAAACAAATTTTGTAAATCGGCAGATATTTTGTTTGTCAAAGAGCCTATGATTTTTTTATCTTCGACAGATAAATCTTTAAGATTTTTTCTCAAATTATTAAGTTCGCTTTTTCTCGACATGTGAACATTTTTTACTTCCTCAAGTTGAGAAACTGACTGTGCTTTATCAATTTCAGACGAAATAACAGTAAATAAATTTTCTAATTTTTCTTTCATGGAAACCTCAAATATGTATTCTGTAAACAAATTATATGATAAAAACTGTACGATGTGAAAAGTTTTTGTTATAATTTTCATATTATGAAGAAGAATTTATTAAAAACACTTGCTGTAATCAGCATTTTAAACGTATTTAGTTACGTTTCCGCAAAAGAATATTTAAAAAATGATTTAACAACACTTTTTACAAACAATGAGGCGATTATTTACGAGTTAAATATGCGTACCTTTAATGCTAATGACAAGAACGGGAACGGTATAATTGAATTTGAACTCGGTGAAACATCAGGTAATTTTTTAAATGCGATTGAAAGACTTGATGAACTTCAAGAACTCGGAATCAACGCAATACACCTTATGCCGATTAACCCGATAGGAAAATTAAAGGCAATAGGAACAGTAGGTTCTGTGTATGCAATGAATGACATCCACAGCATTGAACCTCATTTGCTCGACAAAAATTCAAAACTTTCGGCAATTGAACAGGCGAAAAAGTTTGTTGACGAATGTCACAAAAGAAATATAAGAGTTTTTGCGGATATTCCGGCATGCGGTTCTTACGAAATGACTCAATTAAGACCCGAATTGTTCCTTAAAGATGAAAAAGGTGAATTTATAGTTCCTGCGGATTGGTCAGATGTTCGTTTGTTTAAGGTTAGAAACGAAGACGGCAAAATAAACCAACAACTGATTGACGAACACAAAAAATATGTTGATATGCTTATGGAAATAGGCATTGACGGTATCAGAGCAGATGTTGCAACGATTAAACCGAGAGATTTTTGGAAGCCTGTTATTAACTATGCAAAATCAAAAGACCCTGAATTTATGTTCCTTGCAGAAGCATGTGAAGCGTGGGCGGATCCTCCTTCGGAACATGTTGAATTTACAAACTACAAAAAATTGTTAAAATCAGGTTTTGACGGGTATTACGGCAGTTGTTTAGACTTTTTAAATATAAAAGATGCTAAGAAGTTCAAAGAATTATTCTCTTATGTTTCAAAGAAAAGACACGGAAAGAAAAAGGCTATAATCGGCTGTTTCGGAACACATGATACAAAGAGTCCTTATTTAACTTCCGAAAATTATGCTCAGGCAATTATGTATATGAACGCAACATTGCCGGTAAATCCCTATTATCTTGACGGTTTTGCAACAGGAGATACTTATAAGTATCCTTATAACGGCAAAAAGGCTAAAAAGACTTATACTGACAGTGATGTCTATTATGCTCACGACGGACAAATTGATATTTTCAATTTCTCAAGGAAGCCGGGCGGAAATAACAAAAAAATGGAAAAATTGTTGAAGGAAACAATTAAATTAAGAAAAGATTTGGGCAAGATTGCAACTCACGGCAAAATGAAAATGCTCAAAACTTCAAACGATAATGTTATTGCTTATGAACGCTCATACAAAGGCGAAGGTATAATTGTTGCTGTCAACATTGATCAAAAGAATAAATCGTTTGCTTATGTAGAAGTTAACCCTGATAATTTGTACAAAATAAAAATTTTGACGGACGAAGGGGAAATAGATACAACAAGAGGCAAAATAGTTGTTAATCTTCCTGCGGGAAAAGCTGCCGTTTTGCGTTACAAATTATAAAAAATTGACCTTGAATAAATTTATAATATAATAAAAATAAAGGCTAGAATAAAGGAAATTATATGGCAAAAAACACGGATATGGTGCCCATAGAGGTTTGTATATTAACAGTTGACCACGATATCAAAGGTACTGTATATGTGTCAAAATATACTGATACGAACAGAGAACTCACAGATTTATTAAATGATGGCGGTAAAAGATTTTTGGCTGTTACAAATGCTGAAATTTTGTCGAGAACTACTTCAGCTCCTCCGAGAAAGTATAATTTCCTTGAAATTCATATTGATTATATTTTGATGGTTCACCCGTCAAGTCAGGTTGTATTCAGAGAATCAAGCAAAGCACAAGAAGACATTGCGAGATTCAGAGAATTGAGAAATAAGCTGAATCAGACAAAACCATTTTAGGATATGAAAAAAAATAATATTCTTTTGATAAATTTTGGCGGTATAGGTGACGAAGTTCTGTTTTTGCCTGTTATAAAAAGTATAAAAAATCGCTATCCTGATGCGAATATTTCTCTTTGTCTTGAATCAAGAAGTAAAAGCATAAAAGACTTATGTCCAGATATAAATAATTTGATTTTTGCCGACATAAAGTCAAAAAATAAGTATTTTGAGCTTTTGAAGTTATATTTTAATGCACTTTTCGGTCGCTATGATGTTGTAATTTCTTCGGGCGGAAATAAATTAATCCCGTTATTACTCTTTTTTACAGGGATAAAAAAGAGAATTGGATATAAAAACAATTCTTTTACAAGCAGTCTTTTAACTGAAGCGGTTGAGTTAAATCAAAAGCAATATGCGGGCATGATGTACCACGATTTGGTTAAAAATTTTACGGAAGAAGAATATTCAAATCCTGAAATATCCGTTAAAAAATCCGAAAAAACAGAGGGAATGATACTTGTTCACCCCGGTGTAAGCAAGATGAGTATCAAAAAGAATATTATAAAAAATCACGGTAACAAAAAATGGGCAGAACTTGTAAAAAGGCTGTTAAATGAAGGTTATAAAGTTTGTCTTGCTGGCGGTCCTGACGATAAAGAATGCATAGAAGAAATTCAAAAAGAGATAAAAGATACTGATTGTACAAATTTATTCAATGCTTACGGAAAAACTAAAAATTTGAAAGATTTGGCGGAATTAATTGCGGGAAGCAGACTTGTAATATGTTCCGATTCTGCTCCTATGCATATTGCAATTGCTTCAAATACTCCGACAGTTGCGATTTTTGGGCCAACTGACGAAAAAAAATTGGTTCCCGAAAAAGAAAATATAAAAGTTGTAAAAACAAATGTAAATTGCAGACCTTGTCTTTGGGATAAAAGGCAAACTAGTTGTGACACAAAAGAGTGCCTTAATATAGAAACTGATGATATAATTAGTGCGGTAAAAGAACTTTTGCCGTAAAATGATTTTATGAATATCCGTAAATATTAAAAAACAGAATAGAGGAATATTGTGACAGAAGAAAAATATTATCCGCAGGAAATTGAAAAAAGACGCAGAGAACTATGGTTAAAAAACAAAGTTTTCAAAGTTGAAAAGTCGTCCGAAAAGAAAAAATACTATGTTTTATCAATGCTTCCGTATCCTTCGGGCAAACTCCATATGGGGCACGTTAGAAATTACACGATTTCAGATGTAATTGCAAGATTTAAGAAAATGAACGGTTACAATGTTCTTCACCCGATGGGTTGGGACAGTTTCGGTCTTCCTGCCGAAAATGCCGCAATACAACACGGTGCAAATCCTGAAACTTGGACTCTTGATAATATAAAATATATGAAAAGCCAACTTCAAAAGTTAGGGCTTATGGTTGATTGGGATAGAGAAATTGCAAGTTGTCTTCCCGAATATTATAAGTGGACTCAATGGTTCTTCCTCAAATTCTTTGAAAAAGGACTTGCTTACAAGAAAGAAGCGGCGGTAAATTGGTGCCCTAAATGTGCGACAGTTCTTGCAAATGAACAGGTTATTGACGGCAAATGCTGGAGATGTGACAGTATTGCGGAAAAGAAATATCTCTCTCAATGGTTTTTGAAAATAACCGATTATGCGGATAAACTTTTAAATGACCTCGAAAAACTCGAAGGCTGGCCCGCAAGAGTTAAAACAATGCAAAAAAATTGGATTGGAAAATCTCACGGTGCAATCTTAAAATTCAAGGTAAAAGAAATAGAAGGGCTTGAAATTCCCGTTTATACGACAAGACCTGATACTGTTTTCGGAATTACATATCTTGTAATTGCTCCTGAGTACAAAGATATCGACAGTTTGACCACTCCCGAGAACAAAGAGGCTGTTGCCGAATATCGCAAGAATGCGTCAAGAATGACGGAAATTGAAAGATTATCGACCGAAAGAACAAAAACCGGAGTACCTTTGGGAACTCACATTATAAATCCTTTTAACGGAGAAGAAAGTGAAATATGGGTTGCCGATTATGCCCTCGTAGAATACGGAACAGGTGCTGTAATGGCGGTTCCTGCTCACGACGAAAGAGATTTTGCTTTCGCTAAAAAATACAATAAAAATATAAAAAGAGTAATTGATAATCCCGAAAACCCGAACGAACCTCTGAATGAAGCCTATGTTGATGAAGGAGTTCTTGTAAATTCGGGTAAATTTACGGGCATGAACAATGAAGAAGCAAAGAAGGCAATTACAAAATTTGCGGAAGAAAATGGCTTCGGTAAAGAAACAACTCAATTCAGATTGAGAGATTGGCTTATTTCAAGACAAAGATATTGGGGCGCACCGATTCCTATAGTATATTGTGAAAAATGCGGAACGGTAGCGGTAGATGAGAGCGAATTGCCTGTTCTTTTGCCGAAAGATGTAGATTTTTCCGTCAAAGGTAAGTCGCCTATTTTGACTTCTCCGACATTCTTAAAGACAAAATGTCCGAAATGCGGCGGTGAAGCAACAAGAGAATCTGACACAATGGATACGTTTATGTGTTCAAATTGGTATTATTACAGATATATTGATGCGAAAAATGACAAAGCGCCGTTCTCTAAAGAGGCTTCCGATTATTGGTCGCCTGTTGATCAATATGTAGGCGGTATAGAACACGCTATTTTGCACTTGCTTTATGCAAGATTTTTCACAAAAGTAATCCACGATATGGGACTTGTGGAATGCGATGAACCGTTTACTAACCTTTTGACTCAAGGCATGGTTTTAAAAGATGGCTCAAAAATGTCAAAATCAAAGGGGAATACGGTTGACCCCGATGAAATATTTGAAAATTACGGAGCAGATACCGCAAGATTATTTATTCTTTCAGACTCGCCCCCAGGAAGAGATTTTGATTGGTCTGACGCAGGTGTTGAAGGCTGTTATAAATATGTAAACAGACTATGGAGATTGTATATTCAAAATAAAGAAAACATTATTTTGGATTATAAAATACCCGATGTAAAAGAGTTATCTCCCGAAAACAATATGCTGTTAAGATTAACTCATATTGCCGTTAAGAAGGTAACGCAGGATATTAATGCCGAATTTCAATTTAATACGGTTGTTTCAATGTGCAGAGAATTCACAAATACAATATTTGAATATCTGAACAAAAAATCGCAATTAAATGAACAAGATAAGCAAGTTTTGAGCCATGCTCTATTAACGCTTCTCAAAATGATTGCGCCTGTAGTACCGTTTATGAGTGAAGAAATCGGCGAAATTATCGGTTTAAAACATTCTATTCATGAAGAAACATGGCCAGAATATGACGATAATTTGGCAAAAATGAGTTCTATAACTCTTGTTGTTCAAATCAACGGAAAAATCAAAGATAAAATTGAAGTTGAAGCCGAAACAAGCAAGGAAGAACTCGAAAGATTGGCTCTTTCAAGTGAAAAAATAAAAGCACTTTTAGAAGGTCAAAATGTTGTCAAAGTGATAACTGTACCGAATAAATTGGTAAATATCGTAGTAAAATAGATAATCTTATATGGCGGCGGTTATTTTTTAACCGCCGCCATTTTTGTTAAATAACTTTGATATGGTATAAATTTGTTATGAGAAAAAGTTGGAAACCGCAAGTAAGAAGTTTTTTTATAAATCGAATTCCGTTTTGGATATTTTTGTTCCTTGTTACTGCTTTTCTTTGCTTTTATTTTTATTCAATTAATAAATCGGATTATCTTATTTATTCTGTTTTAATATATTTTGGAACCGCTTTTTGTTCTTATCATTACGTAAAAAGATGGAACATGGGCGGTTATGAAAAAATAACGATAGATACGAACAAAAACCTTGTTATTTTTGATGATAAAGTAAAAATTCACTCTAATGAAATTAATTATATAGAATGTACAATTGAAAATAACCCGAACATTCCTCTTTTGTTTAGAAAAGACATATACGACAACGGAAGAATTGATATATTTAAAATAAATGCAACATTAACAATTCTAACAATTAACGGAAATTATGTCCGCTTTGCCGTTCAGAATAAATTTGCAATGAAACAAATATTAAAAACTTTTAAAAAAATGGGCTTTGAAATAGATGTTACAGACGAAAGAACAATAAATATAGCATTATTAGTTAGAATAATAATAGTTATTGTCTGTCTTATTGCACTACTGTTTATATACGTCACAAAATCGCATATTTAAATATTAATAAATGTTAAAAATTTTTAATTATCTAATTAACAATTAAAGTTTTTTAATTTAAAACCGATAATATACATGTGTGATTATAATTTTATTGAAAGGTTGTAGGCATGTCAGGTTTTTCATTTGATATTACAAAAAATTTAGCATCAAGTATAAGAAAATTTATGGGTTCTCAAGGAAATAATGATGTTTCCGAAGTTCAAATGAACTCTATATTATCGAGAATGTCAGAAGTTAATGATGACAGAAAATCCGGAAAAACCGAAGGCGGTTCAATATTTTCAGGCGGAAACAAATATCTCGGCGGTGACGGAACCGATTTTGTCGTTCAAAAAGGACAAAAAGTAAATCTTAGTGAAGATGAATATAACAAGGTTTTTGACGGATTCTTAAGTAATGCTTCAACAAAACCCAAGGCTGAAGCACCTAAGGCAGATACTTCAAATTTGGGTTCATTAACTCAATCAAAACCTGCTGACACGACAGGAGGACTTAGTGATGATGCAATGAAGTCTGTGAAAGATCAACAATTCAAATCACAACTTCAAGGCATGAGTAATAAAGAACTAAAGAAATTTGCAAAAAATACAACTGATGCTGAACAATTGAAGTTAATTTCTCAAGAATACGGTGTCAGAGGAGATCAATCGACTGCTCGTAAATACGCAAAACAAGTTCATGAAATGGAAGATAAGGCAAAAGCCGAAGTGAAACCTGCAGAAACGAAGCCTGCCGAAACTAAACCTACTGAAACAAAACCTGCAGAAACAACGTCTACTGAAGCAAAACCTGCGGAAACAAAACCGGAAGGAAAAGAAGTAACTGCACAAACAGCGACTGACAAAGCGGTAACAGGTGTTGATGATCCTCAATATGAAGCAGATATGAAAGAATTGATGAATAAAGACACTAAAACTGAAGGAAATGTAGCAACTGCACAAACAGCGACTGACAAAGC
>Ga0310695_10009403_pt1 | contig 14691 bp, 14 predicted proteins | sample RumenRJG_04DNA_FD_203882 | JGI IMG/M metagenome (GOLD analysis project Ga0310695, IMG submission 203882) | Bovine rumen microbial communities from Lethbridge, Alberta, Canada - RJG_04 (v2) (version 2) | ecosystem: Host-associated > Mammals > Digestive system > Stomach > Rumen | place: Canada... | reverse complement strand
AGCGAGACGACAAAGAAATAAGCAAAAAACATAACAAATAATATATGTCCTGCTCCAATTACTAGATGAAGCAGGACATAGAAGATACGGTTCAAACGCAAAATGAACAATAATTGTTAATATGTTCAATTTTTCTTCTCTTTTATTTGGAGATTAAAACAGAATCTGTCCCCTTGGCACCGCCTGGAACAATATTCTAACCTTACCACCTAAAATCTTCACTTTTTTCTTCGAACCCATTGCAAATAAACCAAGAAAAGCCAGCCCACGGCTGACTTTCCTCATTCTATTCGTATTGATTCTTTCTCTTATATGATTCACATAATGCTAGTAATTCCTTGAACTTGCTCAATCGAGGTTCTTCTAAAGCCCCTGCATTCATCCTTTTCCTATTGGCCTTAAGCCAATTCAGCATATCATGTTCTTCAATTCTATGCCGTGAAGGGTTTTGATGATGGACCTTTACGAACTCCATCACCTCTTCATATCGAGTGTTCCAACGTTCATCCTGTGTCATATGCTACATATTATTGATTCATGCCCCAAATATACTCATTTATATTCAAATCCGCTCAATCAAAACCTCTTTTTTTATAAATCATACGAACATCATCACATTTTCGGTATTATTTTGGCTATATTGAATAAAATTATTATCTTTGCATTTAAAAGAACGTGATTATGAAAAAGAGTCATCTTCAACTTTTAAATGAAGTAGGCACAGGAAGAGGTGTCCATAAATTCAGTACTCCCATTGATAAAAATGAGGATACTGATGAAACAGAAAATATTGAAAAGCGAGACTATCGCAGACAGCGTTCAGATTTCTTGCACTATCACAACTCATATAATACGCAGCGCGACCTTCGTATTCAGCAAAGAGATCCAAACTTGCTATTGAGCCACTATGACTATATTGTCATATGGACATACAAGATTCTCAGTGATGATTTGATAAGAGATTGGGGATTGGTTCTTGAGCGAAGAACAAATCTGGGTTTAAAACTGCTGGCAAGAGTAGATAATGAGGAAAAGTTCCATATCTTTATGGGAAGTATCCTTGAATATGCGCAGGATGACACCATTATTGATGCGGTTCCTGAAAAATACATCCAACTAACTCTTATTCAGAAATTCACGCTTCTGTCCTCTAATGACATCGTCAGCGTGCACACAGGTCATAATGGAAACATTTCAACTACCCTTCAATTTACTAGCATAGATGATGACAGCAAAAGACAGATATTGTCCAAATTAAGGAGTATTGTCGGCAATGACAACCTGTATGAAGCATCACCACAATTTGGTCTATATGAGGCCAGCTTTTTATCAATGGACCAGATCCAATATGTAGCCGACAATTTGGATATATTTCAGTCCATCCAATCATTCCCTACCTTCCATGTAAACCCTACCAGATTCAAAATGGTTCAGTTTACTCAAACGTTGAATATTAAAAATGTTGATATAGACTCTCTCCCCATCGTCGGAATCATTGATACAGGTATCCGAGATGTGCCAGCCATCAACCCGTTCATAGTAGAGCGTGTTTGTCTTGAAGACAATATGAGTGTACTCTGTGGCCATGGAACCAACGTAGCATCATTGGCCATCTTCGGCCGTCAGTCACTCTTTGACCCTTTAATTCCACATGCTCGTGTGTTCTCGATTCAAGCCTTGGAGAACGAAAACGGCCAAGTCTCACTCACGAAACTCCGTCAGAAAATCGTATACGGCATTGAGCATTACAACATCAAAATCTTTAATGTATCGTTAGCAGAACCTAATGGTATGGAGATAAATGGTGATTTATCATCATATGCCAGAATGCTTGATGAGATTGCTTATTATTATGATGTTCTCTTTGTTACGGCAACAGGAAACACTGACTGGACAGGAGAAGAAGAATTGCCCAGAGTGCCTGTGAGTCTCTATGACCCACAAGATCCTACTCAGACTCGCTTTACAAACATTGGTTCTCCTGCAGAAAACATGAATGGTCTAACTGTTGGTGCAGTTAATCACGGAAGCTTTCCTGCCACATATACAAAGAAATCTCATTTGGACTTTTCAATGCCAATAGGCAATTCTCTCGCAGAGCAAGCCATCGTCAACTACAACCTGATGAAACCCGATATATTAACAGAAGGCGGTGATGACGATCCTCTAGATGACACCAAATGGATAGAAGTCATTGATGGAAGCAACATCAACTTCATCAAGAAGGTTGTCGGCACAAGTTTTGCAACGCCTGTGGTTACAAATCTATGCGCGCAAGTCCTAAAAGTTTATCCTTCATTAGGAGCTTCTGCCATAAAGGCCATACTCATCAATACAGCCTTACCAACGGGAATCACTCGGCTTTCTGAGACCAAGAATCTTGCTGACCAAAGAAATGCTGTCCTAATGGGTAATAGCCATTTCAAAAAACACCATATTCAGACCCCCGAGCATATTGCTAGAATGATTGAAGGTCATGGTGCCATTCCTACCGATGATACAGAAATTATTTTCTCCAGCAAGGATTCTGTAACCTTCGTAGGCCAGATGGAAATTGAGAACGAACAAATTAAGTGTGTGAATATCATCTTGCCTGAGCGCCTGCGTACAGGTAAAGACAGAGAAAAGATGCTCCACATCTCGACTACGCTTTGTTTTGAGGCCCAGTCCATCCCTGGTAATGACATCGTCACTTATAACCCTTATCATGTCAGTTTCAAATTCCTACGTGGGAATGAGAATATCGAGCAGGTTGCGAATAATCTACAGTATGTAAGAAAAGAGTCGCATGAAGCTAGGGTAACTAAAAGCGATAGTAACCACATAAAGAGCACCTTGGACTCGTGGTCAGAAACACCTCTACCGTCATATAAGAAACGTCTTTTCTCCAACACCCAGCATAGAGAATTCCTGCTCAATGCTGGCGACATTATAAATGTTGACAAGAACATTGCATTGGCTTTCAGATGCGTAACTAAGCCGAACTTTGATACTACTCCTGTACAGTTCTCCTACGTAGTCAAAATAGAGATTGACAACAAACGTCTCCTTGATAGTGACTTTTCACTATATGATGAGTTGAGAGCCATCAACACAGTTCAAGCAATAGCAACTGCAGAATCAATAGCAGAAGCAGAGGCTGAAAACTAAAAAAGCAGGGAATTATCCCTGCTTTTCCTGTTCTATTAATTGTTCCCAGGCGGAAGTTTCTATCTTTATCTTTTTGGGGAGAATGTCCTTATCCATATTCAGGATACTACGCTTTATAGCAGTTATTAGAGTCTTCTGAATGACATAATAGGATAAGCCCACACATTTCTTTTCTAATGTCTTTGCCTTTGCTGGCTTGTCAAACACAAAATTCGTCCCACTAAGGACATGCTCTACAAGCGAATGCACACTTGCTTCATTAGGAATATCCAGTTCCAGCGTCAAATCGAATCGCCTGCGCAGGGCAGGGTCTATCATTTGTATTTGATTCGTCGCAGCAATCACAATAGTCTTCTTTGGCAAGAAGTCGAACAACTGGAGAAGAGTATTCACTACCCTCTTCATCTCTCCATGGTCATGGTCATAGTCTCTTACCTTACCTATGCTGTCAAACTCATCAAGGAAGATAATGCTATCCTCTGAAGCGGCCCTCTTAAACAACAAAGAGAGATTCTTACTGGTTTCTCCTAGTTTGGAAGAAACGATAGCACCGAGGTTTATGACATACATTACACGTTTCAGTTCCCCAGAGATGATATATGAGGTCAGTGTCTTACCACATCCTGAAGGACCAAAAAGCAACAACTTGTTTGATACAGGCAGGTCAAGCTTGTTTAGAAGATCTACTTTTTTCTGCTCGTTAAGGAAATAATTCAAATTAGAACGAACCTCTTCAGAGCAAATAAGATCCTGCATTGTATAGTCGGAAGTTATCTTCTCCAACACCAAGTCATCAAGGGCTTTTTCCTCCTGTGCTGTATAATACGAAGGTGAACCTACAGCCTTAATGCTAGCAAGATTCTGTTTACGAATTCCATCTTGAAGTATAGACTGTAGCTGAATGGCAAGATTTGTGCGTTTAGCCTTACGCGAATACTCAATCAGCTCCCTCAGTGTCTGCTGGAGGAGTTCCTGATTGTTTTCTAGACTGTAAACAGCCAAATCTTTTATAAAGTCATTCTGGCTCATCTTTTTTGCACAAATTCCTTTTATGGGTGCAAAGATATTAAAAAAACTCAACTTTTCACCTATTATCCCCGTTTTTTTTTAATAATTAGGCAAAAAACTGCATCTAAATCTCCTCAAATAGTAATCCAGGCATACCATAACAATATTCCCACCTATTCAGCGTTATACATCATAAAAAGCTCATTCATCTATGCCTAGACAACCAAGAGTAACATCTGGAACTGAGATATATCATGTAATGATGCGAGGCATCAATCATCAGGAGATCTTCTGCGATGCAGAGGACTATTACCATTTCATTACTACCCTCGACCGCATGCGTGCTCAATACGACGATGATGGCAACCCCTGTGGCACCAATTGCACCTATTATGCTTACTGTGTCAGGATCTGTCCCTCGACACACATTTGAGTTAACAAGGCACGTTGGAAAGCACTTTTATGGAAAAAAAAGCAAAAAGACAACGAAATGTTTCGTAATTTCGAAACAAATTATCACCTTTGCACCGACGAAATAAAAACAAAATGGCAAAAAACAATCCGAAAGTAGCATATTTGGAGGAAGCTCTTTCATCAAGAAAACTCAGAAAACGCATAAGAAAGAGATTGCCAAGGCAGAGAGAATCAGACAAGAATATTTTAACGCTAAAAAATAAGAGGTATGGAACAGGTAGGAAAATTCAAGTTGTACAGTTCAGAAGAAGTGCTTGACAAGCATTTCGGCAAAGTTGGCACTCCCCGCCGTGACGAGTTTGAGAGGAGCGTTGCCTCTTCCGTACACGCCTATGAGTTAGGAGAAGCTATCAAAAAAGCCCGTTTGGAACAGAATCTCACGCAAGAACAGCTGGGTCAGCGAATAGGTGTGCAAAGAGCACAAATTTCTCGATTAGAAAAGGGCTACAGCATCAGTATTCCTACTATAAGCCGTGTCTTCCAGGCTCTCGGAGTGACTACTGCCACACTAGACCTTGGAGGCACAATAGGGAAAATTGCTCTTTGGTAAGAATAAGAATCTGATTTTATATATCATTATGTCCCGCAGATATAGCGGAAACGCAGAGAGCCGTGGATGCGCATTCGCATCCTCGGCTCTCCCTGTCTCTTGGCTTCACTCTTCCCCAGCGAAGCCTATTGTTCATTCTTCATTTCAATGTTTCCGTTGCTCCTTACCCGTTTTTTATCCCCAGCATGGGACCGTCAACCAGGTATTTCATGCAATTCCAGAAGCGTTTGTCCTCACGATGGGTGAAGTCTCCGAAGCGTTCCCAAGGCCAACACGATATACATCTGCACATCGATCGATGCCCCTAACCTCCACGATGCCAGCCATATCAGCACCACCATAAGGCTACCTTACCAAACAAAAAAAAAGGCCTCCGCTCGCATCCCTGCGAACGGAGGCCCTTCACTGTTTATTCGTGGTTACGTGACTCCACATCGTCGACTACTAGTCAACGACGGATCCGCCGTCGCCACCAGCGCTCTTGGTGAACGTCTTGCTTGCAACCTCACTGGTCACACCGTTCTTCACAGCTACGGCCTTCACCGTAGTGGTATCAGTCAGCGTGATAGACCCGCTGTAGGTTGTGCTTGAAGCCGTAGGCGTAGAGCCGTCAGTGGTGTAGTGGATAGTAGCACCACTCTCAGCCGTGATGTTCACGGTACCCGTGTCGCTGAAGGTTACATCACCACTGATGGTCGGTGCAGTTACGACGGCTGGAGTTTCAGTAGTTCCAGAGCCGTTTCCGCCACTAGTGTTACCACCTGTGTTGGAACCATTGGAACCTGAACCGTTGGAACCACTTGAGCCGTTGCTGATACTGCCCACCATCTCGTTCAGCGAGCTTTGCGGATTCAGGTAAACCGCACTCTTGTTGATACCTCCGTAGCTGTCGGCAGCCGCCTTCATCGCCTGATATGTCTGGTACTGCGGCAGCACCTCACTCACCACCACCAGTCGCTGCGTGCTCACCTTGGTTGCGCCGCTAATCTCGCGACTGTGCACCCATGCGCAACCCATCTCCTCCAGCACCATGCCCGTGGCCAGATTGCCGTCCACGGTGCTGAAACCATCGCTCGTCACCACGTCCCACAGCTTCGTCTGGTCGTCCAGGCTCAGAATCACCTTCTGCGAACGCATGTTTGCACGAGGCAGCTCGTCGCTATCCACATACTGCGTACCCTTGAAGAAGGTCATCTGGTCACCCTCATGCCAGTTGTCCGATGCCGTCATCAGCGCACCGCTGAACTGCGCCACCGTCGTTGTGGCCGTTATCTCGATGCCCAGGTTCAGGTCGCTCACCAGCCTTCCTGCACCGTTCAGCGCGTAGCCGATAGGCTCTATGCTGCCTATGCAGAACAGGTCGTCTGCCAGCACGCAAGCCCCCTGAATCCTCATCGGGCGAGTCAGATACACCGGTGCGTGCCCCCAGTTCGCACTCACAAACATGTTCGCGTCGTGCGCTCCCGGGTTCTTGTTCTCGAACGCCTCCGCCAGCTTGCCGCTGTACAGGCGATAGTTTGCCAGCAGGTTCGCCATCTGCAGACGCGTATACGCCTGCTTTTCCGAGCGTCGTGGCGTCGAAGCCTTCTTCGGTGCCTTACACAGAATCTTACCCGTTGCCGTCTGTCGCATCACGATGTTCTCACCCAGTTTACCACTCGCCTGCTCAATCAGTGTACTTTGAAACTTTGCCATAATTTTGTCCTCCTAAAAATTAAAGTTTAACCTAAAAAACAATCTCAAATTCTAATTATTCTTGATAACTTAATCGTAACTATCAACGCTATAACCGCGATGATTATCCAGAAGACCCATTTTAGGGTAAGTACCACGGGCGTTGCCCGTCCATTCGTGCCATTCGTGAAATTCGTGTTCTGTACATAAGAAGAATCCCGCGTGGCTATATACACCGTGTCGTGTTTCGTCACCACCCGTTCATGTTGATTTTTGACTTGAGCGCGGTCGCGCACTCTGTCCCGCTCAGTCACTGTCGAGAGTTTCACCGTATCCCCGGCCTCGTTACGGTCAACAACGATGGTGGTCGTTTCCATGATTATATCATGTACCTCGACCACCACACTATCCCTCACTTCCGAACTCCGCAGTTCCGAACTCCGCAGTTCGGTTGTTTCACTGCTCTTTGTCACTTCTCGACTGCTTCCGCATCCCATCACGCCTAACAGGGCAATGGTCGCGATAAGGGCAATCATTAACTTTTTCAATCGCATTCTTCAAACTGTTTACTTCATTTGTCAAATCCTCCACTCTCACCTCCAGAGGCTTCACAATGTTCTTGTGAAACTCGTCCACATACACCTTACCCAGATCCATATTCTTCTGTCGGATGTCAGCCTTCAGGCTTTCAATCTCCTGCTTGTGCTTCTTCTTGTCGATTACCCACCCGCATCCGCCCAGGAGGGTCAGAACACCGAGCACAACGCTCGTCCAATCCAATACCATAATTCGTTCCTCCCTATTTATTTAATTCGTTAATATTCACTGTCCTGTATTTCACGCTGTCGCCGCGTACCGATTTAAGTATCATGCCACGATTAGCGCCCGTCTTTTTCCAACTTACATGTACAAAACGCGGAGCCAAACTATTAGCTCCGTTCACGTACAATATCATCTGATCAAACCGCCCGTTGGCCGCTATCAGCCGTGCCAGCTTTAGGTTCTCCTCCGGGCTACCGGCTGTAATGTCAGCCGCCTCGCCCCTCGTGTGTTGGCTGTTTATAGCCCCGCCAACAGTCTTGTTGTGTACCTGACACCGATACCCGCTATTCACGGTTATCGGTTTCCCATAACGTTCCCTAAGAGGTTCCAGCACATTCGCTGTCAGCGCGTCGAGCTTGCCCTCAACGCCATCAGGCAGCTTCTGTGCAGGCTGCATGAGTTTACACTCACTGCATCTTCCTCCTTTCTCTCGGAAACACCTTGCTAATTCCTCCTTTTTAAAATACTTGCTCATCTTCGCTCCTCCTATATTTTTTTCGTTACTAAATTCCCATTTCACAAAGAAAGGCCGGGGAGCCGATGCCCGCAGCATCAGTTCTCCCGAACCTTCACTATAGTTTATAGCCAAATCGCACCCCGTTTTAGTCACGGTGCTAACTTTTTGGCATAAAATTTCTCCCGCCCAACGAGTGAGCGGGAGGTCGTAAATCGCATTCCGATTCACTATTGCCGTTCCTTACACGGCACTACTGGTTATTTACCGGACTCCACGTTGCCAGCCTTGCGCCTGGTCTCTTCCACGTGCTTCTTTATTCTTGCCCTCAGATCTTCTATCGAGCTGCCGGTCATCCTCTTGTATGCCTCGTCGCTCACTGAGTTAGCCTCCAATAAAATATGTTTATCTAATAAGTTCATGAAATCTACGTTTTTGAAGACTTAAATCTATTAAATAATAAATAATGTTCATTTAGCGGAATTTCATTTCAAAATCAACATGAAACATGAATCTTCTTTTGCTTCCGTTTTTCGATCCGCCTCATCAGTTTCCGCTGCCGCTGGTACACCTCCTTGATTTCTACGCCCAGCTCTTCCGCAATCAACTCATAGTTGTTACATCTGCGCATCGCTTTCAGATAATCCATCAGTTCCTTGTCACCGTCAGCGGCGTTCACCGCAATCTCATACACAATGTCCAAGAAATCCTCGTCATCCGATAGGTGGTCTGCAATCCTTTCGTCAAACTCCACTATCTGCACGTGTTCCTTTTTCTTCCAGTCACGCAGGTGATGGCTGATGTCGCTCAGTGCTATCTTTACCAATTGTGTATGGATGGCTCTGCGTTCACTCCATTCCCATTCACCTGTGAATAGTTTGTCGAAAGCCCCAAACACGAAGTGCTCTGCTGCCGAGATGCCGAAGACACTCTCATCAAGTGCACCGCAATGATTCAGACGATTGATCTTTTTCTCTACGTACTTCACGGCCACCTCCATTGCTTGTTCCCATTCGGGATCGCTCACCATGTCGGGCCGTGCATAATGTTTCAACTTTACGCGTTCCATAATATGGTCCTCCAAATTTTAATTGTTGATGAATTAATCTCATTTCGTTTTTTTACTTTTAGTTTAACTTGCGAGAACTTCTTGAACCGTTCTCTGCTTATGTTTATAGCCAGATTTTTCTCTTTTTAGTCACATGGCACAAAAAAAAAGCGACGAACACCAGTTCTTAACCTGACATTCGTCGCTTCATATATGTATATACAACCCTTCCGCGACGAACGTTTTCGTTAAGCCTAATGCAGATGAGCTTGCTCATATGCTTCGGCGTGAAAACGTCGGGCTTTCGCCCAACTTTCATCCGTCACGGTGGACTCTTGTTTACCTGTAAGTCTCTACAATTCTTGTTCTTGACTTCATGCTTTTAAAATGTTACGTTGCACAATTGCGGGCCCAAAATTACACATTTTTCTGCAACTGGCAAAATTTATACTCCAAAAAACGCTCGCAGGCGTTCCATTGTGGTATACTTGGCTCCAGTACCATTATAGACCTCTCGGAAATCATCCCAATGCTCCATCAGCGCATCATATACCCTTCTGGCATCATCCAAATTCTCCGTCTTCAGAGCTATTACACAGTCCGACAACACATACTGGCTCCTACCTTCATATATGCATATCTTCCCATTGTTGGGGTTGCACACCCTCGGTATCAGCACAGCCGTTCCAGTCATGCTGTATTGTTTGCCGTTCTGTATCCGTCTCACTTCCTTCACTCGGTTCCGCTGCATGTTCGTCGTATGTATCACCTTCCGGCCTTTCCTACCCTCAGCAAACTTCACCTCGTGCATACCTATCGTTCCACGTACTATCTCCTTTATCGGTAAGTGTGTAAAGTTAAAGCCTTCTTCACGTTCCTCAGCAGCCTGTGCAGCATCACTCTTCAGGCTTACCAGCAAAATGTTTGGCGAACATTTCTGCCAGTACGGCCTATCCATCTTCTCCAACACCTTCAATTCGTAGTGCTCCACCAGATAGTCCCACAATGCTTTGTCCTTTTGCGAACAAAGGCATCCGATAGGCAGTATGGCATACATCACACCCGTTTCGTTCAGATACCCCAAGGCCTCTGTCAGGAACATCAGTGCCGTGCTACATTTGAACGCCTGCCCATCAAACTCTATCCTGCACAGGGTACTTCCCTTGCAGGTAAATGGTGGGTTAAACACTATCAAGTCATACTTTCTATCCCCTATTCCCCGCAATTTGGCCACCTTCTCCCGCTCCATAAAGTCGCAGGTACCTAGCGTCCATTCCGTCTGTTCCTTCCGTAAGTTTTCAATAGATTCTTCAGAAATATCAATGCCAAAGCACTGCGTTTCAGGGAACCTACGCTTCACGGCTTTCAGCAAATCACCATCGCCCACACAGAAGTCAGCCGCTGACTGTATGTCATCTTCAGCAATATGGGCTATCAACCTATCTGCCAAATGGTTTGGGGTATAGAACTTATCTTGCTGATCCATTAGTTTTCGTTAATAAGCTTGGACACATCGCTGTCCGTAATTGCGCCTAGTCCTTTGGTAAGTTTCACAGTATGGATAGGATTGTCATAAACCACCTCTACGTTCTTATCCTGTTTGATAGCAAATAGAATTGCAGCTATACAATGGGGCTTGGTTCCTATGGGGGCTATCATCATTCTTCTTCCGTGATTATCTTCAAAAAGGCGTTTCAAAAGCAGGTACGCATCAACAATAGAATTGGCAGCCGCATATCTGATTTTGTCTTTTGCATTTGAACGCAGCAATGCTGACTGATTGCCCCAAAAGCTGACGAAAGGATATTCCATCCTATAACCCGGCACACCTAGCACTGGCAGCACCCTATCATCCATAGGTTGTACGTTATCAAGGAGGTACGCGAAACGACCACCTTCAAAGCCTAATAAAGCCACAAAAAGGAACCTGTCATCATCGTCCGACATTGCAGCAAGGCTCGGCAGCGGTTTTATTCCATCATACTGTTTGGGGTGATTCTCAAACAAGCCATTCTGCCTGAACACATCAGGGTCATACGCATCTGGTTCCGCATAGATCACATGAACTTCCTTATTTAATTTAAGAGCTCTTTTAAGAAGAGGGGCAGACAGACGATTCGACATGCCCGACACCTCCAAATATACCCGATTCTTCTCATACCTTTCAATAAGCCCCATGATTTCCACGTCACTCTTCAATTTAAACGTCTCATTCAACTCTATCACTCGGACTTCATCTTCTTGTATGTACTCCAGTTCAACAAAGTCAGTATTCGGATACTTGGAAGAAAGATGCGAAACACACATCTTAGACCGATCTTCCACATCAACGCAGTATAAATACAAAGAATTGTCAAGAATCTCAAACTTTGTACAATCCTCGTATCGACGAACATATAGGTAATCCTTGTTAATCATCGTAGTTAAATAGGTAATTCGAGAACAAGTCCAGCTGCTGCGGAGGCTCATTTTCGTACTGGACTCTGACCATTTCCTCCTTCGACAACATCTTCTTCATCAAAGTTTTATGTGATTCTATCAACCCATAAAACTCCTCATTGGTAATATTCATCTTACGTTTACGCCTAAAACTGAAAATAAAGTATGGAGCAAAGATAGGATGCAGCGCATACATATAATCTTTAGTATCAGATTTGCTCGACGGTTTGTTGCCTGGTATTCTGATAAATGCCAAATGCATCACACCCGCTCTAAGCAATTCGTCATTCTCTGGCGTAATGTCTCCCTGTATGTAGAACTGATCAATTTCAGGTGCTGTATGTTCCGACTCCGAGGCCAGAACATTAAACAACCTTCCCATGTTCAGTACTATCTTTATGACATCTGCACCACGGTGATGCAGGTTCTCCAGCATCATAAAGTTCTTCTTACCCACTTCAACGGCTGCTTCTGTCTGCACCTTGAACGATATAGGTGAAAGATAGTCACTAGTTATGTTGATGTGCTGCAAAAAGGCAGTTTTCACCAACTGCATCAGGAATCGGATATTTCCATTCGACAACTTCAAATAGGTATTCCACCCTGCATAATACTTTTGGATACCGCTCTGACCTCTACCCTTTCTAATCTTAAATAACAAACTGTACTTATAGTTGTCATAGCGGGTATTCCATGCCGAAGGATTGTTCTGATAATCTTTCACCACATCCACAATGGACATGTTCTGTGTTTCAGCCCAGTACCCGAGTGTATAGATATATAGCGGCGAAAGGAACAATTCTATCTTGTTTTTCTCAAGATACTCTTTCACTGCTTTATAGCGTTCTTTCTTTTCTACATCCAAGAGGATTGCTTCGTCGTCATATGACAGGGAAGGAAACATTTCTGTCATTTCAGGAATCTTTTTCTCACCCTCTTTCAAAATCATGAAACGCTGCCAGCAAACCTGTGATGCAAAATCCATGAACATCTGCTCATTCTTGTAAAACTCTTCTTCGATATCATGGAGAAAATAATCCTCTGGTTCTTTTAAGGGTTCATGGTCATTCTGGGTGTAATGAACACGCCAGCCCATCTGCCTCACTCCAATTTTCAAAGTATAGTTACCAGAAGCATGTTTCAGCAGAGTATTCATTACTATCTGCTGATTGTCGTTCAGATTCTCATACTCATCTATGAGCAGGAAAAAGAGTTTGCCCTTGAATTGTTTTAGTCGTAAAACTCTCTCCGTTATCAGATTAATGGGTTCCGCCTGCATCGACAGGCCTTTGGGCAAACCATCATCAATGCTATTTACCGATGCCTGGAACCTATACAACGCAATTTCTATTTCGTCATAAAGGGATTTAATATCCTTGGCCTGGTTTTCGAGACATAAAGAAATAGAGAGAAGACGACAGGCTTGTTCAGGCAGTGGCTCGTCATCAGGCAACAGTTCACTATGCCACATCAAAAATTTAAGAATTTCCCTACAAGTGATAAGGTTAAAGTAATGAGCAAACATCTTCTGCCACTCTTGACTAGTCAGCGAACTACCTTCGAGAGCCCTGACATGATTTGTATTCACACGGTGATAGATACCAATGAACTTAACTTTGTCAAACTCTTCAATCCGTCCGCCTTTCAGGGCATACTGTCCCTCATAAGACAAACCACGCAATATAGTAGTCTTGCCAGAGCCACGACCACCTTGCAGAACGTAAGGTTCTTTACTCTGCAACTTAAAAAAATAGTCTGGCGTGGTGAAGAACTGGAATATCTTGTCTTCAATCCATTCTGCCCGAAGGCCACCAAACAATTCGTTAATCTGTTTAAGCTTTTCCTCGTTCATCTGTCGTACTCCTTTTCAATTAACGGGTTCCACTTTCCTGGCACATGCCAGTAGAAAAATGATGGGCATGCATCAGGCATACCATGCTCAAATGCCAATGCCAACCCCTGTCCTTTTAATCCCATCCAAAACCTTGGGTCAAGGTCGTTGTCCATGGGTATTCCCAGTTCCTTGCTCTTCCTTTCTATCAGTTCTATTCCTTTCAGGTAGTTTTGAGGATTACCCTTCCAGCATAGACATTTGGGGCTACCTAGCGAATAATCTTCACCCAAAACATGCATGGTCACAAGGTTCAACCCGTCACATTGGCTTGTAATTTCGCGGTATCCAACGTGATTGATAATCAAAGGGGCATAATATACTTCATGGCCTCCCGCCTTCACGATGTCGCAGAACTTTGGATAACCGGCATCTTTACGAGCAGGTTTGTTCCATGCCGTACAGCACTGTAGACCACTTCCCACAAAATCATCAACCAATATTATCTTCATATTGTCCAACCTGCGCATCATGTCCGACAGTTCTTTGAAGTCTTTGATATTATCCTCGTGTATATGCAGAACATCCCTTACCTTCCTAGTAAACAGATTGCCGCTGTCTGTAGGGTGTGGATGTTCACCTGGCACAAAACTGTAGCAGATGTGGGTCTTGAACATATGGTGATTCCATGTCGGGTTCTTTTCTTTAATCAAGTACCCACACTTTCCTATCACAGCTATCAGCAACTGATCCACAAGGTCAGAGGAATAATATACGAAGAAATCCAGAATATGCTCAGCAATCTTCCGATCTTCTTCATTGGTAAAATTCTCCAGCCATCTGCTATAGTTTAGTTTGATGGTTCGAGGCCAAAGCCCCATCTCCTGATAGAACTTGGCTTTTTCAATAAACTTTTTCTCTCTATTGTCCATTCTACATATCCTCCATACACAGTCCAGCTATGCCCGTTTCATACTTCCCGTACTCGCCGGTCGCTTCCTTAAACCGCTGCACCTTCTCCTCCAGCACCTTCATGTCCAGTTCATCGCGTTGACGCTTCACTTCGTAGAAGGTCACCCGCTTCTCCAAATCGTCAGCTGCAATGATGTCGATCTCGTTCTCACCCCTGCGGTCCCACCAGCTGTCAATGTGCGTGTATTGCTCACTTTCGCGCATCACCTCCTTGAACCAGCGCTCCAGCACCTTGCCGGTGTAGGTCTCGTAGTCACGCGCCACTATCT